>MDTA01156013.1_pt1 | contig 10864 bp, 13 predicted proteins | sample 811151 | NCBI WGS metagenome assembly MDTA01 (sample SAMN05326648, study PRJNA326480) | marine metagenome | isolation source: seawater | place: Indian Ocean: South | collected 2010 | reverse complement strand
TCAAAGAGTGGGAATAGCTGATGCAGAAAAAAGATTTAATCAATATGCATTTGAATTATCAGGAGGTATGCGTCAAAGAGCTATGATTGCTATGGCTTTATCTACAATGCCAAAACTTTTATTAGCAGATGAACCTACAACAGCTTTAGATGTTACCATTCAAGCACAAGTAATAAATTTAATAAAAGATATAATTAAAGAATATCAAATGGGTGTTATATTTATAACACATGATTTAGGTGTAATTGCACAAGTAGCTGATCATGTAGCAGTAATGTATTTAGGAAGTGTTGTTGAGCAAGGACCTGTAAACGAAATTTTAAAAAATCCAAAACATCCCTATACCAAAGGTTTATTAAAAGCATTACCGGATATAAATAATTTAGATGCCCCATTAACGCCTATTCCTGGAAATATACCGAGTCCTTTGGATAGACCATCTGGATGTGTGTTCAGAACAAGATGTCCTAATCCAACACATGAGTGTAAAGAAGGAAAAGTTGAAATGGGTTTAATAGAAATCAAACCAGGTCATTGGGTTGATAAATGTTGTATTAACTGTGGTTAATTATGAGTAAAAATTTAATTTCAATAAATAATGTTAGTGTAAATTTTGACTACCAGGAAAACTTTATTTCAAAAAAACAAAAAATTCATGCAGTAAATAATATTAATATTAAAATTAACAAAGGTTCTTTTTTTGGATTAGTAGGCGAGTCAGGCTCTGGAAAAACAACATTGGGAAGAGCAATTCTTGGGGCAAATGAAATAAGCTCAGGTAAAGTTATTTTTCATGATGATGATCGAGATTATGATCTAACAACAATTAACAAACAAGATTTAAAAGAATACAGAAAAAAAGCACAATTAATCTTTCAAGATCCATATGCCGCATTAAGTCCAAGAATGACTGTTAGAGATATTATAGCTGAACCTTTAGAAGTTATGAAAATAACAAATTCAAGAGAAGAGACAGATGAGAGAGTCAGAGATATAGCAGCAAAATGTAGACTCAATCTTGAGCATTTACGTCGATTTCCTCATGCTTTTTCAGGAGGTCAAAGACAAAGAATTTCAATTGCGCGAGCTCTAGTAAGTAACCCTAAATTTATTGTTGCCGATGAGAGTGTTGCAGCATTGGATGTTTCAATTCAAGCAGATATATTAAATCTCTTAAAACAATTACAAACTGAACTAAATTTAACGTACTTATTTATAAGCCATGATTTAAGTGTTGTAGCCCATGTGTGTGATATTGTTGCTGTGATGTATTTAGGTCATATAGTTGAAATGGCTCCATCAAGAGAACTTTTTGCAAATCCAAAGCACTCTTACACAAAAGCACTATTATCTTCTATTCCATCAATAGATCCTGAAAATAAATCCAAAGCAATAGATCTTAAAGGTGAAATACCGAGCGCATTAAATCCACCCTCTGGTTGTGTTTTCAGAACAAGATGTCCTAATCCAACACAAGATTGTAAAGAAGGTAATATCGCAATGGGTTTAAAAGAAGTATCACCTGGACATTTTGTGGATCAATGTTGTGTAAATTGTCATTAAATTTTAATTTCATTGAAAAATAATCTTTTCATCGCAGTTCTTTTATCACTTTCAGGATTGTTTTTGCTAGACTGTATGGGTATTGCAATAAAGTATTTAAGAGATGATTATCCTGCCGCCCAACTTTCAGTTTTTCGAAATTTATTTGGAATGATACCATGTTTTTTTGCATTATATTTTTCTCAAGATTGGTATGATGGAGGAAAAAAAATAATTATAAAACAATGGAAGTTAGGATTTTTGCGGGGAGTTTTCGTCTCTATTGCTCAACTTTGTTTATATACATCTTATTTGTATGTACCCTTCGCACTTGTTGCTACAATGGAATATACAGGTCCTATGATGGTTACATTGTTAGCAATACCCCTATTAGGAGAAAAATTTGGCTGGTATAAATCTATTGCAGTTATATCTGGTTTTATAGGTATATTATTTATAATGGAACCTTGGTCTGTAGATTTTAACATAATAATTTTGTTACCTGTTATTGCTGCTTTAGGATATTCCCTTGCAAGGGTTACTGCGCTTAATTTTACAAGTGATACCCCAACACCAATAATTAACTTATATGGGCAGGTATCTACAATGTTTTGTTCAATATTACTGGTATTAATTTTTAATATGTGGCAAAATTTTAACAATTTATACGATATTTTTATTTTATTCATTATGGGATTAGCAGGAGGAACAGGAACACTTCTTTTAATATATGGATCTAGAAAAGCAGAATTGAGTAAAATTATGCCATTTGATTATATAGAAATATTTTTTGCTTTGATTTTAGGTTGGATATTTTTTAGAGAGTGGCCAGTTGATAAATTGTTTCCTGGTGCAATTTTTATAATTTTTGGAGGCTTAATAATTTACTTTAGACAAAAAACTACAATTAAGAATAGATTGAGAAAAGTATAATGGAGTATGAAATTTATAATATAGATAACGATATAAATTTAGATGTAAAATCTATTAAAGTAAAAAATTCTAATAATTATAGTATGGAATTTTATACTTATGGTGGTTACTTTCATTCAGTCTCTATTCCCTATAAGAATAATATAGACGCTACTGAAGATGTTTTATTAGGTTATGGTAAGTTTAGGGATAATGTAAATGGTCATGGATGTTTTAATTCTATAATAGGAAGAGTTTGTGGAAGAATAGGACATTCTAAATTTAAATTAAATGATGTAGAATATAATTTATATAAAAATGATGAATCCCATCACATTCACGGTGGAAAAGAAGGGTTTAACAAAAAAAATTGGAAAATTAAAAATATTGAAAAGGACCAAGATAAAATTACAATAGAGTTACATTATTTTTCAAAACATTTGGAAGAAAATTATCCTGGAAATTTATACTGTTCTGCATTTTATACTTTAAATAATAATAATGAAATTATAATAAATTACAGTGCAAGCACAGATAAAGACACAATAATTAATTTAACAAATCATAACTATTGGAATTTTCATGGACATAATGAAAAATATAAAAATATCTCAGATCATGAAATAAAAATTAATTCAAATGCAATTTGTGAATTCGATAAAAGCCTTATACCTACTGGTAAAATAAAAAATATTAAGGATTCAACTCTTGATATGAGCTCTAAAACTAATATTTCTCAAAAATTACTGGATGAAGGTGGTATCGATAATTTCTATATTATTAATAAAAAAAATAATGAAGACCCATGTGCAACTGCTTATAGTAAGTTAACAAGAATGGGCGTTGAGTATTACACTGATCAAGTTGGTGTTGTTTTTTATACAGGGAATATGATGAAAAATAAATATCATGGAAAGCATAATAGAAATTATGGCATAAATTATGGATTATGTTTTGAAACACAAAATTTCCCAGATGCTATCAACTATGAAAATTTTCCTTCAATTGTTCTAGAAAAAAATAAAAAATATAATTCATTTACAAGAATTAAAATGAAAAATAATTTTTAATAACTTGTTAAATTTTTATACTAGATTAATATTAAATATTAATGAAAATTAGTAAAAAAATCATTCTTGAACTAAAGAAATCAGGTGTAAATTTTTTTTTAAGTGTACCTTGTAAATTGCTGGCCAACATGATTGAAATTCTAGAGAAAGATAAAAAAATATTTTATTCAGCAGTACCTAGAGAAGAAGAAGGCATTGGTATCTGTGCTGGAGCATATTTAGGAAATAAGTTTCCTTGTTTAATGATGCAAAACACTGGAATTGGTAATTCTGTCAATGCTATCGTATCTTTGTTACAATTATATCAGATGCCTATAGTACTCTTAATAAGTTATAGAGGTACGATTGGTGAAAAGATCAGTGCACAAGCAGGTATGGCTAAAGTTACAAAACAAATATTAAATTTATTGAATATACCAATACTTCATTGTTCTTCTGAAAAAGATATTAAAAAGATATACAATATAGCAACACATGCAAGAATAATGGAAAGTCCTGTAGCCATTTTATTCGACTTTGATTTAATGAAAATTGAAAAATGAAAAGATATCAATTATTAAAAAATTTACAAAAAGCTCTTAAGAATAAATTAGTTATTTGTAACATTGGCCTTCCATCTCAAGAATTATACAAAATTAATGATCAATCAAATTACTTTTATATGTTGGGTAGTATGGGTCTTTCCTCATCTATAGGATTAGGATTATCTTTATCCCAAAAAAAGGAAGTTGTTAGTATAGATGGAGATGGATCTGTGTTAATGAATATGAGCACACTTGCAACTATTGGTAATAGGGCGCCTAATAATTTTACATTATTAATAATAGATAATGAAACTTATGGATCAACAGGTGATCAAAAAACTTTTACAAGTGAGTTAACTTCATTAAAGGATGTTGCCATAGGTTCCGGTTGTAAAAATGTAATTGAGTGTAATGGTAAGGATACTCCAAAAATATTAGAACAAGCAATTAAAGATAAAAACAAGTCGTATGTAATTATTTCAAAAATCAATCACGGCAATGTCAAAATTAATCCAATACCATTGCATCCGATAACAATAAGAGACAGGTTTAAAAAAATATTGGAATAGATAAGTTTAGTTTGTTTTAGTCATAGTGCATAGTATTTCAAAAGCTATAGTTGCAGCTACATGACAAGTTAGATTATTTACATCGAAAGGAGGTGATACCTCCACAACATCACCACCAATAAAATTCAAATTTTTTAGAGATCTAACTATTAATTGAGCCTCTCTTACTGAGAAACCACCAACTTCAGGAGTGCCAGTACCAGGTGCAAAAGTTGGGTCAATACCATCAATATCAAATGTGAAGTAGTTCACTGTTTCTCCTAAAACATCATAAATTTTCTTAATACAATTTTCAAAACCCATTTTATAGTAATCATCTATTGTTATAATAGTGACACCTTGTTCTTTAGCCCATGATAAATCATTAGGATCATACAAAGAGCCTCTTAATCCAAGAATTACATATTTTTTAGGATCCACTAAATTTTCTTCGATTGCTCTACGGAAGGGTGTACCATGAGTGTATTTATATCCACCAAAATAAGTGTCCCAAGTATCAGTGTGAGAGTCAAATTGAAAAAGTCCGTATGGCTTATCTTTTTTTAAACCCCTTAAAATAGGTAAGCTAACTAAATGATCACCACCAATAGATAAAGGTATTGTTTCACTTGATTTTATTTTTTTATAAAAATTTTCAATTTTTATTAAAGAGTCTTGAAGGTCAGCAGGATTCACTGGGCAGTCACCTATATCAGCAACATTATATTTATCATATGGACTTTTAAGCGATATAGGATGATATAGCCTTATCAAAGAGGATGAATTTCTAATTTCTCTTGGTCCATGCCTAGCACCCGGTCTATTTGTTGTTCCTCCATCCCAGGGTATACCACATATACAATAGTCTAATTTGGATAAATCTTTTTCTATTGGTAATCTAAAGAAAGTAGCAACATCTGCAAATCTTGGTGTAGTCATGCTTGATAGTGGTTTGAATTGAGTCATAAAAGTAACTTATGTTATAAACATATTATAATAAAGTTTAATCTAATGGATAACAATAAATTCTTAAAAGATCAATCACAACATAAAAAAGATAATACTTGTGATCATCTTTTTAATTTTTCTCTTCCTTCTATATCTTTACCTAATCAAGAAGGAAATTTATTGAAATTAAATAGATCAGATACTTTTCGATTGGTTATTTATTTTTATTCCATGACTGGTCATCCTAATAAAAAATTACCTTATAATTGGAATCAAATCCAAGGTGCTAAAGGATGCACTCTAGAAAATTGTACTTTTAGGGATAACTATGAAAAATTAATACAACTAAATGCTTTACCCATAGGTGTATCTACTCAAACAGTAGAAGAAATAAAAGAAATGACAGTAAGATTAGGATTACAATTTGATGTTCTGAGTGATTCAGATTTATTATGTACGAAAAAACTTTCTCTCCCAACTTTCTCAACAGATAATAGAACTTTTATTAAAAGATTAACAATAATTGTGGAAAAAAATATAATCAAAAAAGTATTCTATCCTATTATTTCACCTAACAAACATGTAGATAGCGTATTAGAATGGTTAAGAAAAAATTAATTTGTCTATTTTTTTTAGGTATATATTTTTTTTCATCTTATACTCTAGCTAATCCAAACGTGGACCAATGGCTTGATACTGACATGACTTATAAAGATTTAATTAATGATGGTTTTGAAGTTAAAAGTTATTCAATAAGCGATATTCAAACATCTAATGGATTAATGTTATTACTTTTTGTTACCGTATTACAAAAAGAAAAGGAGATTTACGAATGTCAAGAATATCAAACTTTAGATGAAAATTTAGATACTTTGGATATGACGTTAATATGTAAACAGTTAGTACAACCGTATCAAAGAGGTGTTGGTACTTAATTACTTTTTATTATGTTTAAGAAAAACCACTGAATCGCTATCAGTGTAAGTCCATTTATTATCTGACCTTTTATTAATTGCTTCTTTACTTCTTCAATTTTATAACTTTTTACTAAAATATCCTCATTCTCACTTTCTAATCCCATTATTCTCTCTCCCTTAAAAGCGTCAATTTCACCAAGAAAGAGATGATAGAAAGATTCAGAAGATCCTGGTGCAGGAAAGTAACTTTGTATATGTTTAAGTTTTTTAACTTTACAACCTGTTTCTTCAAAACATTCTCTACGAGCAGCCTCTTCTGGTTTTTCGTTTTTGTCAATAATACCAGCCACTATTTCATTGAGATAATTATTTACATTTTTAGAAATAGTTCCAGGCCTAAACTGCTGAAGTAAAATAATTTCTTTTTTAATAGGATCATAAGGTAAAACTGCTGATACTTGTGCACCACCAAATAATTCCCTCTTTACAATATTGCTCCATTTACCATCATATTTTTTATATTTTAGTGTAATCTGATTCATTTTGAAGAAACCATTATATAAGTTTTTATTACTAATAATTTTAAATTTGGAATTCATAAAAAATTGATAAAATTTAAATTCAATATATATTTAAATTATTATGGAAAAAGCTTTATTTGGAGCCGGGTGCTTCTGGGGTGTGGAAGAATCATTTAGTAAACTGCCTGGTGTAAAAAGAACTGAAGTTGGATATTCAGGAGGTCAAACAATAAACCCCACATACGAAACTGTTTGTGCAGGAAATACAAATCATGTTGAAGTAGTTTTAGTTGAATTTGATGAAAATGAAATATCATTTGAAAATCTCCTGGAACATTTTTGGAAATGTCATGATCCAACAACATTAAACAGGCAAGGACCAGATATTGGAACACAATACAGATCTGCAATATTTTATTTCAATAAGAACCAAAAAATGATTTCTAATAATTCAAAAATCAAACATTCAAAAAAATTCAATTTAAATATTGTAACTGAAATTAATGAAGCTAAAGAATACTACAGGGCTGAAGAATATCATCAAAAGTATATTCAAAAAACAGGTTTAAGTTGTACCACTTAAAATTTTTTTTTAAATTAAGTAATTAATGAATGAAGATTTTTATTATGCTCTTTTAACAGGTTGGGTAATTTTATTTTTATTTTGGGCTGTAGTATTAATTTTTATAATGATTAGAAAACCTTCAAATTCAAAATTGTCCAAAAAAATTGTTATTCAATCTTTAATACTTTTTCTAATTTTACTTTTGATAATATTGCTTTTTAGGTATTTACGATTCGTTCTCTAGTTAAAAAAACTATCTATATATAGTATGTTATTAGATCTATAATACTAACATATTGATAATTAACAACTTTTTTATTATTTTTGTTGAATACTGGTTTTTTGATAAATATAAACTACCTCGAAATTAACAAATGGTAAAAACATGTCTATTTTAAAAAACTATTTTAAACAAAACAGTGTTATGCATAGCTTCTCAACTTGTCAGTGGCCTATAGGTGATCCTCAAGAGAAAGAATTCCATTTTTGTGAAGCTCAGACAGTTTCTGGCAAACCATATTGTAAGAGTCACTGTGATGTTGCGTATATTGATGAAAAAGAGCTAAAAAAAGAAAAAGAGGCTCAAAAAAATCGTCAAATTGCTGCATAAATACAACTAAGATAAAATTTTGTAAAAAATTGACATTGTCATTATATTGACAATGTCTCTATTTTTTTTAATATAATTAAAAACATGTTGTTTAATATACTTAAAAAATTAAAATTTGATGGAACTTTGGAAATAATTGACTCTAAAAATATTACTCATAAATTTGGCAAATCAAATCCTATCGTATCCATAAGGTTAGCAAATAAATCTATTGAGAGAAAATTGTTTCTTAACCCAAACCTTTATATTGGTGAAGGTTACATGAACAAAGAACTTGTAATTGAAAAAGGAACTATTGAAGATTTACTAAATCTTGTAACAAATACTTATGATGATTTTATATCAAATAATAATATTTATAAGTTTTATGAATATTTATCTTCTTTTTTAATGCCACTTCAACAAATCAATAAACTTGTTAATTCTAAAAAAAATGTCGCTCATCATTATGATATTGATGAGAATCTTTATAAATTGTTTTTAGATAAAGATATGCAATACTCTTGTGCATATTTTCATAACCCAAACATTAGTTTAGAGCAGGCACAAAAAGACAAAAAAACTCACATCATCAAGAAACTTCAAATAAATCAAGATATGAAAGTTCTTGATATAGGTTGTGGTTGGGGTGGTATGGCAATAGAAATTGCAAAATCTACTGGAGCCGAAGTTAAAGGTATTACTTTATCTGAAAACCAATTTAAAACAGCTTCTGAAAGGGCCCAAAAAGAAGGTTTAAATGATAAAGTTAAATTTGCTCTCCAGGATTATAGAAAAGAAAATGAAAATTATGATAGAATTGTTTCAGTTGGTATGTTTGAACACGTTGGAGTTAAATATTTCAAAACTTATCTAAAAAAAGCTAACGATATTTTAAAAAATAATGGTGTATTTTTATTACATACTATAGGTCAAAGAGGAGTGCCTACAGCTACAAGCCCATGGATAAGAAAATATATATTTCCGGGAGGATACATACCATCACTATCTGAGATTATGAAAGAGACTCAAAAACTAAACATTAATGTAACAGATGTTGAAGTATTAAGATTACATTATGCGCACACACTTTCGCACTGGTATAAAAATGTACTTGAAAATAAAGATAAAATTATCAAAATGTTTGATGAGCGTTTTTTTAGAATGTGGGAATTTTATCTTTTAGCAAGTAAATATTCTTTTATTAATATGGGGAATGTTGTATTTCAAATACAAATTTCAAAAAATATTAACAATTTACCTTTAACTAGAAACTATATTTATAACTAATCAATTTATATTTATTGCAATATATAAAATGGTGATATACTTTTATATGAAATGGCACATAGCTTGAATAATTATATAATAAGAGCATCAATTTTTTTACTAATAGTATTCATAATAGTTGTATTATTATATCCAGTTCTCCAAAATGCTTTTTTATCTAATATTTTTATAAATACTATAATTCTTTTTGGTCTTATAGTTGGTATTGTTTTTAATTTTTATTATTTAATTAATTTAAATTATAAATTTATCTCTTATGCCAATTTTAATATTACTAACTCAATAGAGTCTTTTGCTAATTTAAGAGGTTCTGAAAAAAATATTACTTTAGAATTAAAAAATTTAGAAGGAAGATATGTTTTTAAAAGTTCATCAATTAATAGGTTGATTGAGAATTCTGATATGACTCTAGTTAGTGTTAGAGAGACTTCTCGCTATCTCGTAGGTCTTTTAGTTTTTCTAGGCTTACTTGGCACTTTTTGGGGTCTTCTAAAAACAATTGGCTCCGTTGGTAATGTAATAAGTGGCTTAGGCATTGACGATACAAATGTAGCTGGTTTTTTTAATTCATTAAAAGATGGTTTGAGTGCTCCATTAGAAGGAATGAGTATTGCATTTAGTAGTTCACTATTAGGATTAGCTGGCTCGTTAATATTGGGGTTACTTGATTTAAACCTTGGACAAGCACAAAACAAATTTAGCCAATTTTTTGAAAAAACTCTATCAAATAATTCTTCTCCTGATTTTACTAACAAGGAGGTAAGCCCCACTGCCAACGCAATTCAGAAAATTTATGATAATTTGGACAATATAGTCAATGCTCTTAAAAATTCATCTGAAAATCAAATAAATATTTCAAAAAACTTAGATAAATTTAATCAAATTTTAGATAAAATTAATAAAAATTCTTCAAATTTAGACAAACAATTATCAAATTTTCTTTCAACACAATTAAATTCTCAAGCTTCACTTATGAATTTAACAGACTCATTAAGTAAAAATGGTATTTTGGAAGCTAAGAAAATCAGGGAATATTTTCTGAAAATTGAAAAAGAAATTAAAAAAGTAAAAAAATAATAATGGCTACTAGGTCTTTTAGAAATAGACTTACCGACTCAACTAATATTTGGCCAGGATTCGTAGATGTTTTGGCTACATTGTTAATTGTAATTATTTTTGTTTTAATGGTTTTTACTGTTTCTCAAATATATTTAAGTGATGCTATTTCTGGTAGAGATAAAGCATTACAGGACTTAAGAATAAAAATTAATGAGTTGTCTAAAATTCTAGTTATTGAAACTCAAGATAAAGAACAAGCACTATCTAGTTTATCAGCTACACAAGAAGAACTTGAAGATACTCAATCAAATCTAAAATCAGAACAATTACTAAAAAATCAGCTTCAAGAGGATATTGCAAAAAAAAGATCAGAAATTTT
>MDTA01108549.1_pt1 | contig 10864 bp, 8 predicted proteins | sample 811151 | NCBI WGS metagenome assembly MDTA01 (sample SAMN05326648, study PRJNA326480) | marine metagenome | isolation source: seawater | place: Indian Ocean: South | collected 2010 | reverse complement strand
CTTTTAAATTTGCGTATTTTATTCCTTGAATTTCAATTTCTTTAATTGAAAAAAAACCTTCATTATAACTTTTTTTATCGTGATAACTGTATGTGCTTAAAAAAATAAAAAAAGGTACCCATATCCAAAGTTTTTTTTTCATCTATTTATACTTGCATCTTTAATCATCCATTTGACCAGTTGTGTAAATGAAATTCTTTTAAAGTTTGCTATCTCCGGTACCAATGAAAGATTGGTCATCCCAGGTTGAGTATTAAGCTCTAAAAGAAAGAAAGTTCCTTTATAAAATCTAAAATCACATCTAACAACTCCTTTGCACCCCAGGGCGTCATTCGCTATTTCTGATATCTTTAATACTTCCTTATATTTTTTTAATGAAATTTCAGCAGGCATTATATGTTCAGTTTTAGATGATTTTTTATATTTAGCTTTATAATCATAAAATTTTCTTTTCGGTCGCAATTCTATAGCTCCTATTGCCTTGCCTCCCATAATTGCAACTTGGATTTCTTGGCCTGGTATATATGTTTCAACAATTAAGTTTTTATATTTCTTTTTTAAAATTTTAAATTCTTTTTTTAAAATCTTATAATTTTTGCAGATTTTTACCCCTATACTTGATCCTTCATCATTTGGTTTTATAACAGCGGGAAATTTAATTTTATTTACTTTTATTTTTTTGATCAAATTAACATTTGAAGAAGTTTTTTCATCTACAAAAAAATAATTTGGGGTCTTAATTTTACTTTTAATAAATAGTTGCTTTGACAAATACTTGTTCATTGCAATCATAGATGAGACAACACCAGAATGAGTGTAAGGCTTATGAAAATACTCAAAAAAACTCTGAATCTCTCCGTCTTCACCTCCTTTTCCGTGAAGTGCATTAAAAATTACATCTGCTTTTATATTTTTAATATGAAAAATTGATGAAAATTTAGGATCAAATTTAATGACTTTATAGCCAATTTTCTTAATGGCCTTTATACAAGAACTTCCTGTTTTTAAACTTATCTCTCTTTCCTTTGAGTTACCTCCTTGCACAACAATAATTTTTTTTTTTGATCTCATTATTTTTTTCCAATAATTTTTATCTCTAACTCTAATTTTAAACCTGTTTTTTTCAAAACTTTTTCTTTTACCATGTGAATCAAATTTTCAATGTCTGAAGAACTTGCGCTACCATTATTTATAAAAAAATTGTTATGTTTTTCTGATATGCTTGCTCCTCCAACTTTTAAATCTGAACATTCTGATAATTTAATCAACTCCCAAGCTTTCTTTTCGTTTGTTGGATTTTTAAATGTGCTTCCACAAGTTTTTACTCTAGTAGGCTGCGTTTCTTTCTTCTTATTAATAAATTTTTTTTGTGTTTCTAGGATTTGATTTTTATCTGATATCTTTCCTTTAAAAATTGCACTTAAAATTATCAAATCATCCTTCATACTGTTGCCTCTATAAAAAAATTCAATTTCTTCTTTATCGAATGACTTTATTTCACCATTAAAATTCATAGCTTTAAGGGATATAAATATTTTAGATATATCTTCTCCATAACATCCACTATTCATTGTAATAGATCCACCGATGCTACCAGGTATGCAAGAAAGAAATTCAAATCCTGATAAAGAATTTGTAGTAGCAAAATCTGAAACTTTTCTATCTAGTGTTGCGGCTCCGACTTCTATTTCATCTTCTTTTAACAATTTTGTGTATGAAAAAGTACTACCCAGCTTAATTACTGCACCATCAAAACCTCCGTCTCTAAAAAGAGTGTTCGAACCAGCTCCCAAAACATGGATATTATAATTATTTTTTTTATTATCTATTAAAAATTTTTTTAATTCATCTGGACTCTGTATTTTTAAAAAAAATTTTGCAGGGCCTCCAAGATTAAACCAATTATAATTAGATAATTTTTCGTTTTTAAAAATAAATTTCATTTTATAAAATTATTTCTCTCATCCATTTTGTTATAGACCCCGCACCCATACCTATTATTAACTCCTTATTTTGTAAATTTTTTTTGAAAAAATTATTTAACTCTGTCTGATCTTTAATTAAAATGACCTGAACATCTGAATTCTTAGTTATTAGTTTTGCAAATTCCTCTTCTTTATAATTTTTATATTTCTTTTCTCCAGCAGAATATACTGGGCATAACAACAACTTATCTGAAGATTTAAATGAAAATGAAAATTCTTTTTTTAATAATTTCAGTCTAGAAAATCTATGAGGTTGAAAAACTGATATTATTTTTCTTTTCGGATTTGTATTTTTTAAACTCTCTAGAACAGATTTTATTTCTGTAGGATGATGTGCGTAATCATCGAAAAAATCATTTCCATTAAATTTCAATACCCTTGTCATACGTCTTTGAATTCCCGCAAATTCTCTTAAAGATTTTTTTATAATTTTTATGTCTACACCAATATAAGAACATACAGCTACAGCTGCTACTGAATTTAAGATATTATGAGAACCTATTAAATTAACTTTAATTTTTTTTATGATTTTTTTCTTTAAAGATGGAATAGAAATTTTTAAATCAAAAATTGATGAGTTTTTTTTATATTCATTATTAAGTATTTGATAATTAGCTTTATTGTTAAAACCATAAGTTAAAAAGTTTTTATTTTTTATTTTAATTAGAGTTTTTTTTAATTCCTTATCATCAGTACAAACAAAACTTTTCCCAAAGGCTGGAGTTCCATTTATAAATTTTTCAAATGATTTTTTTAAATTTTCAAAATTTTTATAAAAATCTAAATGTTCTTTATCAATATTTGTAACCACTGAGTAATTCAATGGTAAATCTAAAAAGCTACCATCAGACTCGTCCGCTTCTAAAACTGACCAATCACCTTTACCTAATTTTGCACTGCCTCCTAAAGAATTTACAACACCTCCATTAACAATTGTTGGATCCAATTTTGCCTCGGAAAGTATCTTGGCAATTAAAGATGTTGTAGTTGTTTTTCCATGAGATCCGGTAACAACTATGTTTTTCTTAAGTGACACAACGTAGCCCAGCATTTCAGCTCTTTTTAAAATTCTAATTTTTCTTTTTCTAGCAGCAATTATTTCGGGGTTATTGTTTTTTATTGCTGAAGATCTAACAACAATTGTTACGTCTTTTATGTTTTCTTTATTGTGTTTAGAAAAAATTTTTATATTTATTTTTTTACATCTTTCAACATTTTTACTATTTGACAAATCGCTTCCTTGAACATCAAAACCCATTCTTTTCATAATCTGAGCTAATCCACTCATACCTATGCCTCCAATTCCTATAAAATGAATCTTTTCTTTTGGGCCTATTTTAATTTTTTTCATTTAAAAATTTCTGAACAAGTTTACCGACATTAGAAACTGAATCTTTGTCAGAATGTTCTTTCATTTTGCTTTTAAATAAAAGCAACTTTTCTCTATTGTTATTTAAATCTTCCAAAATTTCAAATAATTTTGGGAAAATTAATTTTTCTTCTAACAAAAGACAATAACCTTTTTTTTCAAAATTAAGTGCATTTTTAAGTTGATGGTTATCAGCAGAAGAAGGTAATGGTATAGCAATAAATGGAATTCTTAAATTGAGAAGTTCAGCGATTGATGATGCGCCTGACCTACTTATTGCTAAGTCAGAAACTTGATAGTGGTCTAATAAATTTTCAGAAAAAGTAAATAGTTTAAAACTAATTTTATTTTTACTATATATTTCTTCGATTTCTTTTATCTGTTCTTCTAAACACTGTTGATAAATCTTTAATTGAATATTTCTTTTTTTGCATTGTACAATTATTTGAGTAATTTTTTCCCCAAAAATTTTCGCTGACTGACTACCACCCATTATTAAAACAGATAGCTCCTCATTTTGATTTTTTTTATAATTTTGTTCAAATTCGAAAATTTCTTTTCTAAGCAAATATCCAGAAATAAAGACTTTATTTCTATATTTTTCATTTATTCCAGAAATATTATTTGTTGAAAGTAATATTTTGCTCGCCATTGGCAAAAGTGCTCTATTGGCTCTACCTAAAACTAGATTGTTTTCATAGAGAATGACTGGTATTCGTAATAAAAAAGATGCTACACAAACTGGAAAAGAAGCATAACCGCCCATTCCAAAAACTATTTTAGGTTTATTTTTTTTTAAATAAAAAAAAGAGGTTACAACGGAAAAAATTATTTTACCAAAGTTTATTGTTGCTTTAATTATATTTTTTTGAAAAATGGTTCCAGTATTTATTAATTTAATATTTTCATTTTCTTCACTACTAAAAAACTTGAGACCCCTTTTGTCTGAGAAAATTTTAATATCAAAATCTTTTTTTAAAAAATCTGATAGACTCAAAGCAGGAAAAACATGTCCTCCTGTTCCTCCAGTCGCAATAATGATTTTCTTTTTTTTTGTCATCGCTTAATCTTTTAACCCTAGGGATGTATAGTTTAAGATTATTCCAGCAATTATACCATTAGACAACAGAGAAGACCCTCCGTAACTTAAAAAAGGAAGCGTCATTCCTGTAGTAGGTAAAAGGTTTGCATTAACACCAACATGAATGAATGTTTGAAAAATTAGTAATGAAATTAATCCAGTCAAGGCTAGTTTGTAAAAATTATTATTTAGATTTATAATTCTCTTAACCACCTTGAATGCAATAAATAAAAAAATTGATATTATTAATATTGAGATTATTGATCCAAATTCCTCACTTATAACAGCTATTACATAATCAGTGTGTGCCTCGGGTACGCTTTCTTTTAGAATTCCTTCCCCCATGCCTTGTCCCTTTAGACTACCTTCCCGTATTGCTTCAGTTGCTCTTGAAGATTGAAAGCTGTTACTTTTTTCAGGATCAAAAAAAGAATTAACTCTTGAAATAATATAATCAAATCTTTCTGGAATAAAATATACCAATGCTGATAAAATTAAAATAATGAAACAAAAGATTATAAAAAGAAGGTAAATATTAAAACCTGAAGTAAATATTATAGAAGTCCAGGCGCCAATTAATAGAACAGACTGACCTAGGTCTGGTTGCAAAACTAGCAATAAAATTATAATTGATAATAATACAAATGATAAAAAATAAGATAAATTTAAATTTTTTATAAATGTTGAGCAAATAATTTGTGCAGCTACTAAAATAAAAAATGGTTTAATAAACTCAACAGGTTGAAAACGAAATATATATAAGTTAAGCCATCTTTTTGCACCCTTTACTTCAACTCCAAAAAAAGGAACTAAAATCATTGTAATAAAAAAAATTAAAAAAATTGGTAATAAAATTTTATTGAGTAAGTTTGTGTCAGAAAAAGATATGACTATCATTAAAGAGAAAGAAATTAGCGCATATAAAAGATGTTTTTGAAAAAAGAAATAATAGTCTTTATTCAGTTTTTCATCAGCTATAAAAGATGTAGAGGAAAAAGAAAAAAATAAACCTAAAATAAATAAGAAAATAAAACTAAGTAATATTTGTTTGTCTATATTTCTCCAGTAATTTTTAGTTTTAAAGATGTTAAATTTTGATTTTTCAGAAATATTTTCTTGCATAACTTTTGACTAACTTTTTAAACTTATTTCCCCGATCTTCAAAGTTTTTAAATTGATCATATGAGGCACTAGCCGGACTTAATAAAACTGTTATTTTTTTATTAACAATATTTTTTATATCCCTAGAAATAGAGATTATAGCATTTTTTATGGTTCTAGATAATTCAAACTTAACTTCTCCCATTAGATGAGTTCTAAAAGTTTTCATGTGATTTCCAATAATATAGGTTTTGATTATATTTTGTTTAATTTTGTCCAATTTAAATTTATCCCTAATTTTAGGAACACCTCCAACTATCCAAAATATATTTTTGTTTCCTTCTAGGGCAAATTTGCTTGCTTGAAAACTGGTTGCCTTAGAGTCGTTAATAAAAGTTTTATTATTTTTCTTAAAAAATATTTCATATCTATGGGGTAGTCCTTTAAAAGTTTTTAAAGAATTTACAAAATATTTATCTCTTATTCCAAGCTTCTTTGAAATAGCATGAACAAAACTCATATTTTGTATATTTACCTTGGAGTTCAGGTAATTATTTTTTATTCTATTTTTAATTTTTTTATAATTATTAGAATTTAAATAAACTAATTTACCTAAAAATTTTTTTTTCTTGTATTTTTTTAAAAGACTTTTATTATCAATGAAAGCAAAATTATTTTTATCTTGAAGTGAAAAAATTTTTAATTTTGAATTAATGTAGTTTTTCATTGATCCATGCCAGTCTATATGATCATTACTGATATTTAATATCATTCCATAATTAGGTTTTACAAATTTTGAATAGGCTAAATGAAATGAAGAAGCTTCGATTACAACTAATGGATTTTTTTTTAAATTTAAGGTTAATGCTGGTTTTCCAATATTACCTCCTAAAACTGTATTAAAGTTATTTTTTTTTAAAACATGTTCTATAACTTTACAAGTAGTCGATTTTCCATTTGTGCCAGTTACAACTATTGAGTTTACTTTGGGGTTAAGCATAAAAAACAAATCTAAATCAGTAATAATTTTTGATATATTTTTTGATAAGATTTTTCTTATTTTTTTTGGGCTAATTCCAGGACTTATTATTATATAGTCTACACTGTCTAATAATTTATAAAAATTATTTCTTTTCTTTCCTTCTAATTTCCAATCTTTTCTTATGCTCTTATCATCATCCCACATTATATAATTTCTAAAACCAACTTTCCTGAAATAATTAACAACTGATTTTCCGGTGATACCAAGACCATAAACCGCAAACCTTTTTTTGCTCAAATTTAAAGATTTATTCATTAATTATATTTAACGTAATTTTAGTGTGGCCAATCCAACCAAAGCCAAAATTATAGCTATTATCCAAAATCTGATTACAACTGTGGACTCCGGCCAACCCTTTTTTTCAAAATGATGGTGTATAGGAGCCATCATAAATACTCTTTTTCCAGTTAATTTAAATGATATAACTTGAATAATAACCGAGACTGTTTCTAAAACAAACAGGCCTCCAACTATCGCAAGAACAATCTCATGTTTGGCTATAATAGCTACTGAAGCAATAGATCCTCCCAAAGATAAAGATCCAGTATCACCCATAAATATTTTAGCTGGTGGAGCATTGTACCAAAGAAACCCAAGACATGATCCTACAATTGAACCGCAAAATATTGATAATTCACCAACATTAGGAACGTATTGAATTTGAAGATAATCAGAAAAAACTGTATTTCCAACTACGTAACAAATTAATGAAAAGGAAAGTGCAACTAACATTACGGGTACAGTTGCTAATCCATCAAGTCCGTCTGTTAAATTTACTGCATTAGATGAGCCGATAATAATAAATATTGCAAATGGGATAAAAAATATACCCATATGCCAGATAAGATTTTTAAAAAAAGGAAAATATAAATTTGAAATTACCTTGTGATCTGTAAAGTAAACTAAAAATAAAACTGCGACTAATGAAATTAATATTTGCCAAAATAGCTTATTTTTTGCATTTATCCCAGAAGAATTTCTAAACTTAATTTTGAGATAATCATCGATGAAGCCCAATAAACCAAAGCTTGTGCAAACAAAAAGAACTATCCATATAAATAAATTTTTCAAATCTGCCCACATTAAAGTACTTACTATTATTCCAATTAAAATCATTAGTCCTCCCATTGTAGGAGTACCACTTTTTTTAATAATATGATCAATAGGTCCATCCTGCCTTATAGGACCTGTTATTTGTTTTTTTGAAAAATATTTTATTAAAGGGTTTCCTATTAAAAAAATAATTACCAATGATGTTACTACTGAAAGTCCGATTCTAAAAGTGATATACTTAAATACGTTTAAGAAAGAAAAAGTATCTATCAAAGAAGTAAGAAAACTATAAAGCATTTACAGACCCCCTAAGAAATTTTTTAGATATTTCGTGTAATTTAGTTGCGTTTGAACCTTTTATCATCAAATAATCACCATTCTTTAAAAGTTTATTAATTTTATTATCAAAAAATTTTAAATCCTTAATTATCTCACCTTTTTTATTTTTTTTTAAAAATTTAAATGTTTCAATGGATTTCTTTCCATAAACAAACGTTTTATCAATATCACTATTATTAATAAATTTTGATATGTTTTTATGATAAATTTTTGAATTTTTTCCAAGTTCAAGCATATCACCAAAAAGAAAATATTTTCTTTTTCCTTTTTTCTTAATTTTAGAAAAATTTTCAATTGCAGACTTAACAGATAGTGGATTGGCATTATAACTTTCGTCTATTAAAAAGAACTTCTTATTATGTTTTCGAATTTGATTAATTTTACCTCTTCCTTTTAAAAAAGTTTGATTTTTAAAAACGTCTCTAGCTTTATTTAAATCAAGATTTAATTCTTTAATTATAGCAAGACAACATAAAGAGTTCATTATATAGTTTTTGTTATTATTATTAATCTCAAGATTGATATTTTTATTATCAGAGGAAATAGTTAATATGTATTTTGCATTTTTTTTTCTTATTCCTGTAAATCTGATATTAGATTTTTTTGAGTATCCAAATGAGATTACTTTTATATTATTTTTTTTAGCTACTTTTTTAAAATAGTTGAAAAATTTATCGTCCCTATTTAAAATTACAGTTCCACCTTTTTCAATGTTATAAATAATTTCACTTTTTGCTTTTGCTATACCCCCGATGTTTCTGAAATTTTCCAAATGAGCCTCCGAAATGTTCGTTATGATAGCAATGTGTGGCTTAACCAAGGCCGAAAGCTTATAAATTTCCTTAAACTTACTCATTCCAACCTCAAAAACTCCGTAATTATCATAAAAATTCATATTAGAAATACTTAGTGGTACCCCATAATGATTGTTGTATGAGCTTGGAGAGAAATAAGTTTTTGAATACTGATTTAACAAATTTCCAAGCATTGTTTTTACTGTTGTTTTTCCTGAACTTCCGGTGATAGCTATGAATCTGGCAGCGGAAGTATTTCGTACCATCCTTGCTAAATGATTTAAAAAAAACATAGTATTTTTAACAATTATGAATTTTTTTTTCTTTTTTAATTTTTTGGATATAACACAATAACTAGCTTGGTTTTTAATGGCCTCATTTAAAAAATTATGACCATCATTTTTTTTACCTCTGATAGCTATAAATAAATTCTGTTTCTTTATTTTTTTTGAATTTATAGAAACACCATTAAATGGTCGATTTTTTTTATCAAGAAAAACTTTTTTTAAAATTTCTGCATTATAATTTAATAAGTTATGTTTTTTATTAAAAAATATTGTGGGTGATTTAAATTTTTGTACGATTTGTTTATCACTAAAAAAAATTCTTTTTTTTCCTAGATCTTGATATTCTTCATGGCCTTTTCCAGCTATTAAAATAATTTCTTGTGGTTTGGAATTTCTAAGAGCATACAATATAGCTCTTTTTCTATTTTGAATTTCTTTAGCATCAGAATTTTTCAGTACTTTCAAAATATCGTTCCTGATTTTTTTGGGGTTTTCATTTCTTGGATTATCATCTGTCACATAAATTTTATCACAATATTTTTTTGCAATAATCCCCATCAATTTTCTTTTACCTTTGTCTCTATCACCTCCACAACCAAAAATAACTGTTATATTTTTATTAAAGTGTTCTCTTAAAGATAAAATTGCATTTTCTAGTGCATCAGGTGTATGAGCATAATCTAAAAATACTTTTGTTTGATTTGGTAAAGTTTTAATCAATTCAAGCCTTCCTTCAACACTTTTAATTTTTTGAATATTTCTAAAAATATTATCTATTTTCAAACCACAGACTTTTGAAGCTAAAACTGCCATTAGTAAATTTTTAATTTGTATTGACCCATATAAATTTACTTTTATTCCGTAAACTTTATTTCTGATCTTTATTTCTAAAAACTGATAATCTTTGTAAATTTTATGATTTAAAATCTGTAAAGTATTCCCTCTTGATCCGATGGTATAAATTTTTAATTTTCTTTTTTTTTGAATTTTTTTTAAAGTTTTATATTGTTTAATATCAGTATCAGTAATAATCGAAGATTTTTTTTCAAGAATATTTTTAAATAGTAAAAGTTTTGAATTTAGATAGTTTTTCATATTTTTATGATAATCCAAGTGGTCACGACTTAAATTTGTAAAAACCCCAGCTTTTACTTTTAAAAAATTTAATCTTTTCTGTTTTAAACCATGACTTGAAGCTTCGATAATTACATTTTCTATTCCTTCTTTTCTCATTTCAGATAGATCTTTATTTAAGCTTAGGGAGTCTAAAGTTGTTAGATTTCTTTTTTTCAAATTATTGTTTTTTTTAAAACCAAGAGTTCCTATAAAACCAACTTTCTTTTTTTGAAGAGTAAAAATCTGATGAAAAAAATCTGATACTGAAGTTTTGCCATTAGTACCTGTTACGGCAACAATATTTTTTGGTTTTTTTTTATAAAATTCGGAGCTTAACTTTGCCAAACTCTCTCTTGTGTCTTTAACTTTTATATATATAGTTTTTTTCTTTTTTTTTATTGGTTGCGAGTGCACTATTACCCTTGCACCTTTCTTGATGGCTTGATCTATATAATCATTACCATTGAATTTGTTTCCTTTTATTGAAATAAAAAGATCACCTTTTTTTATTTTCCTGCTGTCAAATGAAATTCTTCTGATTTTGGTATCAGATTTACCCTGTTCAAAATTTTTAATTAGGTTTTTTAACAACATGGTTGTCGTTAAAATCAATTTTATTTATGGCTAAAATAGGTCCAATTTTTTCTATTATTTTGCCGGCAATTTCTACGGACGTCCACCCAGCTGTATTATAAGG
>MDTA01081266.1_pt1 | contig 10867 bp, 14 predicted proteins | sample 811151 | NCBI WGS metagenome assembly MDTA01 (sample SAMN05326648, study PRJNA326480) | marine metagenome | isolation source: seawater | place: Indian Ocean: South | collected 2010 | reverse complement strand
TAGACATGTTTAAAAACAAATAAACGTTTTAAAATGTTTTAAATTTTACAAAACTGTTTTATATCTTTTGCCGAAAAGAGCAGCGTTTTAGAAATATTCCGTGTAATCTTCGGGTTGTCTTTAGAATAAAACATGTATACTATATGTATCTTTGTGTCCCAAGTTTTCTTTAGACATGCGCGCATTACGCGAAGCATGAGACGCTTTCTATCCTCTTGGGATGGTTTTTCTGTACCAGTAGGGGCTTTGTATCCGTGCGGATTAATGCGCACGACGACGTACTGTTTGCCTGGAAACTCGTCGTAAATTTCAGAAATACGACGCTCATCGCAGTCATAATTTCCGCCGTTGCTTCTATGTTGGTGTTCGTCTAGTTCCCAGTGAAGTACGAAATTGTCAGAGGCCCAGAGGCCGTCCGGCCGATACGCCTGGCAACGATTTCCCATGACACGATCGTCCGTGCATATGCGCCAATCCGGATAAAAATGATCGTCCAAATAGGCAGACCATTCGTGTTCAATTCGAATATCTTTTCCGGTAATTTTCATGAAACAATCACGGCACGCGTCGGTCGTAACATCTCTCTGTGTGACACATTTTCGTAGTCGAGCGCACTTTTTGATGCAAATGGGGCACGTTTTATCGCCAATATCGTGAAAATTGCGCTCGTGTTTATACAGATCACAACTTTGCGTACCTTGGTAGTTGCACAGAGAGCACTTGTATGGCCGCTCACCTGTGTGAACGCGCAAGTGTTTATACATATCACAAATTTGTATGAATCGTTTGTCGCAATATTCACAGGCGTAAGGCCGTTCACCAGTGTGAATGCGTATATGTTTGACGAGGTCAGATTTATTTGTAAATGCTCGAACACAATGAGTACAAGTATATGGTCTTTCTCCAGTATGGATGAAAACATGATGTCTAATATGGGCTAAGGTTTTACTACTCCAATCACAATAGACACAACCAAAGGGTTTGTTACCAGACTTCCAAATATAAACATATTTAGAAGATGTTTTTTTTTGACTAAAATAATAATATTCTCCCAGACGACGTTGTATCCGCCGCCTGGGAGCGACTCTCGGCATGCAAAACTATAAAAATCATTTAGAATATATACAATAATAAACATATAATTAACTTATGTCAACGGGTCAAAATCTCTATCCGGACAACATTGAGGCGCTACAATAGTCCAAGCATACAGAGCGAGCGATATCCATTGAGATATGGCTGCAACCCACATTTTGGCGGCACTTGTGCGTCCTGCAACCGTCCCCCAATTGGTCAGCAACATCGACATGTAGACGGCGCCCGACGCCATGATGAAATGAAATAAACTCGCACTGGGCGCGTCTTCCTCCTCTTCGATGTCTGAATCAGAGTCGGAATCGTTTGTGTATTCCAATGTTTTGGTTCCAAAAGAGTAGCACGTCCATGCCAAAGAACAAGCGGTCACCAAACACCCGATGAACAACTGTTCTTCCGCCGGATCTACGTGATTGCATTCGTCTGAAGAGACGGCTACCCAACACAAATATACGGCATATATCCACACCACGCACGATGTTAACAAAGAACTTCCAGAATCGTACGTATGAAGTTGTAGAACAGTACACAATAGCCCGGCAACAACGACAAGGCTTATGAAGAGCGACTGGCGAGCGCATTTGTTGTAGTGGATGTACATTAGGACAATGGACACGGCCATCGCGGCGAGAAGAAAGAGACAAATAGCAAACCCAACACCGAACCAACGTTCGTCTTCGTCGCCTCTTTCAACGATGCGTCCATTCCAGTGATAAGCAGCGTCTACAAAAGTCACGATTTGCGTGACCAAAAAGATGCCCGAAACGACGCGCGCAAAGCCGACGTAGCCGTGTTGTCCAACCATAGGAACAAAAAAAAGTCCGGTCACCATACATAAAAGCGCGCACAATTTTGCGAGCCAGTAGCGTGTATGCACGCGTCTGGAACATATATTTCCTAATGCCAGGCATGCAAACCATATGGCTGTTCCCAATGATATTCTATAGACAGCGTGTTCTCCTTTGCACGCCGCCACATCAATACCGGGTATGTCTGTACAACCTACTGTAAAAGAGTACAATTCAAAATGGGGTGCACCCCATTGTTGAAGTGCAAATGCGACACATGTCATGACAATAAGGACGAGCAAATAGATGATATTTGCCGTGAACATTCCCAGACTCTGGTTAGGACATAAGCATTTGCATACATTTCCTACAGTACACGACGCCAATTCGCACGCGGCACAACATAAGAGGGATCCCATTATACTACACCATATTCGTTTATTTATACTCGTAAAAAAATAAAATCAAATCCGGTATATCTTATATGAATATTTACTATTTCTTTATTGTGTATGTTGCACAGATGTTGAAACAAATACTCTTACTGTTTTTTACTCATCTTGTAAGTGCTGGAAAAGAAAAAGAAGAAATTATCGTTCTGGACGGCATTACCAATTTAAACCCCGAACATTTATGGGAAAACGACAAAACACATTGCGCTGTTTGTCTTGAAGTTTTCAGCAATATTATGGAGGACATGGACGTATACGGCGATATCGACGCGCTATCTATGTTGTTTGACAGTATTCGTGATTATCCTGTGTTGATAGATCATATTACTCCGAATATTGGAGAAATTTTGCAAATTTTAGAAGTCTATAAAACTGATTCCAGTTTAATGCCAAAACTTTTGTGTCGTAGGTTGGAAAGATCTTCACTTGACGTCTGTAAAATAGAACCAATATACTAGGCAGGTGCATACAAATCGAGAGTGACCGATAGTACGCCAGGCCAGCCGTGCGTGACCGTCGAATTATAGCGAGAGTACGTGCGACCGTCCGGGGCATACTCATGCGCGCATGGGTGGCTCACATTGTCCGCTTTGGTCAAGTTGTGTTCGAATAAATGGTAAATGTTATACTTGCTGGGTAAAAGACAGGTTTCCCCACAAAATGGCGGATGTCCTATTCCATGATCCACTGAAATATACTTTTGAAGCGGAACAGTGCACGTCTCGCAGCATGGCGAGACACCAGTCCCCGTGCGCAGTAGAGAGGCCGAAGCTGCAGTAGCGTACACTAGAAGAAGAAGAAACATTATGTTATGGTATTATATTCTCTTGCGTGTAAAAAACACTTAATCTTTAACCATGTTATAAAAAGCTTTGCCGAAATCAGCGGTTGAACTGGTAGGGGGTGCTGCCGTCGTCCCCACGAATGCGGCGCGCAAGGTTCATGTCTTTGGGCATGATGGTCACGCGCTTGGCGTGAATCGCGCATAGATTCGTATCCTCAAAGAGGCGGACAAGGTAAGCCTCTGAGGCTTCCTGCAGCGCCAGCACGGCCATCGACGTGAAGCGCGTGTCCAGAAGGTAGTCGCGCGCAATCTCGCGGACCAGACGCTGAAAGGGGAGCTTGCGAATGAGTAGGTCAGTACTCTTCTGGTATTTGCGGATCTGGCGAAGGGCAACCGTTCCCGGGCGGTAGCGGTGGGGCTTCTTCACGCCGCCGGTGGCGACTGCCGTCTTGCGCACCGACTTTGTGGCCAGCGCCTTGCGGGGGGCCTTTCCCCCCGTGCTCTTGCGTGCGGTCTGCTTCGTGCGCGCCATGACTAAGAATGTTTGGTCGGAATGTAACTATTTTTTTGGAGATGTGGGGTCAAAGCGTCCAGCGAGTTCCCGTGTTGACGGCGATCCTTGACCACCCGACTCACTACCTGTGGGCCCACAAAAGCCAACTCAAACCATCGCCTTTGACCTGGTTTCCCCAAAACGCGCGTTGCCACACCCGGGTCGTTAAACAACCAATACTGTTTCGAAACGTCCCTAACGTGCGATTGAACCGCATGCCCAACCGAATGCAAACAAACCTTTTTGGAGGAAAACTGTCGTAAAGCGTTTGGATGAGCAAACTGCATGATGGAGTACTTTGGCAAATCCCACAAAGCCCATGCCTGCAAAAAAACGCGGCGATTATTTCGAGCAATAGGATGTAGCCTACCGTAAAGTACTGGATGTAACGCCACGACGCACAAACAAAAAATCTCATCTTTCAACAAGTGGTCCGTTTTAGGAACTTTTGGCCATATTTTCCACACTTCGGAACGTGGTATACTGGCCAAAAGTCTTAAAATGTAAAAGGAAGCCATTTTCTCAAATGGTTTCACGTGACCCGGGTCACAATACAGACGTTTCGACGAATCTCTGATAAGTTGTTGGCATTCAGGTCGTGTGCAACGAGTCGCACAATATTCATATATATCTGTTGTCTCTAAACTGCTTTTCAAGCGTATTTCCAATTTGGAAAGCCAATCTTCGAACGTAAAGGGTATGTGCCAATTGGAAATCACCCAATGTGCCGTTGTGTAGGGTTCACCAGAGCTCGAGACGTGTTTCTCACAATATTGCTCGAGGTTCCATTGAATTGACTGAAAGGCATTCATATGTACTTTTTAAACTTTAAACGAATTTAAAATATAACATATGATGTAAAACATGTGGTTGTCGTTTGAATCTTTGACTTAAATTCGCATTTTTTAAGAATATGCGAGTCAGCGTTTAAAGAACGTCTATAATTTAAAAGTTGGTCATGTCTGAAATTAAAAAAATTCGTCGAGCATTGAACGGCTGCAACGGCCAGGTGTCTTTTTATGGAAAACCCGTCTATCACTTATGGGAAAGCGCCAATCCACATGAGACAGGAGACATGCACGACATGAAATGTTTGGGAAAGCGCCAGGAGACATGTCTTTGGATATTTGAGAACTTAAAAGATGCAGAACACGCCGAGTCTGTCAACTCGCTCATGCAAGACTGGAATATGTACCAAAATGGTTGGCTCGTCGAAGGAAAGGAAAACGTTACATTATTTTATTATTTGTGTCAAATAGGCAGTTATGGCCTGTATAGACCAGAAGCATTAAAATATTTAAAAAAAATTAAAAAAAAATAATTTTCATGAACATTAAAAAAACATGAATACTACTAAAACGTCTAAACCACCGAGTACACTTACTATTCTCATTTGTTCGACCGCTCCCTTTTTGTTACTGCTGTTCATCTGCTGTATCATTGTTTTTACAGCAGAAAGGCGAAAGCCTCTTGTTCGTGCGACCGTTGTTGTCCCAATCGTTGTAGAAGCCCAGTTATTAGACGCCAAAACGGTGCCTCCTCTGCCTGCCATTTAATTTGTAAGTATAAAAATAGATCACTTGAGACTTAATGTTTCGGCAGTTGATCCCGGCCGAGCCAAAGCGGAAACGCGACGAGTCGTCTTCGGATTCGTCGAGCCAAAGCGAATCCGAAGACGAACAACTCGCACTGGTCGCAAAGGCTGATTTTCTCGACTATCGCATCAGTATCCCCGTAAGAAACGTACAAGAAGTAATTCAAGATCTTCGAAAAGATGAAGAATTCGAACAACTAGAATCTTGCGGCAGTATAACCGAACGCGTATTCAAATATCTATGGCCAAAAATAGGAAGGAGTGACCCAGTCCCGATACTGGCAATGTACAGCGACGACCCCGACGATAACACGTTCAATATGCCGAAATTGCGAGAAGAGTTCCCCTTCAGCGGATTTGGCGATGATCAACAAGCCGTGCATTTTGTGTTCCAAGGTGAAAATGGGGCGTGGGAGGACCTATCGGGGACCCATTACAGTCACGAGTACGCCATATTTCAAAGCGAACATAGATATTGGTCCTGTCAGGCCTGGGCTGGCGAGTATGAAACGCGTTGGCAAGAACTAGACGAACCCGGTCTTATGACGAGCACGCTGAATATGTCAAACATTGTCGAGGAAGATTTGAAAAAATATTTTTATTTAGATGACGTACCAATAGGGTTTGGATCCCAAAGAAGATATAGCGAGGATTATTTAGAATGAAAACTAAAAAACTAATGGTACTCTGTATTTGTGAAGACCTTCTAATTGTAACCATCTGTCCGTTTGCGTGTAATCTTTTGACTCGAGAACCGCCCTGGAAAATACCTCTTCGTGCGCTTGTAACCATTTCAGAAAGAGTGGGTCTTTGCCCGAGTGACCTCTGCGATTATTACACTCGGAGCACGCCCAAATTTTCACCTGGCCACCATAGCAATGGGGCACAACATGCTCTTTCGTCATTCGACCATATTTAGAACAATAGGCACAATGGCCGCGATGTTTCATTTATTTTTTTCAACTGATGATTAAATACACGATGTCGTAAACAAGAATAGATAGATGCTTGTATTTAAGACCATTATCTACAAGAAATGTCAATTAGAGAAACATTGTTATCTCGAGAAGATTTCGACTTGTCTAGAGAATCGTCATCTCCAATGGGGTTTTTGGCGATTGCTCGCGCTGCGTGCGATACCAAATGGTACAAAACATCTTGGCTGGGTATTCTATTGTTTGTTGCAGTCGCGTGTCTCAACTACGTCATTGGTTACTATGCGATTTACCGCGCTCTTGGTTGGACGTCGGTTGAACACAAGCCGGTGCGTGTCTTTGGAGATATCGTCACCGTAGGTTGGTTTGCACTTGGAATAGTCGCATTGCCTTGGCATCAATGGGAACAAGGTACGTGCATAAAGACGAGAAATCTCGCCGGTCTCGGTCGTTTTCTGGCGTGGTGGATCGGTACCATCGCAGCATTTTTCATATATGGTTATATGGGTCAAGACCCCTTTTTTCAAACATCATTGGCCTCCAATTTGACGTTCGCGCAAAAAATTGGGTACGCCATCACATTTTCAGTGGTCGGTATTATAGTTCTGTATTGGTTTGGTAAATTGTGTTCACCGCGCAGATGCAAACATGTTTGTGATCCACCAATGAGTAGAAAAATGGTCTTTTTGCGTCTTTTCTTCTTAATCGCCGTGTTATTTTTCATGTCCTATATACTTTGTGTGCAAGACACGACATGTACTTATCATTTACATCACTGGTGGTTTGGTTTTGTGCTGATTATGCTTTCATCGGCATCCTTGGATAATTGGTTTGATTATTTTTTGCAAGGGATTTTTTGGACGTTTCTCATCGAATCTATTTTCAATTATGGCCTCGTCTTTGGACAATTTTTTATCTGAATATCCCGAAATATTCAGAAAATCCTGAAATATTCAGACTTCTGAAATATTCAGACTTGTGCCTGAGTCAGTGGTTGACCATACGTATCCAAATAAATCTTTGCCGTAAATATCCTCTGGCCATGCAACCGTACGGTTTTTATCTTCCCAATTATAATGAATTGCTTTGAATCGAATAAAAAAATCTTCTTGATCTTCGATAACGCAATTCCAAGAACACTGTAGCTTTAACTTTTCTGTACTGTGATCCTTCCAATAAGCGAAAACTAAAAATGTTTCTGCGTTTTTCTTTAAAACAAACGTACCAAGTGTTTGTTTTTTGTCAAGACGTCGCATAGTAGCACATGTCCATTTTTTTTGCGGAATGGAACATGAAAACTGCCGTCCAGACATTCTAATTATACACTTCAGTTAAATACTAAAAATTTAATGCACATATGTGTTTTACGTTTTACCTGTAAAAATTTATATTAAAAGATGCAAAAAGATGTTGTTGCGGCCTTTTTCCGTGACACGCGTTTGACCAAACAGGCACTCTACTCCTACGACGATTTTATTTCTCGTATTGTACCAGAGGTCGTGAACAATCACCGGCCAATCGTGGTCAAACCATCTTTGAGTATTTTTGATGAGAGCACACCACCACACATGATTCAAATATCAAGCGTACGATATGACATTCCCTCATGCGTAGAAAAAAATGGCGATATACGGCGCGTGAGCCCTATGGAAGCACGTCGTCGCGACCTCATGTATTCAAGCCCCATGTATGTGAACGTCCATTACACGCGGGTCATAGATGGCCAAGAGGTAACAAACACTTACAAAGATGTCTTCTTTGCCAGAATGCCGGTGATGGTACGGTCTTCTTTGTGTATTCTAGAAAAAACAGATAATTATGCCATGGACGAGTGTCCCCATGACCCAGGTGGCTACTTTATCGTAAATGGTCGGGAAAAAACATTGGTGGTGCAGGAACGAATATCGCCAAACATAATTTTTTGTTTTGGCCCCTCAGAATGTCTGTATCACGCCGAGTACGACAAGATAGGCCACCGTGTTGCCACTTTACGTATCAAGGTACGCAAATTTGGGTAGTCGCCGTTCCGCGTGACATTGCCCGGTCAGGAAAACGAAATTCCCATTCTTATTTTGTGGAGGGCATTGGGCGGCGTTGAAGATGAATGGCAAATGCACATATCCATGGAAGACGCGCGAAGTTCTGTAGAAGATGCTTCTGTGGCCACTACCAAAGACGAGGCATTGGCATGGCTATCCAAACATTGCAAAGACTCTGAAAAGATGTTGTCAAAGCAAGTGTATCCAAATATGTTGCCAGAAATGAAGCCACTGCATTTGTGTATACAATGGGCCTTTTACCTGAATTGTCTTCACAAACATCAGCGTCGCGAATCTGGAGCGTTTTCGGATAGAGACCATGTTCGCGCGAAACGATTAGACACTGCCGGCGCGATGTTGGGCACTCTTTTTATGCATTTGTTCTACCAGATGTTGGCAAATATTAAAAAGGCCTGTGTCGCGCTTCTCAACAAAAATAAAAAACTTCGCCCACACCGTTTGATTCAACCGTCACACATTACTGATGGTATAAAGTACGCGCTGGCGACTGGCAATTGGAAAATAAAATCTTCTACTTTTGCAGGTCGTGTTGGGGTCTCTCAAATGCTTAATCGAAACACGTACATTTCATGTATCTCACAATTGCGAAGAGTCGACACGGGGATCGATTCACAACAAAAGATTATTGCTCCTCGTCTTTTGTACGGAAACCAGTGGGGATATATGTGCCCCTCCGAAACTCCGGAAGGGGGACCTTGTGGGTTGGTGAAACAACTAGCTTTGTCGGCCTATATTACGACACAGTGCGAGGAAAAGCCAATATTAGACTTGGTAGAACCAACTCTTGTCAGGGGTGGTCGCCATCTTGTTTTTCACAACGGAGCACCCATTGGTAGAACAGAAGACTTGAACAATTTGAAAGGCCTCTTACAAAACGCGCGACGGTCGCGCACAATTTCTTCGGACGCATGTATTGCCACGGAAAACGACTCTCTATACATATGGACAGATTCTGGCCGTGTCTCAAGACCCGTTTTTGTCGTACAAGAAGATGGCGATATCGGTTGTACGCCCGAACAATTAAGCGACTTAAAAGCTGGCAGATTGCGCTGGGACGACTTGTTTTCGCTGGGCATTGTCGAAAACCTGTCCATTTACGAAGAAGAGAACGCACTCATTGCCCTTCGCCCGGAAGGGTTATCTATAGGCCATACACATTGCGAACTTGACCCGGCCCTTATTCTCGGTACACTCGCGTCTACTATTCCCTATCCAGACCATAATCAATCGCCTCGCAACGTGTATCAGGCGGCCATGGGCAAGCAGGCGATGGGCGTGTACGCGTCCAACTATGCAAAACGTTTCGACACGAACGGTCATGTCATGCACTATCCTCAGAAACCACTGGTGACAACTCGCGTCGCAAAGGCTTTGTGTGGGGATGATTTACCGGCTGGTACACAGGCCATTGTTGCTATTATGTGTTTTGGTGGATACAATCAAGAAGATTCATTGCTTTTCAATAAATCTGCCATCGAGCGTGGGTTTGGTCGGTCTACTACATATCGCACTTACGCCAAATCAAATTCGTCGACCCGACAAGCACCTGGCTCGGAATTCAAAAGGCAAGACACGTATGGTAAAATTACCAGTACACTCGATGCCGACGGCTTGATATTCCCAAATACAAAAGTAGAAAAGGGCAAAGCTATATTTTGCAATGTGACACCGGGCAAAAAACACCCACACATTATCAAAAATAAAAAGACAGACGGCGTTGTGGATTCTACCATTCTTTTTCAGAACGCAAATGGAGGCCAAACGGCAAAAACACGCATCCGAGAGCAGCGTATACCACAAATCGGAGACAAATTTTCAAGTCGCCATGGGCAAAAAGGCACGATAGGCATGATGTATTCTCAAGAGGACCTACCCTGGACGGCTGAGGGCATCGTGCCCGACATCATTGTCAATCCACATGCTATTCCGTCCCGAATGACAATTGGTCACGTGTTCGAGTGCGTGGCGTCCAAATTAGCGGCACTGTTGGGCGTTCGTATTGATGCTACAGCATTTTCGCACAAACCTGTAGATGAAATATGCCGTATGTTGCGCAAAGCTGGTTATTCGGAAGACGGCAAAGAAGTGATGTACCATCCACATACCGGAAAACGTCTTGAAGGCCGAGTGTTTATCGGACCCACCTTTTATCAACGCCTAAAACATATGGTGGAAGATAAAATACATGCTCGCGCAAAAGGGAAAATTGTTGGACTAACGAGGCAACCCGTTGACGGACGTGCGAACGGCGGCGGTCTTCGCTGGGGAGAAATGGAGCGCGATTGCGGCGTGGCCCATGGAGCTTCGGCCGTTCTCCACGAACGAATGATGATTTCGTCCGATGCTTATGAAGCCGTCGTCTGCAAAGACTGTGGCCTTATTGGAACGATTGTGGCCAACGGTCTTGGTGAATCGTATTGTAAACAATGTGAGAAAAAACTCGTACACAATGTACAAATGCCATACGCAGGAAAACTACTCATGCAAGAACTCATGTCTATGGGCATTTCGCCTAAAATTACATTAAAAAAATAATTTTTTATCTGACCATTGTCTAAATACTGGAAACATATTCTGTATATTTTGTGTGGCAGGTTAATTATTTG
>MDTA01075667.1_pt1 | contig 10867 bp, 7 predicted proteins | sample 811151 | NCBI WGS metagenome assembly MDTA01 (sample SAMN05326648, study PRJNA326480) | marine metagenome | isolation source: seawater | place: Indian Ocean: South | collected 2010 | reverse complement strand
CTAGAAGAACTAAATGCTGGACACCTAAATGATATTATTCCAGAATTCCTTTGTTTTGAAGAAACTGCTAATATTAGTTTTCAAACTAATCCATCAGGAGCAAACTTTAATAATCAGATTGATATAGATTATCAGTACGAGTGGTATCAGTATTATTTTGAAGAAGAATTAGGAGATACAACTGATTTAAATAATTGGGAGTTAATATATGGTAACGCTGTTGAATCCTATACTACAGACTCATTACCACAAGGAACTTATTTCTATAAAGTTAAAGTTACTGCAGCCGACTGCTCTGATTTAGAAGAAGATTTCACCAACACCATTACTGTTAATGTTTACCCTGAACTTGCATTCATAAACGATGATAATTCTATTGATGTACCCGAAACCAGTAACATTTTTTTGATAACTGGAGAGTCTAATGAATCTTTATCAGTTTATGAAATTTGTGACGGCAACACAATTTTTAATGACAACTCTGGAATGTTATCTATAACAGTCCCCACAGGAGGAAATGGAGAATATAATTATGAATGGCAAAAATTTGTAAACAATGAATGGAACGTAGTTGGTAGTGATTCAAACAACTTCACTCCTACTGAAAATTTTAATTTTAATGAATCACCATATTTATTTAAAGTAGTTGTGAGTTCATACAATTGTGATGAAATAGATAGCGAAACAATTCAAATTAATGTAAATCAAAATCCAGAGGATATAGAGATTGACCCTATTGATATTGAGATTTGTGAAAATGAAAACAATCAATATATTCAAATATTATCTCCTGAAACAAACCATCAGTATAATTGGTATAGTAATAGTTCTGATATTGAAATTGTCAATGCTGTAGATGGAAATGATGATGTTATTGACTGGACAGAAATATTTATTAATAATAATGATCAAACCGAAGACATTAATTTGACATTAACAATTACTGACCAAAATAACGTCACTAATTGTCAGAACGAACAAGAAATTATTATATCATTTAACGAAAACATATCTCCCAATTTGACATGCATCATAAAAAAAGATAATCCAAATATAGAATCAATGTCAGAAACTATATTGATATGTGCTGATACTATAACTAATTATGAAAATAATTCCTTAGAAACAATAAACTATCGTTGGGGGCGAACAGTTAAACCTGATAATCAAAATTTATTCTATTCCTCAGATTGGAATAGTGAGTTTATTATGGAATCTGAAAACCCTGAGCTTAACACAATTAATGATGCTATAAGTTATGGTAGATATGTTGTTTTTCCTGCTACTGGAGAAAATAAATTTGACACTGATCAATATTTTTATTGGGTTGAAACATGGTTTAATGAAATGAATGATTGTAAAACTAGAAGCTATTATAATATAACTCCTCAAAACATGTTAAGTGCTGATTTCGATGAAGACTGTGAAATAAATTATAACGATGATAATAGTGCAAACCCAAACTTAAACGTTCACCCTAATCCAACTAGTGGAACTCTATTTTATTTAGTTGACGATGTAATTAATATTCAACTATATGATTTAAGTGGTAATAATTTACATATAAATACTAATGAAGCTGAAAAGAAAATTATAATTCCTAACAACATCAAAAATGGTCTTTATTTGATTAAAATTAATACAACTAATAACTCATTTTCTAAATTAATTTTATTGAACAGATGATTAAATATTTAAACATATTATTAATATTTCCTTTTCTTGTTTTATGTCAAAATAATGAAGAAATTAGAGAGATCAACTCAAAGGCAATTGAGTTAATTGATAATTATTTTGAAATAGTTAGTGGAGTTAATAAAGACTGGCCTGAGTTGAAAAAAAATGAACTTATCAAATTATTTGATTCCGCTGATTCAAAAGTCTATAATGACGTTGTCCCTGATTCAAAGTTCACAAAAGATATTTCAATCGAAGATTATGCAGAATTACTTTATTCTTCATTTCCTGATTATTTTAATGTATCTAAAAATATTTTAGAAATTAGACCAATATCTATTGAGAGTCAAGTTGGTGAAATTGATTTAATAATTGAAAAAATAATCAATAATCAATTTGATATTAATCAAAAACAAGATTATAACTTAGTGGTTAATAATGAAAGTAAAGTATACAAAGAGATAATAAATTACAAAAATTCATTTATTCTTAAATTCACTGTCATTTATGATAAAAATGACATTTCTAATAATTTTAAAATTAAAAGAATAACAAAACATATAAAAAATGAAACAATAAACCCATCTTTTTTTATTCCATTTAAACAACGATTTCCATCATTTTTATTTAAAAAAGAAATTATTTCAAAAGACACCTTAATAAAGTATTATAAAAATGATAAAAAAAATGACTTAAGTCAGAATTTATCAGGCTTAAATATAAAATATTTCTTTACTCTAAACCCTGAATTATATACAGATAAAATCTTTAAACTAAATGATAATAATTACAGAGTAAATAAACCTAAAAAAAGAGAAAAAAGTGGAAATAATATTTATTTTACTTTTAGTGAAAAATTAAACTTCAGTTCCTCAGTTAATTTAAAGATAAATGATAAAATAGAGCTAGGTGGATTTAATCAATTTCATGAAAATATTTCATCAGATAATGTAACAACAAATCAAAAACAATTATTACCTAGCATGTCATTCTTATTTTTCCCATTCAAAAAAGAAATATTAGAGAAAAATTTGAATAAATTTTACTTTCAACCTGGTCTAAAATTAACCTTGGAAAGAAATCAAATTAACTTTAGTACCGAAATACCAAATTTTAAATACGAACACACTGATATTGATGAAGAAATATATAATAGATGGACTGATTTGAGTTTATTTGAAGAGCAAATTATATTAAATAAACAATCAGTTCATTTTGTTCTAAAATTTCTAAATGAAATAAAAATTAAAAAAAATAGTATACTAAAAAAAGTATCTCCTTTCACATCCTTAAATATTTCTCTTTTCAACAACAGAATTGCAAATTATGAAAATAACTGGCAAGGAACTATTGAGGGAGAATATCCAACTTATTTTAATGCAATTTTATATGATGGAGCTTATGATTTTGGAGAAACCAGCAGTCAACATAACGAAACTCTAAATGTAAAAAGTTCCCTTTTAGATTTAAGTGAAATTTCATTAGGCGTTGACTTAGATTTTGAGCAAATTGGTTTAAGTATCAACTTAACTCATCAAATTGCACCAAAAAACATAGTTAATTTATCAAATGAACCAATTATACTTACTGATTCTTACTCAGAAGATAATATAGGTGGACAAATAATAACAAATAGTATTACAGAAGTATTAAATTCTTTTAGTGTAAATAACACTTATATTTGTATTGGCATAAACTTTAAACTTTAATAAAATGAAAAAATTTAAATGTAATGATTGTGGACATACTTGGATGGGTTCCGAATTTACAACAACATGTCCAGAATGTGGAAGCTCTAACATAGTTATGATTAGTGATGACAAAGGTGGAATTATTGATTTAATCTTAAAAAATAAATTTATTGTTTTAGGAATTCTTGCAATAATTGCACTATTCATATTTTTTAAAGCTCCAACACCACCCCCTCCTCCACCTGAAAAAGGATTAGAAAAGCCATTTTCTTTAGTGTGGCCAACACAAACTATTAATGACAACGTATATAAAATAGAGCTTAAGGATAAAAATGGTAAAAAATTTGCATTTAATGAAAAAAGAGATGGCATTACATTTTTTGCCGAAAATATTTCAACTAATGAAAAAATAATAATTAAAAATGGAATTATAGCTCCTTGTTTCAACAAATCAAATAAAGAAACTGTAAGAGTGACATGGGAAATTAAAGAGTCTAGAAAAGGTGATTTCTCCGGTGTCAACACTCTTCAATTTAAACAACATGACTTAAAATTTGAAACAAATAAAGATAAACATAAAGTAGCTAGTTGTTATTCTGCACCTGTTGTAAAAAGTGTAAAATACATCAATAAGAAAAATTGTGATATAAAAATTGAATTTGTAAACATAGATAATTTTGATGATCATCCTGAAATCCTTGTTTCAATTAGTGGGAAAGAGGGACCATTTAAAAATCAAAACATCTGGAAGTATGACCCTAAAACAATGAAAGAAAACAATAATATTATTGTTTGGACTTACTTAAAAGACAAAAAAGAAGAAACATTAAAAGAATATAATCAGGGAGATAAATATACATGTTCTCCTCCAAAGCCAATTACAAAAGAAGAAATTGAAAAAATAAAAAAAGACGCCAACTCTCAAGTTAAATCAAGATTTAATGCTCTTTGTAATAATCAACAAAGTAAATGGTATGGCTATAAAAAGTTTAGTAAAGACAACTCTAAAGTAAATATAAACTCAAATATATACGGAATCAAAGAAAGTAATATACCATTTTATGAAGCTTCACAAAAAATAGGAAGTAAATACGAGGGTGAAACAATGCAATTAAAAATTAGCAAAATTGAATGGGACGGTATAAAAATTAAAAAAATCTTTATTGTAGATAAATAATGAGACATATAACCTTCATAATTTTATTTCTAACTTTTTCAATTTCTTTTTCTCAAGAAAACATTACCTTGATCTACCTAGATGATTCATACAGAGAAAACAGAAGCAAAATTGAGGATAAAATAAAAGAATTAATTTCTGAATCTGAAAAAATTATATTTCTCAGTACCAATAGAAATGATTCAATTATATTATCAAATAAAATGAAAATAAGAGAGGAGTTGGATAATATTGTGTTTTCTAAACCAAAACCTCTTTCTCATAAAAAACAAATTGAAAAGATTAACAATTATTTTAATGATAATGACAATATTTTTTTTAAAAGTCTAAAAAATGAAAATGATGATATTTTAAAAACCAAAATAAACTTTCATTTTTTATTTGATGAAGACAACTTTGTTGGACAATATAAAAATAACAACTTAATTGAAAAGATATTGCTTATAAATAGATTAATGCATTTTTCTGAAAATGATTCAAATAACAGAGACTTAGAATCAAACTGTAAAGTAACATTACATATTAGAAATGTTGAAGAAGATGATTTTGGAGACACTTACAATAAAGAAGACGTCATTAGTTACATAGAAGAAACAAAAACAAACAAAATTTTTAATTTAAAATATTATTGAAATGAAAAAAAACAAATTTTATTTATTAATTATATTATTCATTTTACCTTATTTATCACTTTCTCAATCTTCTGAAGAAGTTCAGTGCCTAGCAATACCCAAAGTTCTTAAAGGATGGGTTAAAGAGGGATTTATTGACGATATAAACAGAAGCTCAAAATATATTGAAGACTATGTTACAAATTCTAAAGGAGAAGCATGGGTAGTTTACAGCGATAGAGGGAATAATAAAATTTATCAAAATAACTCCACTAACAAACCACTTTCAAAAAAACTAGATCTTGGAGAAAAGCTATATGTATTTGATGTTAAAGGAAACTGGCTAAATGTTGGTTCTGCTGAAAAAATAGGAAAAAACTGGACGCAAAATAAAATTGGGTGGATAAAAGCAAACAGAGTATTATTGAATTCAAGATGTTTAAAAGATGATGCTATGAACCTTTTAAAGAGGTCTATAATTTTAGCTTCGATTGACGAAATTGACCCAAGAAATGATGATTGGAAAAAAAGAATTTCTGACAAATCCTTTTACCAATCGCCGGCACTCAAACAAAATACAAATAAAGCACCCGCCGGAGAGTTACAAATCTATTTTAAAATGAAAGAAGATAGCGGCGGGAAAATTTTACTCGCATTGGTCGATGATATTGATGAAAACCCTAAAGCAAAGTTACTTGGTTGGATTGGAAAAGAAGCAACAACTGACTGGGATCATAGAGTTTGTTTAGAACCTAACAGTACAGACTCTTCCTATAATGCATATTTAGGAAAAAAAATATACGTCATTAATACATACAGAAACTTGACGGAACAATATCAAGAATATGGCGGGACTTACAATAAAGATTATGTTGTAAGAGAAATAGAGCTAACTGGGGAAAGACCACTAGGGGATGATATGCGTATGTTAGTATTACCTGAATATAATGAAGGAAATATTAAAAAAGTTGCCACAATAGCAGGACTTGCTGGTGATGAAGGAGATGAAAAAAGAAAAAAAGAATTAGAAGATAAACTAAAAAAAATAAGGAGAAAAGTAGCTAATATAAATGTATTATTTATAGTAGATGCAACACAAAGTATGAGTCCATATAAAAGTGTGGTTCAAAGTAGTATTGAAAATATAACATCTAAAATTGAATCCGATTTTAAAAGTGCCAATCTTAAATTTGCTGTAGGAGCATACAGAGCTTATGGTGATCAATACGGAACTTATGAAAAACCAAGCTTTAAATCTGCTAAAGATGCCATTGAAGATTTAGAAAGCATAACTTTCAACTCAGGGGGAAATAATTATCATTGGGAAGCACATTATTACGGAACATATAAAGCAATTGAAGATGCATTTGACTCAAATACTTCTGGGGAAAGTAATATTGTTATATTAATTGGTGATGCAGGAGACCTATCGGATTGTGAAGATTGCAATAAATCAGCAATAACAAATGAATACATGATAGATGGAAGATACATAAATGGAGATGATGTAGTTAAAAAAATGTATGAAAAAAATGTTAGTCTTGTTGGTTACCAAGTAAATATAAGCCGCGGATGGCCTGGTATGACTGCTTATCTAAACTTTCAAGCAACTATGCAAAAATACTTAAGAGAGTGTGGAAAAAAACATGGAGCAAGTAGTTTTCAAAATAAAAGAAATAGTTTCTGGCTAGATTTTGAGATCTCACAAAATGAAACTCAAGCTTTTCTTGACCCCATGTTTGGAAGATATAAATTTCCTACCGAAGGTTCAGATTTAATAAAAGAAAATGATCTATTAGGTCATGTTAGCATAACAATGAAAGAATATATTGATTCCAAAATTCAGGAAGTTGGTGTAATAGAAGAAGAACTAGCTGGTATTTGTGTAAAATGTAAAAAAGATGGGATATTTACAGAGTATCTAAAAAATAAAGGTTTTTCAATTGATGATATTAGATTTTTACAAAATCAAAATGAAGCATCTGCAAAAGGCTGGATAACAAATGAATATCATGGACTTGACCATCCTGCATTTGCTGAAGCAGTTTTTGTTGAACAAAACTTTAAACAAGAAAGCCTTGATAGAATTTTCAGCAAGCTCAGTAAACAAAGAATGGATAATATTAAAAAAGGAAAGAAATTATTTTATGATGCGCTGGTAGAAATAACAAAAGCATTAATTGGAGATGATATAACATCGGACTTAATTAAAGACTATACTTTTAATAAAATTTGGAAGGCCATATTAGGAGTTGAGTTTAGGGGGGAAATGAAAGACGTTCAAATTTCTCAAATACTAACTATGGATGATCAAAAATTTAAAACATTTTATATGAATTTTGTTAGCGATTGTAGAACTTGGTTTGACAAAGATTTTGATGACAAATACACACTATGGGATAAAACATTAGGTAATAAATACTATTGGATTCCTCTTGAATATATGCCTGGTTGTAAAGGATATTAAATAATATTTTTTTTTAAAAGATGAAAAAAAAATTAGCCTTTGAAATAAAAAACTTAAAGTGTAAATACGAAAAAAGTCCGAGACCGGTTCTAGAAATTGATTCTTTAGAAATAGAAAAAGAATCTATTACATTTTTGATAGGAACATCTGGTTCAGGAAAAAGCACAATACTTGAGTCAATGGGCTTGATGAATAATACTTTAATTAATAATGACTCTATTTTAAATTTCTATGCAACAGATGAAAATGGAAATAATAAAGTAATTAATTATTTCGAATTATGGAAGAAAGACGAAAAAGAAATATCTAGACATAGAAGAGATTATTTTAGTTTTATTTTTCAATCTAATAATTTATTCCAGACTTTAGATGGATATCAAAATATTATTATGCCTGCAATTCTCCAAGGAAAAAGTATAGCAGAGGGAAAAGAATTAGCTTATACCTACATCCAAGAAATACTAAAAGATGTTAATCCTAACACAAATAAAAAATTTGATATTTTACGCTTGTCAGGGGGACAAAAACAACGACTAGCATTTATAAGAGCAATGATTGGAAAATTTTCAGTTTTATTTGCTGATGAGCCTACAGGAAATCTAGATTGGTACAACGCTGAAAAAATAATGAATTTTTTAAAAGAAAAAAAAATAGAGAAAAAAGCTACTGTAATTATAGTATCTCATGATATAGAATTGGCTGTCAATACTGCTGATAAAATTATTTTTATTAATCGAAAAGAAGCAGAATTAATAAATAAGAATAATGAAAAAGAAATATTCTCATATGGACAAATTGATTCTAAGTCAGAGTATATAAAGAAAGATGGGAAATGGATACTTCCAAACAAAGAAGTTATTAATCAAAACGACTTAATTAAAGAACTAAAAGAAAAATTTAAACCTCAAAATTAAAATGAATAAAAAAGGATTTATTCAAACATTTTCTATTCCTGAACTAAAATCAATTTTTGGTAAAGGAGGTAATAAAATACTAATTCTTACCACTATTCTACTTGCATCTCTTATTGTTATTGGAATTGCTAATGGCGCAAAAGAGTATTTACAAGAAAAAATGGAATCCCCATGGATAAAATTTATTGATATTGAAATTGGGATGGATAATTTCACTGAACTTGATGATTCAAAGAAAATGACAATTGAGAAATTAATTTCTTTACAACAAGAATATGATTTTAAAGATCCTTTTTCATTAAAAAATGGTTGGTTAAACTTTAAAAATGAAAAAAATGAAAATATACAATTGCAATATGCAATTATGGACACAAAAAATCCATTTTATCAAGAAATCATTAAAGAAAAAAATAAAAGAATCATAACTGGACCTTGTAGTCTTGACTCAGAAAAAGCGGAGTGTATAATTACAAAAAAAGGATTAGAAAAATTAGGACATGATGTAAATAAATCCCATTTAAAATGGTATGAAAGATCAAGCAAAACAACAATTAATATACCTATTACAGGAGTTGTAGATGATTTTAAAGACGGAATTGATTTTATCATTACTCAAAGACTTTATGATGTAAAAAAACAAATTAATGATTTTAAGATTAATGATAGTAGCTCTGTACACCGCACTTACCTAAAATATTTTATTGATGGTAAAGTATTTTTTGATGACCCCGTTTTTAATTTCATAAAAGAACAAAAATTTGAAGCTAAAAAATCAGAATCAACCCATATCGATGGATATTCTATTGAAAGTCCAATTTTTAGCGACTCAATTAAAAAGATAGTTGAAAATCATTTAATAAGTAATAACATAAATTTCACTAGGTTATATGATTTAAAAAAAGATGCTCCAAAAATAAAAAACCTTCCTCAAAGTGTAGATTACTATACTTTATTTTTTAATGAATTTGAAAAAATACCAGCTTTTGCTGATCTCATGGAAAATAAATATGGTATTGTAATTAATAAAACTGATATTGAAAATAAAAAAAACTTTACTTTCTTTAAAAAATTAATAAATCTACTTGCATACGCACTAATTATTTTTAGTATTCTATCAATTATATTTTTTATTACTAATTTGATTTTATCTCATATAAATAGTAATAAAAAAAATATGGGGACTTTAAAAGCTTTTGGATTAGACAATTTTTCTATAATAGTTACATATTCTTTTATTACATTTGCACTCATTATAATTTGTTTTTCAATAAGTTATGTAGCTAGCGAATTATTGGGAAAACATTTTTTAAAACTTTTAGTTAAATTAACTAATAGCGAAAATGGATACCTTAGTGAAGTAGCTTACACAAATATAAATATCGAAGAACTATTTGTGATGATGGCTGTAATACCCTGCATATTTATTTTGTTTAATGTTTTTAAATATTTAAATGGAATTACTCCAGGAGACTTAATATATGGAAGAAAATAAATAATACTATGAAAGAAATTTTTTTTGAACTACCTATTAAAGAAGAAAGTACGTTTTTTTTAAAAATAGTTGCTTTACCTCTAATAACATTTATAACCATTTATTTGATATATACTATTGCTATGATGTTGTTAAAAAACAATAAAAATATAGTTATGGAAGACTTCAAAATTAAATCAATGGTTGTTAAATCATATTCTACATTATCCACTCTGTTACTAATTAATGTATATTTTGGTTTTTTTATTTGGTTCAATGGTACTAATAAATTTGAATGGGGGACTTTCCCGATGGAAATTACAAATACTTATATCCAAATGATTCCTATTCTTCTTTCAATATTAGTTTCTGGGTTCATGTATTGGAAAAATATAAAATTAATTAAAAAGTATATATAATGGCATCAACATTAGTTATAGGAATTGGAACTTCTGGTCTAAAAATAATTGAAGAAGCTCAACAATATCACTACGAATTCACGGGAAGAAATAAACCAGATAATACTGCCTATGTTTATATTGAAACTGATCTAAATAAATCTCCAAGGACAACTGCTGGAGGAGAAACAGAGATAGAACGAATTGAGCTTGATTTGTTAAACCTAGAAGTTTCCCACAAAGAAATTACTAACAATTCATCACTTGACTCAAGCTGGTTACCTAAACCAAGTGACATAAATAACAATTTAAATGGTGCCGGAGGAATGCCTGCATTTGGAAGATTTGGATTTTGGTCAAATAAAAATTACCAAAATCTAATAAAAAAATTATCAAAAAAATATCAACAAATTCATATTAATGGTGAAACCACAAATGTATTAATTGTTGGTAGTTTGTGT
>MDTA01044111.1_pt1 | contig 10872 bp, 17 predicted proteins | sample 811151 | NCBI WGS metagenome assembly MDTA01 (sample SAMN05326648, study PRJNA326480) | marine metagenome | isolation source: seawater | place: Indian Ocean: South | collected 2010 | reverse complement strand
TAAAGGAAATAGAACATGATGCAAAGGAGCCATGGCATAAGGGATATAGATTCCGACTGCCAGATTGGCGCACACATGCTAAGGTTCCTTTTGACACTCTTCCTTGCCACAGAGCTATAATGATTGAGCTGCAAGGAGAAAAATGGGTTCTTGACAGAGAACGAAGTCACGGAGATGACTTACGAGCAAAAGAGATACGACTAGAAGCAGAGAGACAGGCTGCCCTTAAATTAAGGGAGGCCAAAGCTAAAGCACTTCGTAATCTCTAACACACAACCTGCGGGTTGAGACTGGTCCTTTGGGAGGTTCGCCTCCTTAGGGACTATTAGGAAGATATTATGGAATACATAACATTGATTGGAAAAATTGGACTGATACTGACTTTGATTGCTGGAACTGTTCTTATGAACAGGGAACAGAAGTTGAGCATGATCCTGCCTGTTGGCAAGGATCAATTGGCAGAAGATGATGAGATCTTGAAGGCGCTGAATGACGCAGCAAAGACGCTGCAGATTACGAAGGAAAGCGTTAATGGACTCAAGTGGAACTTGGAGTGGACTAAGGTTCACCAGAACACGCCCCACCACATGGAGGGGTGGTTGTACAACCACATCATCCTGATGCTGTATGCTCTGCAATACTTCTGGGACACAATCTCAGAGGAAGAATACAGTCTGTTGGAAGAAGCAATCTTCTGGAGCGATCTTGGTAAGTATCATACTACCAAGGAAAGCCCAAAGAAGGTATGGGAAGATGGCGAGCTTAAAGGGCAACCTGTTAGCACCGCCTTTGGCCATGACAAGAAGTCTGCGCAACTGTATGAAGAAGCAGGAGGGTCTGACCCTGCTGTACACTTTATCGTTGCAGAACACATGAAAGCTCATAAGCTCTCAGAAATGGATGAAGAAGGTAAAACTGAAGTGCCAGAGTTCCTTATGCCACAGGTCGCTGACCTTGACGCATGGAACTGGCCTAACTGGGAAGACCTTGAGATTCCACACGGTGAGAGCTTTGGTAAGAAGCTATACGCTTGGGTAAAACTAGGCAACTGTGAACTGCTGCGAATCAAGCAGGAATGTGACAGCAACGGAAGGATCCCTCAAGATCCAGAAGTTAGCTTGTAGGCGCTATCCCAAAGCAACTACCAAACCCAGCTCACTGAGCTGTGACACTTCGAACGGAAAACGCCAAGGCGCTCCTATTAGACAGTACCGAAGAATCCGGGGGCTATGATGGTCGTCCCCATTAGATGAGCAATAATAATGACTCTGGAATGAACGATGAAACGAAGAAGAAGATTGACGAGGTAATCTCGCATCTAGCTGGGGTATATGACGCTGAAGATATACCATACTATGGTTTGATGTTACCGCATGAGTGTGAAATATCCTTTTACATGGCGGGCATTAGAGAAGCATTGGCTATGTTGAAGGCCATATGAACTAACATCGTTCCGTAAGCCCATACGACAGAGGGCACAACTAGTTCTATCCTCGATGATCGAGGACACTAGTTTAGATGAGTTTCCCAAAGGAATGCAGATTCTGCGGTATGACCCGAATGAATGCTGGTGATAGACCATGCGTCAGGAAGGATAAGACCAAGGTGTCTGTGAAGGAAAAGATCGACATCGAAGAGAACTGCCCAGCGGTTGTCATGATGTATGCTTGAAAGCCAAGCAATTTAGGGGAGTATACCCGTCTAGCGATAAACCATAAGGAATAGAATCCCATACTATACCCTTTTGATAAACTGCGACGGGAGCCTAAGCACTGGGGACTGTGAAGTCTGCGAGCGGATTTAATCCGCGTGCAGTGGACTTATGATCAGGGACTCTGGTTGAAAGAGAGGGCGTGTTCGTGATCCGAATGGGTGGGTCACGGTGAAGTCAAATAGGTTGCCGGGAATAGAAATCGGCACTTCTCAGATGGAGAATAGAAGGAGGTAAAAAGACATGGAAATTGTTGAATTAGACAACGGACTAAGAGTAGTGAACGCCGCAAACGGACATCCATACAACATGGAAGATGGTACAGTAGTACCATGGAGCGGTTTCACCTTGAATGCAGAAAAGGTTGAAACGATCGTCGAAGACAGTGATATCCCAGAAGGGATCATTGCTGTTAAGACAGAAATGAAGCCTACGGCAGATGGTTTGGAGTTCATCAAGACTGTTCCTGAGGGAGTGTTTGTGATCGGTTCGATCGCAGCTGCACAAGCCTATGGTAAGCCAGTAATCGCTTTTATGGCGAATGCTGCTACATCGGTTCGTGGCACAAACCCAGCGGACAAGAAGATGGACATCAAGAAAATCGCCACATTCTGGTGAAGACTATTCACACGAGTCCACCTTATCCAGCTCACTGAGCTGTGACACCGTGAACGGAAGCGCTAAGGCGTTCCTAGTAGCCTACCGAAAAACCCGGGGACTATGATGGTTTATCCCCCTGCTTGCAGGTTTCGGCCTGTAAGCAAAATTAGAGCGAGAAGGAAAGAGGGGCATCACAGGAAACTGTGGTGCCCCTTTCTTTTTTTCATTAGATGGCGAAGAGAGTTTATTCAAGTCAGGAAGTGGACCCAGAAGATGTGACAGGTGATTTAGTCGCCAGAGTCAAAGCATACCAATGCAGAGGTGCAGCAGTCGGCTGCTATCTCGGGCATTGTAGCAGCGGCAATAGAACCACATATGGAAGGCCCCACTTCAGCAGTCGTGATCAGTTCACTGTACATGCGTACAGATTGAACTTTGATGGTGATTCGGAACTGATCTCTGTCACCGCTCTGGGCAAGTGTTCACACGCAAGCCTAGAACCGGGTATGAGAGACAATCCGTATGAAGAGACTGCATCAAAGGACATAGCGTCAACTATTGACATCATTCTGGCACAGGGAGCTTTGATCAACCGCATCGTCGGTAGGATCCATCCCAAAGTCAGGAGAGTCTTGGCGCTCGCAAGAGAAGGAAGGTTCTTGAGTGCTATTGCTAAGTTCAGCCAAACCCGCAAGTATTTGCGAACAGGCTGGTACAGTGATGGCGACAGAATCATGAAAGCGATCATTGAGTTGATCCAAGGAGTGGCTGACAGTGGTATCTTCGACCAAGAAGAAGCAGATGTGTTAATCGCAATTGCTGAACAGGTTAGACAAGGTGCCAAACTGCCATCTGCTGGACCAAACGCGATCAAGCGATTTTTGAACGAGCACGACATTTGATATGCGTGTCCGATTTAGTATGAGAAGGAATTGTAGCATAGTATGGTTAATGCGCTCGGCTCATAACCAAGTGATCCTCGGTTCAAATCCGAGCAATTCCACTTTAAGGCATACATAGATGGGAAGAAAATCCTATACCGTAATACGCTATAGGTGCGCTGAATGCCATAAAGAGTTCGATGAACGACCAGATGCTATTGCTTGCTATGACAGGCACTGGGAACGAACTAAAATAATACAGCGCTCTATGGAAAGTAAGATGTTTCTCATCGGTTAGAAGCATCTAGTTTAGATAATTATGTTGAGAATTAATGGAAAGAAATGTGTGATTGTAAGAGGACCTAGCGGCGCTGGCAAGTCGACATATGCTAAGGAAAACTATCCTGAGGCTACTATCTGTTCTGCAGATCTCTTCTTTGAAGAGAGAGCAGACTTGAATGGTACGACCTATGAGGAAGAGTTTGACCCTCGGCTTTTGTCAATGGCTCACCAGCACTGTTTTGGCGATTTCATTCACGCCTTGAAAGTCATGAATGACGATGTTATACTAGTCGACAACACGAACACCATGAAGTGGGAATATGAGAACTATGTTCTCCTCGCTGAACTGGAAGGATACAAAGTCGAAGTAATCACCGTACCATTTGACCCAGAAATGGCCGAGGTTTATCATGAGCGTAATACTCATGGTGTACCGCTTGGGGTTATCAAGGATCAGATGGCACGATTTGAACATTGACGGTAATAGCGACTATTAGGAGTCCCACATCCTATACGCTAAACTGTATTATTGAGAGAGCAAGACCTCTTCGGGGGCAATTAGATGAGTCAGAACATTGAGAAGATGAGTCATGCGGAACTTATTGCGCACTATAAGACAGTGAGCGATTTGGAAAGTAAAGCAAGGAAGGCTAAGGCTGACACCAAAGAGGAGATCATGAAAAGGATCGCCAACAACGGTGGAGCTTTGGTCACTCAGCACTATACTGCGACCGTGACTACATATCCAAGAACGACGACAGCGCCTATTGAGGACATCAAGGCAGATCTCGGTGAGGAGTTCGTAAAGGACAACTTAGCGGTTCTGACGAAGACCTCAGAGAGCAGTCGACTCAAGATCAAGCAAAATGCCTGATCATTTAGAACAAGAGTATAACTTATAGTTCAAGAGAATAAGCAACAGACGGGCGATTAGTGTAGTCTGGATATCACTTTGGCCTTCTAAGCCGATAACACGGGTTCGAATCCTGTATCGCCCGCTTATTCTCATAGATGGAAGAAAGAATATTTCTGAAGCGAATGAATTACTGGATTGAAGAAGATGATGAGGCAGATGAGGAGTTTAGATCCTTAGTCTTTCATCCCGAAGCAATCAAGGAGATGCACGATGCGTTAGATATCGAAGAATCGAGCCATGAAGGTGCCTATGCAGGCAAGAAAGGCTCTGGACAGATAAATGACTATCATTTACTCGATATATGCCCTGATGGTACACGAAAGTTTGCCGGTGTGGGTATTACTACCGAAGCAGTTCCTATTGATTGGAAGCTAGTAAATATCATTAGAAAACTGAACGATGAAGGGGTCGAAACATACGGATGCGATCAAGGAGGTATAGTGCCTTCTGGTGAAGTATGGGAGTTCGACCAATGGGATTATGATGAAAAGGTGAATGACATTGTCAAGACTGAAGTCAAGCTACATGCTAACGAGGTTAAGAACGGTTTTATCACCTTCAACATGGATCAAGAAGATATCATCATTCGTCTGTTTAGCGATATGGGATTAAAGCCCGTAAGCTGAACAGCTTAGATGGAACATACCCGTATGGTGTAATAGGATGAGGCAGCCTTCTGTTGTCTCCATCATTCTAGGGCTAGGCTCTAGCGATCCCGGTTCAATTCCGGGTACGGGTGCCATCAGTGTAGGTCTTATGACTGAACAACGAGGCGTTGCTACACGCCTACAACCGAAAGGAGAGACTGATGGGTAGTATGTTTAGATGGAGCAAAAAGGCGACTTTATGCTAGATCACGACAACAAGAAAGCGATTATATGGGCTCTTACGCCTATGGAATACGCACAAGTGTTGTCGCTTCTAGCGCCGAACATCAACGGATTGGGATACGAATTAGTATCTTATATCCAACCTGAAAGACCAACCGATGTTAATTGGGAAGTTTGAATGGTACTGATCAGGAGTCCCACATCCTGAGCAGCTTAGATGGTAAAGAAAGGTATTGACTGGACTTTGAGTACACTTGAAATCGATGAACTGGTATATACTGCTATATGCGGTATCTTATGCTGGGGAGTCTATATGATATTCCAAGTGACGACCAATTCGGATATTAATCCGATAACAGATGCATTGAGTCTTATGTGCGCTATATACCTACTTGGCTTGTTTATTGCCGAGAGTAAGAAGCACTCTGAACTTGAAACTCTGAAGCATATGGCTTATGCCCTATATGAAGAAGAATAGATGCATCTATACCTTAGATAGAGATAATACTATATGATTAGTATATCCTGTTATAGATGATGGAAGACATATACTGCCTTATCGCTAAGATTGAGCGAGATGGCGTAATGGAACAAACAGCTATCGAAATTGATACACGCAACATGGATGAGATCAACTGGCGACTAGGGAGTCCCGGTTGGTTAATCGCTGTGAAGGACGGTAAAGAATACCATGTTGCAGAAGAGGACTCTGAGTGGTTCTTTGCGCAACTATTAGCGTAATCGATTAAGAGGCATTTAGATGGATTGGTTAGGAACACTGCTATTCAAAGAAGAAGGTCCAAAGTTGATCTTCGATCTTGAAGCAGGCGACTATGTCGTCGACGAAAGAAACGGAACTCCCGCATGGGAACTCTGGGTCTATGTCGAGGCATGATCGCCTAACATCTTTAGATTGATATGAAGGATTTTATACAATGGAAGACGAATATACAATGGTATAACATGAAAGACTTACTGTACCTTACATTGGTGCAGTGCCTAGAAGTATTTCTAGGAAAGATCAGAGACGGAAGTACAAACGGGAAACCTATTGTGCATGAAGACTTTGTGAAAGAAGTTAATGGAACTATTGGAGAGAGACTAGACGGCGAATCTAAAGAACTCGCTAACGGAATGTGGACTGTACCTTGGCCAAAAGGAACTGTGACAATGGATATGGATAGTGCAATTGAGCACGCTATAGGGGGCTATTACAGCCTAAATCCTGACACTGAGAAGATGGAAAGTCAGATTGACAGCACCATCAAGCAATACTACAGGCTAAAGGCAGATCATGAAGAACTTGATGACTGGTGGAATACTGCCAGCAAACTAGTTCCTCTTCTCTGGGACTGAATACCAAACGATCACGCGCCGAGCGTATCTCGGCAAACTTGCATAAGGAGGTGAAAATATGCATTTAGAGGAGTACTATGGAAAGAACTACCGCAATTGGAATGATGGCAGCGATCATATTCGCTGGAAGAGAGAACCTAAAGCCCGGTGAGGCAGCACATTTTGCTGCCCAACTTATGGACAGCGTCGAAGCTCGTGCAGCTAGAAACGCTCCTAACTGGGTTGCTGCAGCCGCAGCAGTTCTCACTGATGGAAACAAGGAAGAGGAGACCACTCCTGAGCCTGCTTCTGAAGAGCCATCGGCTGAAAAGACCGATGTTTCTGAAGAGGAATGATTCCATCATTCTATTTAGTAAGACACCGGTATATTGGAGGCGAAGCCCGATACCGGTATGTTTTGAAACGATATAGTAATGGAGAGGGGGATAGTATCTGCTCGGCCTGTGATACAAGTTTCTCAGCCTGTATAACTGGTCTAAAATCGAGCAGCAAAGACCCATTAACTCTCCACTAGATAGCGGACATAAAAACCGGATTTATCCGGTGCTATTGGAAGTCCCCTTCGGGGAGGCTAGGCTTTCTGGGTGACAGAATGTGTGGGTAATGACAAGTGCCTACAATGTGCAACCGACCCCATGTCAAGGGGAGTCCGGACTACGACTGTAGGCTGGAACTGCTCTTAGAGTACGGTTGGCGAATCCCTGTCGCGGGGATGCGATGGATCCTGTGGAGACACAGACCCCCAGTCCCCAGAAAGCATAGATGAGTAGTCTTCGGACGAAAGTTGTCTTATGTGAAAGCTCCAGTGACTTTAGCCGGTCGGAGCGGAAACTAAAGGCGAGGTGGCGGAAAGCCATTGGTTCTCGGACCTTTGGCACTGTGACAGCACAGTATAGAATAGCGGAAGTCTATAACGCAAGCCGATTCTGTAGGCGCATAACTGTAGTGGTACTGCCACGCAGCGTCTCAGTCACAAGAACTGCCCGAAAGGGTGGCGGAGTGAACATGACAAACTCCCATTCGGGAGGTAATCGGAGTTGAATCGTAAGGTATCTAGATAATGAATCTATCTAGCTAGTCCGGTTCTTGGGTGCCAAAATGGTAGCAGGGAAACCTGCGGGATCGCCTGATGCACCCCCTCACCTCGCATAGATAGAACGGTCTTATGGCCGATTTGTCCGGATTGTTCTGGAACTTCGGTTTCAGTTCAGGACGCTTTATGGGTCTTGTACCCCATCTGAAAGTCGCTTGCGATTGACAGATGTCTTTACAGAGTATTGAGGAAATTGAAGAGGGCAGCTGTAATTTATTACAGTTGCCCTTTTCTTTTTTTCCAGATGGACAATGACAACTTTGTCGGCTCCATCGATCGTGGTTAGCCCCCTCACGGGGGTTGAAGGAGATAGCCGCGACTCGATGTGTAAGTCGGCAGGCCCATCGAGGGTGATTCACGCTCGCTTTTGCGAGTCTTACAAGATCTCAGCCTTGTAGCTGAGCGTAATGACAGTGGATCGAGTGGCCTTCAGCTACTGAAATCAATGAAGGCCGGAGCGCAATATAATGCACTTATAATGCTACGACTACCCCCTTAATTGTGGGGTGCTTGTAGCGTTTAGTGCTAACATTCCCACAAATGCGCATACGGTTGGGTCTTACGGGACCTTTCACCGTTATAGTACAGAGTAGAACACAACCTTACCGCACCTGTAATGGGGCGATAACAGGGGATCGCACAGAAAACTAGACTTCGCAAGTCTGTTGGAAGTGACCCACTACAGGTGTGACGCTTACGGGTGTCAAGGGCTGCCTGTACATTAGATGGCAAGAGATGTAAGCATGTCTGAAACGATCAGACAATTACAAGAACTACATAACCATGAGCCAGTCCGTTTTATTGCAGGACTGACTTTGAATATCGATTCTAAGAAGAAGGACGATTAGACATATTGGTATTTAGGAGGGTAAAAACTTGACAAACAAGAAAGGAAAGAAGAAGAACAGCAACAGGGGCCGACGCAATTACTCAGGTAAGAGTGGCGGTTCAAGGAGAGGAAAGCCAGTACCCAAGACAACTGGCAAGGACTTGGTGAGAGGACTACAACATGTCCTTGAGAAGGAAGGTATCGTGAAGAACATCAACACTTTCAGTGACTTGGTGATACACGACCACACCACTCACAGAATCATCACGGATCCTGCTAAGTCAGCCAAGCATTTCAATGCAAGTGGCAAGCCGATCAAACTCGAGGTCTATGTACCGAAGAGATCATTGGCTGGGTGCAACGAGGCAAGACTCATGCTCAGAACAATGAGCGAATCCCTGACAGCTGACATGATCGTGGATCTGTTCTGCAAGAACAACCACTGGATTATTAACCCACAAGAGACAGTCGATACACTAATCGGCTTGATGCAAGACGAGATCATCAACAGAGATATCGTCGATCGCATCCTCAACTACGAACACCCAGTGTGGTCCCAGCTAGATTGGGAGGAGGACACCGCACTTGAGGCCGATTTCGTGAATGCATGGATTGAACATCCAAACATGAGCAACGATTCTGAGGACGCTTTGAAAGTGTTCAATGAAGACAAGCCAAACTTCCTGCGACGAAAAGCTGGAAGTGTGGAGATAACTGTGACAAACGCTTATGGAGAAGAGAAGACTTTTAAGTACAAACTCGCCATTGAGCAAGCACAGCTTGACAAGAAGAAGGGTCGATCCCGATACTTCTTGGGAGATGCTCGTGGAGGCGCAAGCCCATTCCGAAGTCACTACATGCGTCTGCATGGATTCCGTGGAAATGAACAAAACATCCGTGGAAAGGCCACTAACCTGAACTACATTGCAGTAGGCAGGCCAAAGTTTCTGCAAGACGAGATCGAGGAAAGCCGCAACAAGGTGAAACTCGGTGACTTTGCAGAGGGTCAGTTGGAACGAGGCGAAGACATGATTGATCTTCTCATGCGAGGAGAGACTATCAGCAACAACCTTTGAGAGAAGGTAGTCTCAGTGGGCGGGCACGCCCCGTGACAGTCCCACCTGTCGCGGGCGGCACAACACCCCCGTTTAGTTAGAAATATGGAAAGATGAGGACCTGCGTTAGCAATAGCTAGCGTGGGTCCTCTTTTTTTTATGTCGATGTGTTAATGAACTATAGACACAGAGCATAATTAGAGGGAGAAAAAATGAGCCATTACATTACGGCAAAAACAACCTTTACGGACAAAGCCTGCCTAACAGCAGCGCTAGAGGAACGCTTCCCAGAAGCGACAATCCTAACCAACGCAGCGGTGCGTGGATACCCGGGACGAACCCAGCCTCAGGCTGACATCGTCGTTAGGTTCCGCAATCCAACGAGCGAGGCACAAGGGGAGTACGATCTGGGATTCCGTCTTAAGCAAGACGGCACCTACGAGCTTGTCGGAGAAGTAGGCTGGAGAGGATCCAGCTACGGTATCTGCAAGTACTCTGAGGCACTCTCTGGCGTATCAGGCAACGGCTTGGCCGGTCTCATGGAAGGTATTACCGAACCCTACATCAAGGCTGCAGTAAAGAAGCAGCTGAAGAACAACCCAGCCCTAAACGGCTACATTATGGGTAAGGTCGGTGATAAGGAAACTGAGATGAGTGGAAAGAAGAAGACGGTGAAGCACCTTCGCATTAGCGGAGGAAGTACAACCGGCAAGAAGGGCAACAGTTCAGGAGGCTGGATCTGATGGCAGAACCTGTCATTGATATTTACTGGGATCCTGCAACTGGCGAGATGAAGATTGAAGTTGAAGGCGCAGGCCAAGACTGTCTTGATCTCACCAGAGCCCTTGAGAAGCTGCTAGGTATGCAGGAAGGTGACCGCAAGGTCAAGCCTGAATACTACGAAGGCGGCGACGGAAAGAAGCGAACACAGTCTAACCGACTTGGTTGAGTCTTCTGACCACTCCCATTTAGAACAGAGTATGAGAATTGTAAGCGATAAGATTCTGAAGGCTACTATAGCCTAATGACGACCACGCTCTCAATTCCTATGGACGCGCAGACGCACACTCATAGCGTAGCGGAACGCCTGACAGAAACACTGTGTATTGACATACACAGCATCGGTCAGGGTAGACACACCGCTATGCCAAAGACACGCAATAAAGCAGGTCATTGAGAGCGTGTTGCATGCGCAAACAACTAAAATCTTGCTCCCTGAGGGGAGGATATGACAAACCAAGACGAATCTAATGGAGCCAGTAATGGCATGGAAGACAATATGATAATCGATAATGTTGAGATGGATGCTCATCCTGATC
>MDTA01202126.1_pt1 | contig 10873 bp, 10 predicted proteins | sample 811151 | NCBI WGS metagenome assembly MDTA01 (sample SAMN05326648, study PRJNA326480) | marine metagenome | isolation source: seawater | place: Indian Ocean: South | collected 2010 | reverse complement strand
TGGAATAAAACAAGATTCCAAAAAAAGATAGATAGTTTTAAAAAAAGAGATTATGATAATATATTAAGAAATATTTTTAAACGCAATTTTAAAAATAACGGCTCATTACAGATTGCCAAAGATATTAAAATGGAGTTAAAAAAATATGACAAAAATAATTGCTGAACTTTGTCAAAATCATAACGGCGATCTTAAAATTTTGAAAGAGATGGTACATGCAGCTGCTGAAGCAGGGGCAGATTATTGCAAGATACAATCTATTGACTCCTCGGAATTAACACATAGAGAAAGATTTGATAAAGGAATTATAGAAAATGGTGAAATTAAAGTCATAAAAAGACCTTATGATGCTGAATTAAAACGACTAAAGCCACTTGATCTTTCTGAAGATGCCCAGAATAATTTTTTAGAATTTTGCACTCAGTATAAAATAAAACCGACGACAACAATATTTACGCGGTCAAAATTGAAATTTATTGAAAAAATGAATTTGAGTTTAATAAAAATTGCTAGTTTTGATTGCGCGTCACACCGAATGATCGAAGAAGTTGCTAATTCAAATATACCAGAAATAGTTGTGTCTACAGGTACAGCTTTTGACGAAGAAATTAAAAAAACTGTTAAAATACTAGAAAAGTCAAAAAAAAAATTTAGTATCTTACATTGTGTTTCAATTTATCCTACACCAATAAACCAAGCACATTTGAATAGAATAAATTATCTTAAAACCTTAACTAAATCAGTAGGCTTTAGTGACCATTCAGAGACTAAAAAAGATGGAATATTATTATCAGTAGCATCATTATTATATGATGTCAGTTTCATTGAAAGACACTTTACCATAATTGATAAATCTAAAACAAAAGACGGTGTAGTTTCTCTAGATCCTAGTGAACTTAAAAATTTAGTAGAAATGGCCAAAAAAGACAAAAATGAAATTTCAGATTGGCTAAGAAGTAACTTTCCAAATTATAAGGATTGTCTAGGAAATGAAAAAAGACAACTTTCGTCTGTAGAGCTAAATAATAGAGACTACTATAGAGGTAGGTTTGCAAGTGTAGATTCAAAGGGCCAGTACATTTATAACTGGGAAGACAAAGAAATTGACTAAATTTAATGAAAAAAATTTTAGATACTTATTCTAAGTGTCCAATTTGTAACTCAAAAAAATATAAAAATTCTAAACTTGGGTATTTGAATAGATACTCAGAAGAAATAAGTAATTTTTTTAAAATTGATGAAATTTTTTTAAATAAATTGGCAGCGAATAGAAAGTGCTTAAACTGTAAGTTTATTTATAAAGAAAAATGGTTTAAAAAAAAATATATAGAAAAAATATTTAATTTATTAATTCCGATACACCCTAAAGGCTGGGATAAATTAAGCAAAAAATTTAACAAAAGTTATCTTTCAAAATTAATTAATAAGGTTTCATATTATTTGAAAAAGGACCAGCCAAATATATCTAATAGACATACAAGAGAAATGTTTTCTTTTTTAGATGCCATAAATAATAAAAGCAGGAATAAGTTTTTAAAAAAAAGAATAATATCTAATTTAAAAAAAAACAATGGAACTAAATTTAAATTCTACGCTAAAGAGCTTGCAAAAAATATGGGCAAGCCAGTTGAATTTTCGAGATTTAAAGGTTTTGAGTCGAAAGATTTAATTGAACATATTGAAAAAAAAGTTGGACCGATAACCACATACTCAGAATTAGGATGTCCGTTATGGGGTAACTTAAACTATTTGTCAAAAAAAAACGTTAATTGCACTTTTGTCAAAGGAAGTCCCGACGAATTCTGGGGTAAAAATTGCAAAAAAAACAAAAAAAAATGTTTTACTAAACTAAATAAAAAAATAAAAATTGTACAAAGCATAAGAGAATATCAAATTAAACCAAAAAAAGATTTTATTGGATTATTTCTTTATTTAGATCATGTTCTTGAACCAAACAAATTTTTTGTAAATATCTTCAAAAATTTTAAATCATGTGGGATAATTTTAGAAGATCCTAACACAGGAGTACCAATACAACATTTTTCTGGTTGGTCTAAAAGATCTTTGCAAATAATATCAAGAAAATTTGAAAAAAAATTAGATTGTTCATTTAAAAAACTTCACTCATCAGGAAAAAGCTTTTATTTAATGTATTAAGGCTCATCATTAATAAAAATGTTCACAAATTAGCTTTATGAAAAAAATAATTAATATCTTAATTTCTCTTTTAATATCTATTCTTAATCTTAATAATTGGAGAAAACCGAAAAAAAAGGAAATAATAATTTATGATAAAGCCAGAACTAAAGTAATTGAAAAATACTTAGATAAAAAAGATTATGTAATACTTAATGTAAGATATAAAAATAATAATTCGATAAATTTTTATATTATTTTTAAAATTCTTTTAAAATTTAAATTAAATATTAAAACATATAAAAATGAATTAATTAATGAAATTTCACCAAAGTTTGTTATTTCGATGATAGATAATAATCATGGTTTTTACACTCTAAAAAAAACATTTCCTAATATTAAATTTATAATGATACAATTTGCTTGGCGACAAAACGTTGAAAGAATTATACCAATAGAATTTCAGAATAAAAAAAATGAAATAAATAGTTATGTAGATTATTTTATTGTTTTTAATGAAACGATAAAAAAAGAATTTCAGAAATATATAAAAGCCAACTATCTAACCTACGGTTCTTTTACGTCCAACAGCTTCAATATAAATACAAAAAATTTGATTTATAAATACTTATTAGTAGGTCAAACAGCAAACTCAAATTTGAATAGATATAGAGAGTCTAATCAATCGACTGTAGGAGAGTATTTGCAACCTGATTTTGATTTCTACAAAGTGCTTATCCCGTATATCTTGAAAGAAAAAAACGAGAAAATTAATATTTTAGCTAAATCTATAGATATTACTAAAAATACTTTAAATTTTTATAATGATCTTGTTGGTGAAAATAATTTTAATTTAATTGATAGAACAGGGTATTCCTATGAGATTATTGATAAAAGCGAAATAATAATAGGAACAACATCTACATTATTATATGAGGCGCTATCAAGAGGAAAAAAAACAGCTATTTTTTCACATAAGAGTAAAATTAAAAAGTTCGAAAATACAAAATTTGGTTGGCCCGCAAAAATCGAAAACAAAGGGTGTTTTTGGACAGACAGTATAGACATCGATGAGATCAAAAGAGTTGTTAATTTTTTAACAGAAGTATCAGATTTAGAATGGAAAAAAATTCTTAATAACGAATTTGATCATATTTTAAAATATGACAAAAATAATGAAAAATTTATTAATTTTGCAAAAAGTATTAAAATGCCAATAAATTAATTTAAATGAAAAACAATAGAAAAAAACTAAATACTGAAATTAAACTTCTCGATTGTACTTTAAGAGATGGGGGGTATTACAATAACTGGAATTTCTCAAAATCTGAAATCCAAAATTACATTAACAATATTTATTCCACAGGAATAAAGTATGTTGAACTCGGCTTTAGATTTAATGAAAATAAAAATATTAAAGGACTAACCGCTTATACAGATAAGCATTTAATAAAAGCTCTGAAGTTTCCTAAACATATGAATTTTGGAATAATGATCAATGCGGGTAATTTAATAAGTAATAGAAAATTTAATTTTGAGACTCTGAAAAAATTAGTAAATAAAAGTAACACACAAAAACTTAATTTTGTAAGACTTGCCTGTCATGAAAAAGAAGTATTTTATCTTACAAAATGTTTTAAATATTTAAAGAAAAATAAACTAAAAATATTTGTTAACTTAATGCAAATTTCAGAAATAAATTTTAATTCACTCAAAAAAATTTTATCTTTTTTAAAAAAAAATAAAATAAAAAATTTATATCTCGCTGATAGCCTTGGTTGTCTGACCTCAAGTCAACTAAAAAAAATACTCCTTTTTATTAAACAGGGATGGAATTTTGAAATAGGCTTGCATGCGCATGATAATTTAAATAGAGCTTTAAAAAATTCAATATTAGCCATAAAAAATGATGTTCGATGGATTGATTCTACAATTACAGGAATGGGTAGGGGGCCGGGTAACTTAAGAACTGAAAATATAATTAAATTTTCAAAAAAACATAAAATAACAAAAAAATTTTTAAACTCTTTGTCTTTTTTTCAGGCTTTGAAGAAAAAATATAAATGGGGACCTAATAAATACTACAAATTTGCAGCAAATAAAAGAATACATCCAACTTATATTCAGAAAATACTTTCAGACAAAAGATATAAAAAATCTGAATATCTAAAAATCATGAATGCTTTATCTAAATTCAATACGAGGTTATTTAATCCAAATAAATTAGTTAACTCTTCATATTTTTTGTTAAATAACGCAAAAGGCAATTGGTCTCCGAATACAATTATTAAAAATAAAGATATTTTAATTTTAGGACCAGGAAAGAATCTTCAAAAAAATAAATATTTAATTGAAAAGATTGTAAAAAAAAGAAATCTTTTTGTTATTTCTTTAAACACATTTTCATCTATAAACGAGAAACTCATTAACTTGAGAGTTCTATGCCATCCTTTGCGCTTAACTTCAGACAAGATCAAACTTAGTAAACTCAAAAGCAAGTTTGTGATACCCCTTTCATCATTTACCAGTAGTTTTAGAAAATCAATAAATATTAACAAAAAAAATATATATGATTATGGAATATCTCTGCGTGAAAAAGATCAGGTTTTTGTAAAAAGAAATTTTTGTGTATTGCCTTACCCATTAGCCATAGGTTACGCACTAAGTATAACTATCGCTGGAATGGCAAGGTCTATTAGTTTAGCTGGCTTTGATGGATTTGATAAATCTGATTCACAAACAGACAATACACAAGAAATATTAAATTTATTTAATAAGAAATATTTTAATAAGAAATTACCAAGTTTAACCAAAACAAAGTACAAATTTTTATCTTAAAAATTATGAAAAAAATAAAAATAATCATACCGGCAAGATTTAAATCATCAAGACTCCCCGGTAAACCAATTATAAAAATTCTTGGAAAAGAAATGATTATCAAAGTTTCAGAAATATGCTCTAAATTATTTGGAAAAAAAAAAGTTATTATTGCAACAGACGATAAAAGGATAAGAAAAGTTTGTGATAAGTATCAGTATCAAAGTATTCTTACTCCAAAAAATTGCAAAACAGGTACTGACAGAGTTTTTTTTGCTGCTAAAAAAATCAAAAATTCAGATTTTTTTGTTAATGTTCAGGGAGACGAACCTTTGATCTTGCCAAAAGATATAAAAAAAATAATTGATGCAAAAAAAAGATACAAAAATCACGTAATATGTGGATATACCTTAATAAATTATAAGGAAGCAATTAACAACAATGTTCCTAAAGTTGTGGTCAATAATAAATCTAATTTAATTTATATGTCCAGATCTTTGGTGCCTGGAGTTAAAAATAAAAAATTTAAAAATAAAATAACATATTTTAAACAAGTATGTATTTATGCTTATAATTTTAAAGAATTAAAATTATTTCATAAATTAAGTGGAAAAAGCAAAATTGAAAATTCAGAAGATATCGAAATTTTAAGATTCTTAGATCTTAATATTCCAGTTAAAATGATTAGAGTATCTGGAAGAAGTATTGCAGTGGATGTGAAATCAGATATCAACAGAGTAATAAAGTTTTTAAAAAAAAAATAATGAAAGATCTTTTTTTAGAACAACAAAAATTAATAGAAAAAGTTAATTTTTTTTTTAAAAATAAAAAACTTAATGATGAAAAAATTGCAAGACTAGATTTATACTATCTTTGCCCTTTCGCTTCGTTTAAAGGAAGCTCAAAATTAATTTCCTTTTTTGATAGATTATTATCTTTGAAAATTTATTTAATCAGTTCATTAAAAGATTTTATAAAATTATTTTTTTTAGGAGAATTTAAAACATACAATATTCAAAATAAAAAAAACTATAAAAAAGTAGTAGTCAATTGGGGCACATTAAAAAATTTCACAAAAAATGGAGATTATTATGACAAGCACTTAAGTGTAAGTTCAAACCAGTGTCCAGAAATATTATGGTATGTAATCTATATGGATACAATTTTGCCTAAAAATATTAAAGATAATATTATAATAGTTTTTAAGGATAAAAATAAGTTTACTTTAAATAATTTTAAACTAATTATTAATACTATATTTAAAGAAAAAACTTTTAAATTTATTAATCAAGAAATTTCAGAAATTTCAATACTAGCTTATTACGTATTTAAAGATTTCACAAAAATAGTTCATAAAAATTTGAAAAAAGTAATTATGCCCTATGAAGGCCAGCCATTTCAAAATTCTATTTTTTTAAAAATACATTCAATGAACAAACAAACTAAAACCATTGGATATATTCACTCTTTTCCAATAGGACTACCAACTAATTTAAAGTTAAGAGCAGGTCACCCAAAAAACATTATTGTAAATAGCAAAGCCAAACAATACTGTTTAACTAATTTCTTTGTTTGTAAAAGTAAAAATATTTTTCTGTTGCCTTCCGCAAGACTAAAAAGCAGCAGTAAATTAAAGATGGAAAATACAATTTTTTTACCAATTCAATTTAGAGATAGCCAATACTTGATCAAAAAAATTAAAGAATTGGTTTTAAAAACGAATCTCAATTTATCTAAATTTAAAATAAAGAATCATCCAAGTTGTTTAAGTTCAACAAGACACTTAAAACTTATTAAAAAAATAAAAAAATTAATTATTCTTACAAAAAAAAATAAAATTTATGATAAAAAACTTTCGATATTTTTTGGAACTACAGGTTCAGTTATTGAAGCTTTAGAAAGAAATATAAAAATAATTCACGTTTGCGAAATACCTATTTTAGAGGCTTACACAAAAAAAATATGGAAATATTTAAAATGTGAAAAAATCGAACAAGGTATTTTTAAATATGAAAAAATAAATAGTCAATATCTTTTAAAATTTGGAAAAAGCAAAAATTTATATAAAAGATATTTGTAATTTTTTTATCCAGGAAGATTAAAATGAACACATTAACATCTTTGCCCTTAGTTTCGGTTTTATTAAATTGTTATAATGCAGAGAAAACAATTTCTAAATCTATAGATAGCGTTTTAAATCAAACATATTCAAACTTTGAATTAGTTATCTGGGATGATGGCTCAACAGATAATACCTACGAAATAGTTAAGTCTTATGAAGATAAAAGAATTAAAGTTTTTAAAAATGAAATTAATATTGGATTAGGAAAAAGTCGATTAAAAGCTATCAGAGAGCTTAAAGGGAGCTTGATTTCTATAATTGACTCAGATGATTTTTTTCACTCTGAGAAGATTGAGAAACAAGTTAAAATTTTTATTAAGAATTCAAATATTTCAATTTGCTCAACATGGTCAGAGATTTTAGATGATGATTATAAAAAATTATATTCATTTAATAGTCAAGCAGACAGTAAATTAATGAAAAAAAAATTAAAATTTGTAAACATTATCCCTCATTCTTCAATAATGTATAAAAAAAAATTGGCCATCGAAGTAGGTTGGTATTCCAAAAATTTTGAATATTCACAAGATTATGATTTGACATTAAAATTAATTAATAAAGGTGATATATTTATAATAAAGGAATACCTTACGACCATTATAAATGGAAAAAAAAACATGTCTAATTCTAATAAATTAAAAGAACTGGTTGTTAAAGAGTCTATAGCTATTTTAAAAGAAAATTTTAAAAAACCAGAAAACTCCAATGAGGATAAAAAAATATTTAAATACTTAGAGCATATTTACGCAATCAAACTAAACATTATTAATATGAAAAAAAACTTTTTTAAGCATTTATTGAATATTTTAGGAATTTTGGTTTTTAATCCGATTATATTGTTTAAACTTAATTTAATTAAATCAATCAAAGAAATATAATTTTTAATAATGGAAGATAGATTTAAAAATTTAAAAAATTATGAAAAAAATTGTAAAAAAAATTTTTAATTATCTCGGTTACAATATATCGAGAAAAATAAGCGAAGATGAAATAAAAATTTTGTCTCTTGACGAAATTTATAAATTAAAATTAAAAAAAAATCCTATTATTCTTGATATAGGTGCTAACGAAGGCCAATCTATTGAACGATTTAACAGAGTATTTAAATCACCAATAATTCACGCTTTTGAACCTAATAATTATGAATGTGAAAAATTAAAGTCTAAATTTAAGGATCATCATAATATTATAATAAATAATGTTGGATTAGGGGATAAAGAGGAAGTAAAAGAATTTAATGTTACAGCACATTCCAGAAATTCCTCATTTGTCACACCAGAACTGAATACAAAATGGATTGATTTAAGAAGTAAAGAAGCAAAAGTTAATCAAAAAAATTATGTAATTGAGAAAAAAAAAGTCAAGATTGATACTGTCGATAATTATTGCATAAAAAATAATATCAGACATATTGACTTAATGAAAATAGACACTCAATTATACGAAGATAAAGTTTTGATGGGGAGTCAAAATTTACTTGTCAAAGGAATGATTGATGCAATTGAGTTAGAAATTACTTTTAGCAAAGTATATGAAAAATATTTTTCTTTTAGTGATATTGAAAAATATTTAATTCCTAATAATTTTAGATTTTCAGCGATCAAAACTCATAATAATAATTTGTTTTCAGGAGCGATTTTTTTTGCAGTCGCGCTTTATCTTAACAAAAAAAAATTTAAGTTGTAGAAAAACTAATTAGGTGTAATTTATCATTAAAATTTATGAATTATTTCTTTGGTATAAATAATAAAGTTTTCAAGTCAGAAATCCAAATTCCTGTATTTAGAAACAGTGATTTTAAACCTTCAAATTTTCAATTGTTCAAATGTTTTCCAGAAAATAAAAAATGGTTAATTAAAGAAATAAAGAAAAATAAAGTAAACGATTTTTTTTATATCGTAAAAAATGATGAGATTACAAATAAAGATATATTTTTTTTAGCAGATAACAAAATTCTTAATAATTTTAATAATTTAGAATTACAAAAGTTCAACACTTTTACCGATACACTTCCAGCATACAGATCTAATTTAAAACTTTATTTAGATAAAGGAGGATTTTCTTCTTATCAGTCAGAATATCCTTTTTCAATGGCGACTAAGAATGGATCTATTTTAAATTCAATAAACTCTCTTGCTAATACTGACGCTGATAAAAACTACATTTTTATAAAAAATATATTTAAAGAACCAATTGAAGAAAAATTTCCTGCTTACGTAATCAATTATAAATTAAAAAAAATTGAAGAAAAGTATGAACTAATTACTAATTATTCTAATTTTATAGAAATAAGTAAAAATTTAATACACAAAGAAAACTTTTTTTTTACGAAAAAATTTATGGGAGTGCCAATATATATTTCAATAAAAAATAAACATGTTTCATTAGAACATACACATCCTCCGCATGAGTATATTTTAAGTAATAATAAATTTCAAAAAGTAGCAATTTTAAAAAATGAAATTAATGAAATCATTAATTAAATCTATAGCAACTAGCGAAATCGGCATAAAATTAAGAAATTCTCTTAATATTAGACCAGTAATGTTTAAAACTTTAAAAAGTAAAAAACCATTAACTGCAAGCGATTCATTTTTATGGCGAACAGATAATGGATTTAAAACTAAATTTAAATATTCAGATATCCTGAATATTTTTTATAAAATTAAAAATTCTTGGGTAGAAATACATTTTTATTCAAAAAATAATGAATTAATTAAAATAGAAAAATTTTCTGAACTAAATTTATCTAATGAACTCGAAATTACTTCTGAATATTTAAAAGTTAAAGATTATGGCTCGTTTTATATTTATCATTTTACAAATGAGAAAATCGAGGAAGGAAATATAATAAGTAATAAATGTTATTTAGGTTATTCGCAAAAAGAAAATTTATATTCATTTGTTCACGGTAATACTTTAGCTAAGTTTACAGAGGTTTCTCCAAATAAGTTATTGTCTTCTGATGTTGTGACGACATCACTTAAAAAAAATCAGAAATATACTATACAAAAATATTTTGAAAATTTTGACAAAAATGAATTATTTTTTATTAATCCAACCTCTAAAAAAATAAATTTTTCTTTAGAAAATAGAGATTTTTCACTTGGCCCAGGCTGCACAAATATCGTAAAAGTCAAAGGGCCTATAATTACTATAGAGTCTAATTGTTTATTTTTGAGACCAACAGTTTTCAGTTATAATGAAGAATATTTAGATGTTCATCATAGTTAATAGGGTGTGTAGTTCAGTGGTAGAACGCTACGTTGACATCGTAGAGGTCATAAGTTCAATTCTTATCACACCCACCAAATTTAGAGCGTTAAACAATAAAGAATAATTTTATGTGTGGTATAGCCGGCATCATTGACTTTACAAATAAAGATAATTCAAAAAAGGTAGATAATATGTTGAGGACAATTAATTTTAGAGGTCCAGATTCAAAAGTTTTAATACCTGGGAATTTTTTCGATATTGGTATGGTGAGACTATCGATAATTGACTTAAGCGAAAAGGCCAACCAACCGTTTGTTTCTGAAGATGGTAATATAATTACGATTTATAATGGAGAGATCTATAATTTTGAAAATATAAAAAAGACATATTTTCCAAATTACACTTTTTCAAGTTCTTGTGATGGTGAGGTTATTCCTGCACTTTATAAAAAATTTGGAATTAATTTTATTGAAAAAATTAAAGGTATGTTTTCAATATGTATTATTGATAAAAACAGACAGGAAATTTTTTTAATAAGAGATAGATTTGGAATTAAACCTTTATATTATCATTTAAATAACG
>MDTA01128806.1_pt1 | contig 10873 bp, 11 predicted proteins | sample 811151 | NCBI WGS metagenome assembly MDTA01 (sample SAMN05326648, study PRJNA326480) | marine metagenome | isolation source: seawater | place: Indian Ocean: South | collected 2010 | reverse complement strand
TTAAATTTTTTAGATCATTAATAGTCCAATTATTTATATCAAAATAAAACCATCTATCATCCATATGTTGAATAAATGTAAGACAAACATCATATTTTTCACTACATTTATAAAAAGAATTCATTTTTATAAAATTTGAAATCAATGCAAAGATAAGGGCCCTTTGATCATTGGTACCTTTTTTTCTTTTAATAATATTTACATGATGATCATCAATAACATCCTCGTTATTTAGTTCTATATTATTTTTTATCCATAAAAAAATGACTTCATTTTTTTTAAAATCATCTAATTCATGTATTCCTTTAAAAACAGATTTAATAAAATTTTTTGTATCGAAATATCGTATTAAAAAATTTAATCCTTTTTTAAAATAAGTAGTTTCAATCTTTTTTTTTTGTGTAAAGTTTTCAACTTTATATTCATAAGTTTTAAAATTTAAGAATATGAAAAAAAATAAAAATACCAAAAAAATTAAAATAGAATATTTATATTTCATTAAATTAAGTTTTCGTCAGCAAATGAATTTGTTGAAAAAATCTTATTGGTTATTTTTCTTAGTGACTTAATGAATACGGTATTATCTTTAATAAATGTTGGTTGGTAAATGATTTTTGCATTAAATGTTTCCTTAAATTTTTTTATGCTTTCCTCTTTATTATTTTTTGGATTTGGGTTAAATCCTGTTAAATCAAGATAATTAATTTTTCTTTCTTTAAGGTATTCAAATAAAAAGTCAATTGCATAAGCGTGTAAAGAATATTTATATTTTTTTAATCTACCAACCATACACCAATATGCTCTTTCATTAAAAATTCTTACTCCAAATATAGCATAAGGCTCATTTTCAGCCCTAATTATAAAAAAATTATGATGAACCTTTAAATTTTTCCATGCTTCAGGATCATAATATTTATCTTTATTCGGATAGTGTTGATGTCCATAAGAATTGAAAAAGAGTTCCAAATATAATTTGTAATCTTTAAACGTATCAATTTTGTTGATAGTTATATTTCTTTTTTTCATTCGTTTAATTTCTCTTAAAGTATAATAACTCTTAATTAATTTAGCTTTATTTGTATCTTTAAGATTAATTATAGATGTATTCCACGGGCGACATAGAAAATTTTCTATTTTAAAAACTTTTTGAATTTCCTCATATTGCTCTTTTTTTTCAATATCAAAAGCTCTAAAAATGATAATTCCGGCATTTTTATTTTTCACGTTCTCGTTATTATATTGCAAAAAATTAATTAATTTTTGCTTATAATTTTCTAAGTTTAAATTTACTGGTTGACCAAAAAATTCTAAAATACCCTTGAATTCTGTTCCAAAATTAGCTTTGGAAAATCTTAAATTTTTTTTAAAAATATAGTTGTTTCTTAAAATATAAAATTTGTTGTCAATTGTATCAATTATATCGTATTTAAAAATTTCTTTATTCAAATTTTTAAACTCCTCAGATTGAAAATAATTATTATTGTACAAATCCATATTAATAATATTTTTATTATTTCATCAATTTAAGATGGTATAAGAAATTTTTTTTACTTTTTTTAATATTTATCGTTTTTAGTAAATTTAAATAATCTTTAAAAATACTATTTAAATACTTTTGTTTTATATTTATAACTTCGTGTATCTTTTTATTTATATTATTACTTTTAGTGCACCACCATAAAGGATGTATAAGTAAATGTATCTTATCACCTTTGTGAATTAAGTTGTTTAAAAGTTTAAAATTAAATTTCATTGAGCTATCTGAAATATATTTATAACTTTTTAATAAATTTTTATTATAGGAATGATATTTATTTTTTAAATTTATTTGACTAAAATTATAAATTGTTGGCTTATGAAATGAAAACGAGTTAATTCTCATTTTGTAAAAGTTTTCAAAATATTCGACATCTCTTTTAATACTTTTATTAAAATTATTTTTTTCATACCTTGATGGATCAATGTGTAGGCCAATGTAATGGTTTAAGTTTGATATTTTTTTAACAATTTTTTCTGATTGTTCTGAAAAAATGTTATAATGATTATCGTTTATTAAAAAGAAAAAGTTCGATTTAATTCCCAACTTATTCTCAATCTTAGCAATTCTTAAAGCAAGTTCTAAATCAAAATCAATATCATGACGTAGAATAATTATTTTTTTTTTTGAATGACTGTATTTTTTCCAATTAATCGAATTAATAAAAGTATATTTTTGTGACTTTATAAATTTTAATATCTTAGTATATTCATTTATTTTAAATTTCATTTTTTAATCTCTTTAAGAACTGATTTATTAATCTTAAATCTAGGGTTTTTTTTATAATGCCTTATTACTTTTTTCTTTAAATTTTGTCTGAAATTATATGATTTAAATTGAGTATTTGTTGTAATATTTATTTTTTCGTTATTTTTAAAATTATTTACTAACAACAAATCTTTACCTGTCTGAACTAAGAAGCTACCATCATAATGTTTTAATAACACTCGACCTGGTTTTTGTTTAGGTAACATCTGTTTAATTGGTATTGCATCAAAAATTATGATCTTTTTCTTATTAAATTTGGTAAACGCTCCGATATATGGATAAGATTTAGATCTAATAAAATTCAGTATTTTTTTATTATTTATGTTCCAATCTATTTCGCCATCCTCTGCATCTATTTTTGGTAAATACCTTGATGTATTACTATTTTGTGTCAACATTTTTAATTTTTTTTTCTTTAAAAAATTAATAATCATTTCAGAGACTGCTAAATGATTTTTTACATATAATGAGTAAATATTATCATAATCTGTTATATCAAATTTTTTTGTATTTAGTATTTCTCCACTATCAACGATAGAGTTATTTATTTTAAAAATAGAAATCTTATAATTTTTTTTTCCAAGCAATAATGCCCAGTTTAAAGGAGATCTGCCTCTTCCCTGGTTAATGCCATCATGACTTCCATGGGAACCAATACACATAATTTTGGTATGCTTAATTAACCAATTCGGAATTATTCTTTGCCAACTTATGCAAAATAAATAGTCAATTTTTTTTTTTAAAATTTTTTGTTTGATATCTTTTAAATTTGAATAATCATTTGTGACTAGATGATCAAACTTATTGTTTATACAGTAATTTTTTGATGAAAATCTATCAACTGATTTTTTTGCCACTCTTGGACTAATAGTAATTATGCCTTTAATTTTTATTTTATTTTTGAGAAGCTCTATTAAATCCTTTCCATTTTTTGTTGCACATAGAAAATAAATATTCATGAAATAAAGTTTTTGATTTCTTTTGAAATTTTCTCGACTTCTGCATCTGATAAATTTGGATGACTAGGTATAGATACTAGCTGGTCTCTTACTATTTTAGCAGTTTCTAATTCAGTTATAGTTTTAGATTTTAAGACTTTATTTTGAGACAAAAGTTTTTTATATATAACCTTTGCCTCAATGCCTTTTTTTTTTAAATAATCTATTAATTTTTTTTTAAAATTTTTTTCTACCATGAAACTATAAATATAATTATTACTTTTAACATTATTTTCATATTTTGTAATTTGAACATAATTTTTTAGATTTTGGTTGTAATATTTAATTATTTCAATTTTTCTTTTAAGTATGTTTTTAAGATCTTTCAATTTTTTTTGTAATACAACAGATTGTAATGTATCTAATCTTGAATTGACTCCTATTTTTAAACATTCATCTTTATTAATTAACTCATGACCGTTATTTTTAAGCAAAAAAATATTTTTATATTGTGAAATATTTTTTAAAAATATTGCTCCTCCATCTCCAACCGCACCTAGTATTTTAGTTGGATAAAAACTAGTTATTGCAATATCATAATAATCAAGAGAGGGGTTATTTTTAAACTTGGTTCCTAAACTTTGCGCACAATCCCCTAATACCCAAAGGTTATTTTTTTTTGCAATTTTTTTCAATTTGTTAAGGTTTTTTGTACCACCAAATATTTCGACAAAAATAATTCCAGCAATTTTTGATTTTGTAGATTTTTCTGTATTATCTAAAAATAATTCTAATTTATGCAAATCTAACAAATAATCCTTTATATCTAGATCTATATATATAAGTTCGAAACCTAGGAATTTAGGAATAGATGAACTGGCTATATATGAGAATGGAGTGGTTATAATAATATTTTTCTGGGGGTTTATTCTTTTTAAATAGATTAATGATAAAAATAATGCATCAGATCCACTGTTACAAGTAATGGCAAGGTTTTTGGTATTCAAAGTTTTCCTGAGCTTTTTTTCAAATTCAAAGATTTCTTTTCCATTGACCCACGCCAATTGTTTTGTCTGAAGTGAACTTAAGATTTGTTTATTATAATTATTAAAATCAAAAAATTTAATCATTCAATTTCTTCAATAGTATTGAGGAAATTTTTTTTGAAACATTTTTTCCATGTTTAAAATTTCCTTTATATTTTTTATTTTTTTCTATGTAATTAAGAATTTTTTTTAATTGATTCAAAGATAAATCTAGTAAAATATTTGATTTTTTTCCAAGATAAAAAGAATGTGGAGTAAAATCTAAAGGAACTAAGCATTGTTTTTTTAATATTACACTTTCTTCTTGAATACCTCCAGAGTCACTTAGGATGAAATTACTATTTTTAATTAAGTTTATTAAGACTGAATATTTTGTTGGATTTATGATTTTGACATTTTTGGAAAGATAATAATTATTTTTATATATTTCTTTTTTAGTTCTTGGGTGTATAGAAAAAATAACTTTATAAGATTTTGAAATATAATTGACAATTTTCAAAATTTTTTGGAACCTTATTTTATTATTTACATTTTCTTGTCTATGTATTGTACAGAGAACATAATTTGATTTAAATTTATTATTTTGTTTTTTTTTTGATATTAATCTTATTGAATCATTTATTGAATTTCCAACCACGAAAACGTTTTTATTAATCCCTTCTTTTTTTAAATTTATCTTATCATCTTTTCTTTGAACGAAAATATAGTCAGACATATGATCGGATATATACCTAAGTCTCTCCTCACTTTGACCCTTGTCTGTTGATCTATACCCACCTTCTATATGAATTTTTTTAATATGATGTAAATATGTATAAGGAATTATCGATGCACTTAAAGTTGTTAATGTATCACCATGGTAAATTATTGCATTTGGCTTCTCTTTATTAATTATTTTAAATAATTTTTTTTGTAATTCAAAAAACTGATTTGATCTTTTTCCTTTTATTTCAACAGAAAAATCAGGCTTTCTTAAATTTACATCTTTAAAAATTTTTTCAAACATATCAGAACTAAAATGTTGTCCAGACCAAACTAGTATTTGATTAAATTTATTATCTAATTCTTTTATTACTGGAAACATTTTTATTATTTCTGGTCTTGTTCCAATTATTGTTATAATTTTTTTCATTAGAAATTTAGTAATTTAACTTTAAAAATTATTAATATATAAGTGTATATATGAAGATATGCGTTTTTGCTTACAATTTTAAGCATAAAAAGACTCAAGAAGGTATTATTAAGCTTATTTCTAATAAGTATAAAATTAGTCAAGTAATAGCTATGAATAAAATTAAGCTAAATTCTCCAAAAAAGAAAATAGAAATCACAATAAAAGATATAAATTATATACATCCCAAAATTCTTTGTGAGTCTTTAAAAATCCCCTATTCTGTAATCTCACATAATTCATCAAAATGTATTCGTTTTTTAAAAAATAAAAAATTTGATGTTGGAATAATATTAGGAGCAAGAATTTTAAAAGAAGAATTAATAAATTGTTTTAAAATTGGAATACTTAATTTACATCCTGGCTTATTGCCAGAAAATAGAGGTTTAGATACACACCAATGGGCAATTTTAAACATGACTCCTCAAGGTGCAACCGCACATTTAATAGATAGAAAAATGGATAGAGGTAGAATTTTAGTAAAAAAAAAAATAAAAATTTACGCACAAGACTCACTTAAAGATTTTTTTTATCGTACACAATCATTAGAGATGGATTTAATGATAGAAAGTTTAAAAATTTTAAAAACAAACAGAAAAGCTGGATATGTTGCAAAAAACCAGGGCACTTATCATTCTTACATAGCAAGATCAAACGAAAAAAAAATAATTAGAAATTTAACCAAATACAAAAATAAATTTAAATGATTAAATAACTGTTATCTTTTTGTAATTTATTTTTTATATTTAATCTAATCTTAAACATAGTTACCAGATGATTATATATATTTTTTAATACTTTCATTTTACTTTTACCAAATTTTCTTCCAATGTTTTCTCCAGGTAATTCTGATATTTTTATATTTTTTTTTGAGGATCTTATTAATAATTCTGCACATGCATTAAAGTCATCAGATAATGTTTCTAAATCTTGTATAATTTTTAATTTATAAATACGGAAACTACAATTAAAATAGGTTAAGTTATGTGCTCTTAAACTTTTAAACAAGAATTTATATAAAAATATAGAAAAATTAGCTAAGAAGTTTCTATAAAAAGATATATTCATTTTTTTATTAGCTAATTTATAAGAAATACTGATTATATCTTTTTTGTCTGACAAAATTTTATTTAACAGTTCAAATACTAAATTAAAATCATAACAACAATCTGCATCATATGTAATCAAGAAATCAGAGTTAGAATTCTTTATACTATTGTACAAAGTTCTTCCATAACCATAGTTTTTTTTGTGTACTATAATTCTTGTTTGAATATTTTCTAGATACTCTCTGTTTTTTTTTAATAAGTCCAGAGTATTATCGCTACTACCATCATCTATCCAAAGTAGGCTAACCTTTATGTTGTGCGGTAATCCAGATATAATTTTTTTTATTGTACTTATATAAGACTCAATTCCTTCTTCTTCGTTAAAAAAAGGTGTTGCAATAGTTAAGGAATATGAATTATTTTCCCCAAACATCAATTATTTGATTAATATTTTTGTTAACAAATTTTATCTTTTCATATTTGCCAAAAATTTTTTCAGTTGGTCTATCACCAAACCTAAGTGGAATCATTTTAATTTTTTTATCTGGAAAAACTTTTTTAGCTATCTGTTTCATATGAAATAATTTTAGTTTTCTTAAATAGTATCTACCAGGTTTTAATTCAGCAGAATGTAATAGTAAATTTACTGCCTCATGTAATTTTATAAAATATCTTTTACAATCAGTAACTTTAATAAAATTTTGTTTTAGATTTTTTTTCCATATTTTTGTAACAGAGTGGCTTGTATCAAAGACATTCACGAATCTGACAACGGTTCCTCCTGAATTTAGAATTATTCTTTCACATATTAATTTCGAAGCACCATAAGATGTTATGGGATCTGCAGCTTTACATGTGGATGCAAATATAATTTTTTTAAATTTGAGCCTACAAACATTCCTTGTACTAAGAATGTTTTGCATCGATACTTCTGCAGGCAACTCTTCACCAGTAGTTGCACGTTTATCAGCTGCTAAATGAAAAATAAAATCAAAATTTGTTTTTTTTATTTTATTAAAATTTTTTAAAATTGTTATATCTTGTTCAATATCGAGAGCTATTATTTTATTAGTATATTTGCTTAAGATTTTATAAATTCTAATTCCAATGGATCCTTTATAGCCAGTAATTAAAATTTTTTTGTCTTTGAAAATATTAAAATTTATATCAAAATTAATATCGTTTCTTCTAAATACTGAATTAAAATTTAAATTTGGCATAAGAACCTATAACACAATAAAAGATAATTGTTATTATTATTTTACATTAAAAAATCATTTTATCTTTCGAATTTAAAAATTTAAAACAAGTTTTTCCACTCGACAAATCTGCCTCCATATTTTCGGAATTTGATCCAGTCATCTTTATTTGGAAATGTATTGTAATTAATTTTATTTACAATTTCTGCATTTATTTCAAAGTTATTGGTTTTTATATTAGATAAACATTCAAAAAATAAATTTGTACTTTCACCAAAACATTTTTCATAAAGGGTGTATAAATTTTTTGAAAAAAGGCTAATTTTTTTTTGGTTAATTACTTGTCCCGTATCTATTAGATGGTTTACTGAATGTATAGATACTCCTGTAAAATTCATATTTTTTGATATTGAATAAAATACAGGCCACACGCCTCCATTTGTGGGTAGGTAAGATGAGTGTCTGTTTAAAATAATAAGTTTATCAATATCAAGTATTTTTTTAGGTATATATAATGGGTTAGAACTTAATATTAAATTAACTTCATTTTTTTCAATAAAATCAATTATCTCATTTTTATCTAAAGAGTAATTTACTTCTATAAAATTTATTTTGTGAAGTTTCAATACAGATTTTACACTTTGTGGAAATCCAATTTTTAAAAAAATATAAATTAAATCTTTTATCTTTTTTTGAAAATAAATAAAAAATAAAATTATAATTTCAGAAAAATAAAGCCTAAAAATGTTTCTTACGAGGTATTTTGAAATGGAATTTTTTTTTGGTACTTTATTAACTAAAATTGCACCTACAATCTGAGATTTTTTATTTTTGCATAAATCATTAACAAATTTTGGATGAAAAAAATATGTTTCATCAACAATTAAACAGGTTTTCATAAATTATTTTTGAGAAAAGTATTTTTTGATTTAATATTTTTTAAAAAATTAATCTCAATGTTTCTTTCATCAGATGTATAGTACTTATAATCTTTTAATTTTAATTTTAAACTTTTAATATAACTCTTTTCAATTTTAAGTGGATGAAAAAGTACTTGAGTATAACCTTTTTTTGAATTTAACCTAGATAATGATTTAATAATTATTTTTTTTGATTGAATTCCAGTTGCAATTACTCCAATAAAATTTTCATTTAAATAATTTTTATTTTGTTTAAAGATTAAATAAATAAATTTGATAGTTAATAACTTTATATAATTCAAAAGTGTTTTTTTTGAAAAGTTTAGATTAATCATGAAATCTTCATTAGAATTACGAAATTTAAAGAACAATTTTTTTTTTTTTAGTATTTTAATTATTTCATTTTGTACTACTGGTAAAATATGGATATGCTGATGGCCATCTATAAAAATTGTCTTATTTTTCAAAGGTATCTTGGCCAAAAATATGTCTAATTGTTTCTTAATTAATTTATTTACCTTTTTTTTTATTTTAGAATTAGGCAAAAAAGAATAAAATAATAATTTTGCAAAATTTAATTTTTCTTTTTTTACTAAAAATTCAGTTAAATTTAAATGACATGATACATCTATATCTTTCTTTTTAATTACTTTTAATAATTCATTAATATGTGATGAAGAATATAAAGTATTACAAATAATACTAATGCTATCAATTTTATCATTTTTAATGAAATTTATTACATTTTTATTGATCTTTGGAAGAATGCCATAATCGTCAATGTGAAATTTTATTTTTTCCATAAGTTAATATAATAATATTAAATATTTAATAAAATGAATTATTCACATATTTCTAGATTTTCTATTAATTTAAACTTAAAAAAAATCTTAATCTTTTTATCCAGTATCATATTTAAAATTAACTGTAAAAAAAATTTCTTACTAAAATTAAAATCAATTCTTAAAACAAATAACATAGTATTAACAAGCCAAGGAAGATCAGCATTATTTTATATTTTAAAAAGTATTATTTCAGATAAAAAAAGAGAAATAATTATTTCCCCATATACTCTGCCAGAGGTAATTTTTTGTATAAAGTACTCTGGAGGAACTCCAATTTTAGTAGATATAAATATTGAGACTGGACTTTTGGATTTAGAAAGCCTTAAAAAAAAAATTAATTCAAAAACTGCTGGAGTAATTATTACGCACTTATTTAGTGATTTAAAAAATTATAAAAACATAAAAAAAGTAGTTAAAATGAAAAGCTGTTACTTAATAGAAGACTCGGCAATCAATTTTGGTTCAGAATATAAGAATAATTTTATTGGTAAGGACTCAGATTTTGTTTTCTTTAGTTTCAATTTAATTAAAAATTTAAATTTATTTTATGGGGGCATGATATACGCAAAGGATAAATATAAATTAAATAAAATAATAAAAAGTGTTGAAAATTTAAATAAATTTCCTTTGAAGGAATTAATTAAACAATTTTTCTTAGGTACTGCGATATATCTGCTAAATAAAAAACTAATTTATAATTTAATTTCAAAAAATCTATTTATATGGTTTGAGAAAAGAAAGTTAAAATATTTCCTAAAAAAAATTTATCCAGGTAAATACTCGAAAAAAAAAAACAAAACTCCAATTAATTATAGTTATGATTTTCCTTTCTATTCAGCCAAATTGGGTCTAGAACAATTAAAAGATTTTAAATTTGAAAATAAATCTAGAATTAGAATTGCTCGAAAATATTATAAAAAACTATTTAATATTGATGGAATAATTGCACCTAAAATAAATAGTAAATTTCTAATATCTGTATTTTTAGAATACCCAATAATTGTAAAAAATAATAAAAAAGTAAAACTTTACCAATTTCTTCTTTCGAAAGGAATTTATTTAAGAAATCATTGGTATATTAATAGTTCTAAATATTTAAATACAAATATTAAATTTAAAAACTCAGAATATTTGGAAAATAACATCCTTTGTCTTCCAACACATAACGAAATATCTATAAAATATATCAATTTGATTTGTGATGAAATTAATAATTTTTTTTCAAATGAAGCTAAAAGGTAATAGATGCTAAAAATTATAAAATCAAAAATGAACTTCTTAACAATATTTTATTCAATATATCTTTTACTTTTTTGTTTTATTAACCTCAAATATACACATTATGGAAAGCTATTTGTAATATATATTCTATTTTTTTTTATTTTAATACCAATAGTGTT
>MDTA01110524.1_pt1 | contig 10873 bp, 12 predicted proteins | sample 811151 | NCBI WGS metagenome assembly MDTA01 (sample SAMN05326648, study PRJNA326480) | marine metagenome | isolation source: seawater | place: Indian Ocean: South | collected 2010 | reverse complement strand
TTTAAGAGCACCACAGTCCAATCCTTTAATCCAGTTTGGTATACGAATAACGCCATGGGAGTCATGCCCACGTAAGTTAGCTTCTATCAATATATCTGCTACTAAAACCGCGTCTTTCTTTGGCACACCGCGTTTTTGAAATATTGTCTCAGCTAAAGCACGGAGTTTATCTGCGGAGACGCGTAAAGAAGTTCCTTTTTTTAAAATCACCATATCAGGGGCCTCGAATGTTTAGTTAAGCCATCTTCTTAAAACTTGTGTGCTCGATTGTGTTATCGCCGAGGAGAGATGAGGCTACGTGACTATCACATTTTGCAAACTTAACTGCATACCCAGATCCCAGTCCACACCTCTACGACGTTGGCACTTAGTATTATCGCATTTCCTTAAGCCCCAATCTGAGTTAGCGTAACAGCGCCGCCCAAATAAAGGATTGGCTTTTTGATTAACTAGTATTCAAAGCTCAAGCCGCCTTTCCTTATTTTTTAGACATGACTAGTTCACGCCCAACGCACCTTATCCTGACTATCCGTCGCAGTAATTAGTGTCATTGTGTTTACAACTGTCCAATCACATAAGTCATAGCGACGGTTAAGCTTTTCGCGCATTTCAAATTCAATCTCGTTAGCAGGTATCTTAGAACGTTCCCACATCGCGAGATCGGGCCTGCGCGTCAAAAGCAAGCTGCGCACCGTTGGTCCTTCTCCATTAACCTTCCACAACCCAATGACTTGCGAGTCATAAGAACTTTCGAAATCCGGCCAAGCCGCAATGCACAGCTCCATAAATTCATCATATTTGTCTGTCGGCGTCTCAAACCAGCGAAATGCGTAGTTACCCTGGCGTTCTGGCGGTTCGTCATTTTTTGGACGAGAGGTTGGATGTAAAATTTCATACCCCGACGCCCGCACTGTAGCCAATCCTCTGTCAAGCAAGCTCGCATGTTCAGATGCAGATTCGATGTCAGGCCAAATTGTAATCGCAATTACTGTGTCGCGCGGCAAGCCAATCTGGCTACGCCATACGCCGTATAAGGATCCACCTGCTTTTTGTATTCTTTCAACTCCATCAGTGACGATCGAGCCTGCAGCATCCTTCCAACGTCTTGGCACACAATCGATCCTATGACAGGCAAAATTTACACCCATATTATTCTCCAAAAGATTATAACGTTAGCACCAAGTGCCATTTCGGCAAACTTTTCGATCAGACAGCCTATGCTCAAATATTGGAGGAGTATAAATATTAAGCTCGTTTTTAGGAGTCTTTTTCCATTATAGATGCATTGGCTCGTCATAATATTCCCGTCTGAAAGGATAGTAAGATGCCAAAGCTAGTTTTTATCCATGGCCCGGGTGCGGGTGCTTGCTCTGATGCATTCGTCAACCAGTTAGATTATTTCCCCGATGCTTTGGCACCCGACTTGCCTGGACATTTAGAGGGAACCCGATGCTTAAATATAGAACGCTATACTGATTGGGTTCGCGGTTGGATCTGGGCCCACGGGGCAAAGTCCAACCTTGTCCTATGTGGATATACGCTCGGCGCATCAATTTCGCTGCAATATGGCCTGGACTATCCAGATGAAGTTGCTGGCCTGATATTGATGACTGTTGCTATGAGACCAAAAGTCCGAGAAAAAAACACCTATCAGATGCGTCTTAATGCTGTGGAGAATAAAAAAAGCTATCAAGAATGGATTGATTTCCAAGTTAGAGCTATGCATGCCGTGCCAAAGGCGTTGAGAAGAAAACTACTGCAGCGCCATAAGCAGATAGGACCAGTTTCACAATATCATGACCTGAAAGCTATTGACTGTTTTGACGTGCGCGACCGCATCGCATCCTTACGGCCAAAGCTTTTACTTATTCGTGGTCTCAATGATCACGGCAACCCACCGAACTACGAAGCCGAAATTCACAAGCAAGTCCCAGGATCCCAATACATAGAATTGAAAAATGCTGGGCATTTTCCAACGACCGAGGCTCCTTCGACTGTAAACCCGATAATCGAAAAATTTGTGGCAACCTTATGATTTCTTTGGCGAAGTCATAACGATGCACTGCGACGAGCCATACATCATTTGATTGGATACTCCCAAATATCAATCTTGCCATTGATAGAGTGCCTAAATATGACCGTAATTGCGGTCATAACAAAGAGTGCTGAAGCACATTTGAGTGCAAAGGAGCCTGCTTTATTACCTATCTCATCTAACCCAAAACTAATTTGTAACCCTCATGGCTCGCAACAAAACCCATACTGTTATAAAATCGATGGGCGTTTGTGCGCTTTTTGTCAGTTGTTAACTGTACTATGCCGCACCCCTTTTCCTTACAGCATTCTATACCCCAACAGAGCATTCTGCGGCCAAGTCCTGTGTTTCTGTATTTCTTCAAAACCCGTACTGCCTCTATCTGACCTCGCCACATTCCAGTGCGAGCTATGCCCGGAATAAAGCTTAGCTGCATAGTGCCCACTATAGTCTTGCTATTTACCGCAACCACTAATAGCTGGTTATCATCGACTGAAATTGCTCGGAATGCATCCAAATAAACCTTTGGGAGAGGCTCTGCTGGAACCTCACGCGCTACGCCTATGGGATCGTCTGAGAGCATTTTGACAATTGCACAGAGATCAGCCTCGACGGCCCGACGGAATATAATATCGCACTCACACATTTATCACTCCCCCAGTGTCATCACACTAGCGATGTCTCGACGAAGTTTGCGGTTGCGTTTCAAATGCCATTCTCGGCTCATTGCTTCACTCTTACTTTGGTAACTCTCAGCGTAGAGTAATTTCCATTTATGGCCTCGAGTTGCGCGCGCACCAACTCCCGCATTGTGGGCAGCCAGACGTGCATCAATATCATTTGTCCATCCGACATAAGTACGGCATACCCTTTTTGTACTATGAGCGCGGCGCTCTAAAGTTCCAATAACATAGACATAGCAGCTCAATTATTTTGACCTCAGTTATCTAAGATGCAGGTTTCAACCCTGGCAGGCAATTGTTTGTCCAGATCATACACACGGTATGAAAAAGGCTTTTCACAAAATGCGGGGGCGCCAGAATGTAGAACTTTTCCCTCTACCAGTGTCCCAGGATGATAGTGGCCCGATAGAACGGCAAGCACCCTACCCGACTGATCTATTGATTTTTTTAAATCAACAGCAGTCGTATACTGATAGTGCTTGTTCTTTGCAAAAACCGGCGGATGTATCATGTAATGCTGCACATGCACTTGTGCACACTCATGCTCGTCACCTGAAATTGCTTCATGGAAAAGAGCTGCATTGAATTTATCACGAGTTGGTTGCTGTTCAGTAGATAACCTGTCCCAAAAACAATAGAAACGTAATCCAGCAATATCGTTAGGAGACCCGTAACCATTAAAAACTTCTGCAAAAGATTTTTCATCATCATTATTTCCAGGCACCACAACGAATGGTATCCCAACTGCCAACAACCATTCTTTTATAAAAATCAGGTCTGATCTCACATCGTTGAGCCATTCACTAAGAGGCCGTTCATCTGGTGTTTTGCCATTAATTACTGATGCCGGAACATCGAGCAAATCACCAGACAGCACCAAAACATCGGGCGCGTGAGTTAAAATCCTGTCCTTCAGACGCTCCAAAAGAGCCGGAACTTTTCGCGAAAGCCGAGACGGATCTTTTGCCGTACCAGGTAATTGGAGGCGCATATGCATGTCTGTCCAGTGAAGTATTCTTGTCATACCCATATCCTAGCAGCCTAGCCGTCTATTAGTACATTACTTACCTTCCAACATCGGAATGTAACGACTTGCCAGTAAAAACCAACCGGTGTACTCGTCAGAGAGAGTTCTAGGAGAAGGAACCTCAAGTGTTCAACTCAAAGTTTGTGCGCCAACCCGTTTTCGTACTCGTTGCAGCTGCATGCATAATTTTTGCTGCCTTCGGCATTCGCCAAAGCATGGGCCTTTTTTTGCGCCCTATCTCTGATGGATTGGGATGGGGGCGAGAGATTCTCTCTCTTGCTCTCGCAACACAAAATCTTCTCATCGGTTTTGCCGCCCCATTTTTTGGTGCAATAGCAGACCGTTGGGGTCCGCCAAAAACTTTAGCAGTTGGCGGGTTGTTATTCTCATTGGGGCTGCTACTCATGAGCCTTGCATCAACCCCTTTCCTTATGTTTATGAGCGCCGGCGTTATGATGGGTATTGGGCTTGGCGCATGTGGGATGCCCTTAGTACTAGCAACTGTGAGCAAAGTGGCCCCCGAACAAAAACGCAGCCTCTGGATAGGTATCATCACAACATGTGGCACGGGGGGACAGCTCCTATTGGTCCCAGCAAGTAGACTAGCCATTGGCGAACTTGATTGGCCTACTAGCTTGCTCATACTGTCTATAATAGCAATGCTGATTGTGCCGATAGCATTGGCCACATCATCTGCAATTACCAAGGATACTGCCAAAGATAATAACATTAATATACGCGAGGCACTTCGGGAAGCTTTCTATCATAGAGGCTATCGTTTTCTTACATCCGGATTTTTTGTGTGTGGCTTCCATGTAGCTTTCGTCGCTATTCATTTGCCAGCTTTTGTCCATGACCGTTGCGCAGCGCCAGGTCTTGGTGCTACGGCATTAATGCTGATAGCATTTTGTAATATGATTGGAGCTGCAACATCGGGTTGGCTGGGCGGACGCTACTCTAAAAAATATTTATTATCTGCAATCTACAGTGGCCGGGCTTTGGTCATGTGTTGTTTTCTTCTATTCCCTGTCACCCCTTTCACTGTAATCGTTTTCTCCTGTTTTATTGGTCTTCTCTGGTTAAGCACGGTTCCGCCCACATCTGGCCTGGTAAGCCAGATTTTTGGACTACGATACATGGGGATGCTCTACGGGATTGTTTTCCTGAGCCATCAATTAGGTGCATTTGTAGGGATATGGCTCGGCGGCTATATTTTTGACAGCACTGGTAGCTATGCGATTGTATGGTGGACTGCTGTTGCTTTGGCTGCGGCAAGTGCGATTATTCATTTACCAATAGATGAAAGGCCACTAGCCCGTTTAAATAAAGCTTGAAAGTCACATTCTGTAATGTGAAATCTTCACTTGAATGTATTTCGGAGAGCATGATGGCTATGCTTTTTGAGAAATTAGCTCATAGAAAGAGTCTATTGGGCGATTTAATCTTGCGACGCAGACATGAATTACACCGTATTTCTGATGTTTATTAAGTTAAACTCGGTGATGACTTTTTAATGACTAGTCTTTTTCATAAATCAGAAGAAGCACTTGCGGATCTCAGTCTACAAAAACTTTAATCAAATAGTCTCAATGTTGTTATTGGAGGATTAGGCCTCGGTTATACAGTAGCTACCGCTCTAAAAAATTTAAAGATAAATGACCTTCTTTGTAATAGAGAAACTACCTGCAGTCATCGATTGGCACCGTGCTGACATTATTCCGATTAATAATCACATTACATTAGGTCAAAGATGCCGCTTTGTGGCGGGAGATTTTTTCGAACTTATTCAATCAAAGACCGGATTTGATCCTGATAATGCATGCCGGCGTTTTCACGCTATATTAGTTGACATCGATCACTCACCTAAACAATGATTAGCCCCGGCTAACTCTTTTTTTTATCAGAAAAATGGCCTCGCAGCGATCACCCAACATCTCCTGCCAGGCGGCGTATTTGGGCTCTGGTCGAATGATGCTCCTGATGTAACCTTTACCAATCGGCATGCATTAGCAGTTGGTAAAGCTGATGCCATACCAATAACTTTTGGAAATTCACTGACCGGCACCACTGAGACCCAAACAGTCTATTTAGCGAGAATGCCCTAGCATAGTTCGACACCTGAAATAGAGATGTATCTGCTCCATAGCAATAACAGAAATAATGGAGAGAGAGCAGGTTGTTGGGATTAAATATTCAACGATAGCCGAGGAACTAGCATCACAGTCTAAATGAGTGATTTTATAAATCCATGACCCATAATCTTTCATAAAACATACAAAACAATACCCGGATGGAACTCACAATAAATGTAAAAAAATTCTTATTTTATGTTTATTGAAATAATAGATATGTAAATTACATTTTTTTATTTGATTTTGTTTGATTTTTGTACAAATTTTGATTGAATTACAATAAATAGTCATGTAATATCAGGTTCATTACTAAATTGGTGTACTTATATGCTCGCAAATCATCAAATAGTCTCTGAACAAAATCCAACTATAAAAAGTTTGGAAACAAAGTGTTCACTGGAAATATTGCTTGCAGATGAAATTAAGCACTTAACCGCAAGCGCGGACAATTGTATCTTTGCAATATATGATGCTCACATGCCAAACGAGGGGCCCATCGATTTTATAACGTATGAATGCAGTGACAAACATGCTTCGCTTGACATAGATGTAAATTTTAATTTTGAGGGAATCGGCGTCTGGTATATTTGCAATCGTTACGATGAAACATATCAATTGCGCCACATCTTAGTACAAATCAAGAACGGTCGTTTTGTAAAAGGACGAGTAGAACAATTCCATGGTTATTGGGATGAGTTTCCTCAATTCATTGCTGAAGATCGTTGGATAAAAGCATTGGCCCCGGACTCCTAAAAAAAACCAATCATTTATTGTACCTTGCGATAATACGTTGGCTTAGGTAACCGCTCGAAAGCTCTAACCCATACTCAATGAAATTCACACGACACACTGAACGCATTTTCATGCAGCGGGGTTGCTCTAGTATTTTTTCCGGGATATTCTCCGCTCATTCATCGCCGATACCGTACATTCTTCGCTCAATGCGATAAAGCACTACATTTAATCCCATACACCTTTTTTGGCGCCTAATGTCGAGGGTTTTGGCCATTTCTTGTAATTGGAAAGCATACATACGCGAAAGTCTGCCTACACTTTATTGGTCAAAACTTACACGCTTATATTCTGCTTAGGATTAATTACTTTGAGAAGTAATGTCAGCCCGCTCATTTTCAATCGCAAACGCAAACTCATAATTATAATCGTTCATTTTGTCAGAAATTTATTAAAGACGACAGATTTTGAGTATACAGCCAAGATGCATTCTTTCCTGCTCACTCTTCACCGTGATAAATAACACTTCATGTTAAATTTAAAAAATCTAACGTATCGTGTCGGCGACAGAGTATTGCTTGACGAAGTTAATGTGAGCATACCTACTGGTCATAAGGTTGGCCTTGTTGGCCAAAATGGCACCGGCAAAACAACGTTGCTAAAGCTAATCATGCGTCAATTAAGCCCATCTGGAGGTGACATTGTTTTCCCACAAAAGTGGGAATTAGGTATGACAACCCAAAACGCACCAGAAGGCAGCCTTTCGTTACTAGATACTGTGCTCGCAGCAAACAGAGAACTAACCAAGCTAAAAGAAGATGCTGAAGATATAAGTAATCCTGAACGTCTGGCTCAAGTCCATGATCGACTGTGGGATCTAGAGGCCCATAGTGCAGAGGCGAGGGCAGCAAGGATTCTAGCAGGGCTTGGCTTTGATGATACTGCCCAACATCGCCCATGCCATGAATTTTCTGGTGGTTGGCGCATGCGCGTTGCTCTCGCTTCTCTTCTATTTGTTAAACCTGACTTGCTGCTCTTGGACGAACCAACAAACCACTTGGATCTTGAGGCTACGTTATGGTTAGAGGATTTTTTGAAGCAATACCGAGGGACATTAATAGTTGTGAGCCATGATCGTCATTTATTAAATCTGGTGGTTCAAAAAATTCTCCACCTTGAAAAGAGTAAATTGACCCTTTATTCAGGTGGCTACGACAAATTTGAAAATGCACGCCGCATGCGCTTGGAGCAGAATATTCAACAACGCAAAAAACAGGAAAAAGAGCGCGCCCATATTCAAAACTTCATCGATCGTTTCCGTTACAAGGCAAGCAAGGCAAAACAGGCACAATCTCGATTGAAGAAATTGCAGCGATTGCAACCCATTGCCGATCTTCAAGCTGATCAGAACCGAAAATTTATATTCCCAACACCATCCCCTCTTTCGCCTCCCTTATTGACCTTGGAAAAAGTAGATGTTGGCTATACCACTGAGCCTGTCTTGCGTGACATCAATGTTCGACTGGATAGCGATGACAGAATCGCGATTTTAGGTGCCAATGGAAATGGCAAGTCTACACTAATCAAACTGCTAGCCGGACACCTCAAACCCACTACCGGAAAAAAAACAATATCTAGTAAACTTCGCATTGGATACTTTGCGCAACATCAAACTGATGAACTCAATATGAAGGGAACACCCATATCTGAAATCGCTCGTAATAGGCCCAGAGATACCGATACTCAATTAAGAAGCCATCTTGGAAGGTTTGGCTTTGATCAAGACCGCGCGGAAACACAAGTTTTAGCTCTCTCTGGTGGAGAAAAAGCGCGCCTTCTTTTCGCCCTCATGAGCTGCAATAAACCACATATACTCTTACTTGACGAGCCGACTAACCATCTTGATGTGGATTACCGTCAAGCTCTAATCCAAGCAATAAACTGCTTTGAGGGAGCTGTAATTATTGTCAGCCACGACCCTCATGTTATTGAGCTAACGGTAGACCATTTCTGGATAGTACAAGGCGGCGCTGTGAAGAATTTTAATGGTGATGTACAAGATTACCGGCAACTGTTACTGAACCGTCAAAGTGGTAAGATTATTAACAATAGGCCAGATAGCTCACGTCATATCCGCAAAGAACAACGCCGTGCAGCTGCCTCAACGAGAGCTAATTTAGCACCACTTAAAAAAGCGCTGGCCCATGCAGAAAATATGGTTGAAACTTTAGACAGTGAAAAAAAGAAACTTCAGATGAGCATGGCTGACCCTGCTCTTTATGATGGTAGCTTAGATCGATCAATTCTATTGCAAAAACAACTTGGCCGAATCGAAAAAGATCTTGCGAAAGCTGAAAAAACTTGGGCGAAGTTGCAAGAGGACTGGGACCAACAGAAAAATGGTTAACTTATAAATTACAGTACCTAGGAGCGCGGAATGCGATACTTTATGTTCTTAATGCTGATCCTAGGCATCTTAGGGCCGGCATCCGCAGGCCCCATGGAAGCTCTTGTTGCTTACAAGAAGGGTGATTACAAAACTGCGTTTACTGAGTGGGTCGATCTCGCTAACCATGGCATGACAAGAGCACAATATTACGTAGGAATAATGCAAATTAATGGGCAAGGGACTGAGTCCGATCCCAATTCTGGAGCTCGCTATATCGAAATGGCGGCAATTAATGGTTACGCACCTGCTCAACATGTTTTTGGAATGCTCTACTATATCGGGCAAGGCGTTGATAAAGACCTAATTCGCGCATACGTATGGCTATCCTTGGCTGTGTTACATGGACGTAAAAAGGCAGGAATAGAACGTGATAAAGTATGGTGGCAAATGCCCCCCCCTCAAGTTGCCGAGGCTCGCTTAAAGCTCGCTGACCTAGTTGCAGATGATCGGACGGGATTGGGTGACGATAGAAAGGCCGCTCAAATAATAAAAGCGTTGGCAGAAACTGGCCATGCGGAGGCACAGTTAAGATTAGCAAAACTTTACTTTGAGGGCCGAGGTGTGACGCTTGACATCATTGAGAGCTACAAATGGCATACACTATCTGCTTTTAGAGGTAATATCGAGGCACAGGCCACGGATGCTCAGTTACAGTCGCACATGACACAAAAACAGATTGACGAGGCCTCATCACGAGCAGCCAACTGGGTACCGTGTAGGCAAGGCAATAACGAGTGCTGATAGAATCCACTAGGTATTATAGAGCCCTAAAAGGTGTGCCCTGTGCTTTAAAAGAGCCACGACCACGCTCAAAATAGGCACTTTAATATTAGCTTTCTGAGCTAGCTCGAGAGGGACACCAACCATTGAGTCTATTTCCATGCGATGAAGCCGTTCAAGATCCTGCAGCATTGAAACCTTGTGCGATCCCCCCTTGGTCAACTTAAAACGTTCGACTGGGTCTATGTCGATTGATGTACCTAGGCTATTCGCGATTGCCATTGCCTCCTTCATTATTCCAATAGCAAGGGCATGCGTTTCATCGTTTTGCTGTAATTCATCAGTAGTACTATGTGTTAAACAACTAATGGAACCAGTGGCCATATTACTCATCAACTTGTCCCACACAGTATAGCGAATGTCGTTAGAAAGCGGGCCCATATCGGCCTCATGAAAGACATCATGAATTTTTTTTAGACGAACTGATTTTGAACCTGTTGGCTCACCAATTTGTAGCCAATTGCGGCCCGGGCTTGTATTTCTTACAACACCTGGACTTTCTAAAGTATTGGCAGAATATACTACGCCGCCAATAGCACGGTGAACACCAAGTTCGTCCCAAAGGCGGCCTCCTGGATCTAAGCTTTCGACCCTACGCTCCTTTGAAGGTTTATCAAGGCCATAAAAATACCACCACGGAATGCCGTTTTGCGCATAAATAATCGGTGTCTCAGGGCCCAAAAGTTCCTTCATTTGGTCTACAATATCACTTAATGAATAACTTTTGACCGTGACAATAATAAGATCTTGCAATCCAAGTGAAGTCGGGTCATCGCTTGCATTTACCTTTGCGTGCAACGTTTCTTGATTAACTCTGTGCAACGTAATGCCGTTATCACGTATTGCATCGAGTTGTTTGCCACGTGCAATGCAAGAAACATCGACACCAATTGCCGAAAGACGAGCGGCAAAGTGGCTCCCTATAGCGCCAGCTCCAAAAATGCAAACTTTCATGAGAAAAACATTTCCATGGACCTCATTCCAAGATTGGCTAAGGGGTACCTATTTGCTTTCACACAGCCATCCCATAATAGT
>MDTA01016152.1_pt1 | contig 10873 bp, 13 predicted proteins | sample 811151 | NCBI WGS metagenome assembly MDTA01 (sample SAMN05326648, study PRJNA326480) | marine metagenome | isolation source: seawater | place: Indian Ocean: South | collected 2010 | reverse complement strand
CGCTTGTGTCTTAAATGATTTTAACTCGTCGACCTGTTGTTGTAATTCTTTTAATTGAGTTGGTGAAGCCACCTCGTCAATTCTCTCCTTCCACTTGGTCAACTCTTGAACCTTGTCCTCTTTTGCACGGATCTCGGTCATCTCACGCTTCATGTCATTGATGCTGTCATTAAGCTCCTTGATTCCTGATGCTAGAGTCTCTAGTTCTTTGAGCACAAGCTTAGAGTATTCACCCCAACCGTTATCATTATTCATTATCATTCTCCTTATCATCAGGCTCTAACACACAAAGGACATCCTCAATTCTATTGACAATGTCCTCTCGTGTCTGCTGATTATCTTTAGCGATTCTAAGTAAATCTTTGAGCTGATCTGTTATCCAGTCTTTCGCCTTGAATGCTTCTTCCCAGTTGTGCTCTTTACTGCACAGCTTTTCTCTCACTTCACGCAGCTTTGCTAGACGTGCACTCATGGACTCGAACGACATACTCACCTCTTGTACTAAAGATAATTATGCGCTAAGTCTACAATAATCCTAAATCTTCTAGGTAATCTTTTACTTGAACGTTGACAGGGCCCGAATCAGGCAGCCAGCCACGATCTTCACCGTGCGGCCAACCACCTGTCGAGAAAGGTTTGTCAAGCATCAAGTCCTTAACAACTTTACGTTGACTAGCTGTCTTCTTGGTCTTGCGCTTCTTTTTCTTTTTTGCTTCTAGAATTACTCTTCGGACCAAAGATCTGATTTGTGATTCGTTCATTAAAAGCATCGTAGTATCTCCCGGCTTGTACATGTATCATCAATCCGACAATACAGAATATTGCCATACAAATATTAAATATCATCGTACTTGACGAATCTAACTGATAATTTATCGAAGCAGATAAAAAATTTAAAAAGATACACAGACCCCAGACAACGGATATTATGATGTCACGCATTATTCTGCCTTCATAATGTCTTGCGCTTTCATGGTTAATTCCTCACCATCATCAGTCACAAAGACAATAATCCACATCTTTGAAAATGCACCTGCGCCGTTACCAGCAGTCACTGCTTGTTGTCTCATATCTATCACTGTGCCCACCCTACTCATGTGATAACGTGGGCAGACTCTATCGCCGATTCTATACATACGACCTCCTCCTTATATTATAACAGGCTATCTAAGAAAGATTTAGGAAAGAATTTACGATTCTTGCGCAAGAAGTTATACCAGTCACCATCGAGAATGTAAGTGACAGCCTTATCATCCTTTGAACGTACACTTCTTCCGACTGCCTGAACAATCGTCTTTGCAACTTGCATTGGATACCAACCACTAAATTTATTCATACGCTTTCTAATTAGTGGATCGCCTAGGTATGGATACGGCACTTTGCAAAGTACTTGAAATCTAGAAAGATCTCCATGTAAATCTACACCTTCAGACATTGAAGGGCTGAGTAGTACAGTTGGCTTCTTTGAATTAATGTGTTTTCTTAGTACGTCATCCCTGTCACTTGAGTTGTGAATTAGCAATCGATTAGATCTAACATTCTTCTTCAGGTAATTAGCGATCTTATAAGTGTGACAATGTATGATACCCTTCTCATTCTTATGCTCAGCCAAAATCATTGACACAGCCTTGGCCATTTTCGGTAGTGTTGCATCAATTGACTTTGCATTCATGTGACCTGAAGCGCTGAAAATAACGGGTCTGTTCTCAGCAGGGAAAGGTGTAGGGATGCTGATGAATGCTGTATCCTCGGGCGCAATGCCCAACGATCTACAAAATGTATTCTTATCAAGTATTGTTGCAGACATAAAGACGACACGTTTACCTAGTCTGTTGACATATTCATCAACAAAAGGAGCAACATCAATGGGTCGGAATACAAATTTCTCCATTGCACGATCCTTGGGAGGAACAACTTCAAGAACCCAGTTGTCACCTTGGTACACTTTCAAGAACGTATCCATCTTCTTGACGTGTGATGATAGCATATCATATTGATTAGCCAATGCAGTGAAATCTTTAATCTTAGATTTAATACCTAGATTCTCTAGTTGTTCCTCGAAGTGCAGTAATTTTGCTGTTGCTCTTGGAAAATAAACATCCTTGACCCACTTATAAACTGCATATTGAGTTTTCTTCGTAGGCCAAGAAACCTTCATAACACTTCTGCTAAATCGTTTCGAGACTGTGACTTCAATGAATTTACTCAATTCAGTCTCAACATTATGTGCCTCATCAACAACAAGGCACTTACGAGGTGTGATCTTACCTGAAAATGCAGCTTCAGTTAGAAAGTAAGGAAAGTTGGTCACGGACTCCTTTGACTCTAGAAAATCTTTCTTTGCCTTTTTATACACACAGCTGAATGCACAATTCTTAAAGAAAGGTGATTTTTTATCAGCAGTTCTCAACAGTCGTTGTGAGTCTTGGCATGTGTTTCCTTGGTGCATTTTAAAGCTGCACTTATAATTTGATGCTGATTTGATTGACTTCATGCAGCCCTTGCTAGTCCCAAAGTCTTTGACATACTGCTCTTGCAGTATCTTTTGGGTTGTCACATAATAAGTTCCGTCTTCATAATCAGGATCAGGAGTCCGATCCCAAGCATTAAGCCATCTTGAAACTGTTAAACCGATTGCCGACTTACCGCAACCTGTTCCCGCCTCGACAACGACATAACGCTTTCCACTCTTAAATTGTTCAATACAATACTCTATTGCTTCCTCCTGTTCCTTTCTAACTGTTCGATAAGGAAAGAAGGATTCGTATTTTAATTCGCTCACGTTGGTCACCTTGTTATTTTAGTTTAAAAAATTCCTCCGGTGTGAGTTTTTTACCTCCTATACTGACTAGAAAATTACTTACTTCGTCCCACGTAGCACCGGAAGCTTCAATTTCTTCATAAGTAATTACACTAAAATTATTCTGCGTAAGCACCCTAATGTACAAGTTTTTTAAAATTTTTTCATCAAAATCACCCCTGCTATAAGTTGGTAAATACTGTGCAGTGGTCAGAAATAGGTCACCAGGAACATTTAATTTTTCGCATAATAATAATCTTATCGCATCCTCCACGATTGATTCTTTGCTAAATGTGAGCCCTTTAAGGGTTTGTGGAATAATAAGCATAAGTGCCTCCAAGTATGGTTTAGTTATTTAGTGTGCCAATCGGCAACAGTAGAAGAAGCCCACGAGTAGGGTTTAACCTTTGCAGTAAAACCGGATCCTCGTATCCACCCTCTAACAAACTCAACAAACTTGCTAGTAGCAGAACGCTTTGTTGTTCCCACATCGGCGTGAATCTCAATAGCTGCTTCTGGAAATCTATCTAGCAATAACATTGCAACATCTATAGAGTGATTCACCTCCTTGGTGATTTTATGTTTTAAGTTTTTAGATTCGGGAGACTTGTCCCGCATCTTTGTATAAAAGTATCGTGCAACTTTCATATCAGCGTCGTGTAGGCAAATTGCAGTCGCATAAACACATTTATGAGTAAACAGCATGCTGTCTGTTCCTACATAAATTGTTCCGCCCAAATCGACGTAATCTGTTATTGACTTGATAACGTCTTGGAAGTCGTATTCCTTTCCGTCGCTATCAAACCAAGCTTCATACATCGCGCACCTAAACTATTTAATGATCGATAATTTACCGTCACGTTTTAAGTATTCAACAGCCGCAACTCTTTGCCGTAATTCTGACGTTGAATATCCGTGATCTCTACTGTTATAGACGACAGGTATACCTAGATCGTCGCCAGTGAACCTTTTCTCCTTCCAGTCGGCTCCAATTATACGAATATCAATAATTTTATTTTTCTTTAACTCACTAAGTAGATTATATAAATCTTCTTCAGTATCGTAAGTAACAATCTCATCGACCCATTTCATAGACTTGACCATGATTTGTCGTTCTTCATAAGATTGAATGGGTTTGTTTTTGTATTCCCTATCAACTGACGGATCTGATTGCACACCAACAATCAACCAGTCACAATGCTCTTTGCATTCTTCAAGCATCAGTGCATGACCGGCATGTAGCAAATCAAATGCGCCACAAGTAAAACCTATCTTTACAGCAGGTCTAAATAAATTAAATACAGGACTTTTCCGGTCAACAAACATATTAAGATTATATTTCATAGTAGTTTATTGTTAACTAGAAACCTGGATCAGATGCATCAATGTCAAGGTCTTGGACTCTATCACCCACCTCTTTTCTTTTACCCTGACGAATTAATTGACCTGCTTTTCTAAATTTCTGTCTAATTGCTCTCAAGTCTGCACGCTTATCTTGTCGTGCTCTTTGTTTTGCTTGTTTATGAAGAAGCTTTAGTTTGCGTTCTTGCTCTTTCTTTTCTCTATCACTTGCGTCACTATTTTTTATATCTGCTAACATTTCTTCATAGTTCTTTTTCATTGCTGCTAAGTCTGTTTTGAGCTCTTTTCTTCTATCATTAATCGAGTCCCTTTTATTTTTTACGACTTTAACAACTGCATCGATATCTTCAGAAGCTTCAACTCGAGGATCAGGTTTGGCTTTTACAGCCTCCATGTATGAAATAATATCAGCGGGATCAAGATAATTCCTTCCATCTCTTACTTTAGTGCCCAATTCACTGTTGTTCAGCCGCATGTACCATTTCTTGTAATCATCAAAAGATTCTGTCTGACCTTCTTCCCAACCTGTCTTTTTCATAAACTTTGTGTACGGTTTTTTATTAACTAGTTCTTTGTATATATCCTCTACTTGTTGAGCACCTGGATAGTTTTTATCATTAGTAATTTGAACATAAGACTCCCAATCTCTAGCCGCTTGTTCTTTTAACAAGGACTTAGGCGTGCTTAAAACTTCTCTAATAATTCTTCTTATCTGATTCTCTGTGATTTTCACAACAAACCTCCACATCTAATTATACTTATTAAATATCACGTATAAATTGATTTTTACTGATTATAATTCTTTAATCTTACATTTCCGTCTTTGATTAAAACATACGTCTCATGATCGATCCAGTCACCTGTGTTAACATAAGTCTTGATAACACCCTTGTGATCAACCCAGATTAGTGCTTCTGGTTTATGTGTGTGACCCATAATAAAGACATCAACATCGTCATTCCACTGCGATATATCCCAGATACGTTTTAGCTTCCTCTTTTTCCACTTGACATATAATAAGGCCAAGTTGTATTTAAAAGTACGCTCAACCCAATCCTGGAACACGGAAAATATATTCATGAAATAACGCCAGTGCACAATTCCATTTTGATACTTGTCACCGTGTTCTATTCTAAATTTTCTACCTGCGTAATCAAACTCATAGGACTCCACAAATTCTATGCAGTCTAATTGTTCTCCGACAAAAGACTCGAGCACAAAGTCGTGATTACCGATAATATAAATAACTCGACACCCTTTTGATTTTATGATGTTGAATATTTCTAGTGTGTCTTTAGTGAAGGTTGGTATCTTAATAAAATCAATGACGTCACCTGCTAATATGAGTTCATCACAATCAACTTCGTTAAGTAATTCACATATACGACTCTCCTTAGAATACGCAGAACCAAGATGTAAATCTGAAATAACTAATCTAGATATGTCTTCAATCATATTTGTAGCTACACTTCACCTGAGAGTCGGTCAACTAGCATTGACAAAGATTGACCTAGGTCATCACCAAATTCACTCGCGACACTATTATACACACCACTTGTGCCCCCGCTTAATTCCTCCTCTGCACTAATTGCAGCAACCAGATATGGTAAGTTACGTTCAGGATCCCAGTCTGGAAATGAATTATCATCATTCATGTGTGCCATTATACTGCCCATAACTTTTTCCATAACTCCCGGATCTGCATCTTCTGCGTCAGAAATGATCGACAATGTATCATCATGATATCGGAGTATTTGCAATATTTCTTTTCTCGCTTCCCTTTCGTATCCCGGAAATTCATATATGTCAAAGACCTCTTGATACCCAGAACAAGGCCTATTAAAACCGCCCCCTGAAAACGAATCATCTGCTTCATCTAAAAAAGCGGTGAGCAGTCTGTCATAGTCTTCGGCAGGTACCGGTGATTTTCGGCTAGAAGAACGCTTTTGATTTATATATGTTATGGCTTCATCAAAATTTTTCTTTTCGCCTACTATGATCTGACTGTCGTCGCCTAGGTCGATGAATCTTAGGCCGTAGTCACCCAAGAGCGGGATTAAGTCATTTTCAAAATAAACATCAGTATCAGATCCATCATAATCACAATATATCAGGCAGTGTATAAAAATTATAGGGTTAAGACTTCTGTCTAGGCCGTATTCTGATTTTCCTTCTCTGCTAGCAGGAGATCCTATTGTTACCTGGGTCGCGTTCGGGAATATTTCATTTAGCCTAAATGTGTTTCCTGAAAAAGGATAGAATCCGAATTGTGGATATTGACGACCATACGACTTTTGATCTAATCTATCTTGTACTCCTGTCGATAAGTGTTTTAATCCTAACAATTCTAGAAACACCGGGCCTGCGGCGCCTTCGGCAAACCTTCCGGGATTCTCCACAAGACGTTTTAAACCTCTCGCAAAACCAACAGGCCAATGATTTTCATATGAATCTCTCTTGTCATAACCAGTAAGGTGGTCAACGATCGCTTCCAAGAATTCACTTGCTTTATAACCTTTATCATCAACGTATATTAAGTCTGACATTGCAGCTCTACTCAAATAATCACGCATTTCAAGCTCAATTTGCTCGAGCCTAGGATCTCTCAGCATGATGTTCTTCATTACTGTGCTAACAGTTTCGTAATCAGAATTGAACAAGTCGAATGTATCCATCAAGTATAAAGTTTGATTGAATGATTCTTCGTCGCCTGAATTTAACATCGTCTCCATCTTTGCAAGATCATCAGCACTGACCTTAGACTTTGCTGCAGCATATGTTTGATACTGCCTGTCTGCTACACTTACAGATGCACCGAGGTACATATCAGCTAGAGTCTGTGCAAAATTTATCGAATCAAGCATATCAGCTATAGATGTCAAGAACTGTTGTGGGGGTGTCACATTACCTTCAGCGTCAGCAACATATTGTTCAATTAGTATTTTTAGTTGTCTTAATGTTATCTTCATTACATCAGCCTTCCTTGAAAGTCGTTTGCTCGAAGTTGTTCTGCATATTTAATTGCATTAATATAACGCTCACCGAACTTCTGCTTAAATATATCTTTGATAACCTCCTTAAGCCCAGTGACACTATCGTCAACCGCTAAGACATTCCTCACAAAATCCTGCATTTCTTGAGGGTCGCTTGATGTTGTTTGAGATCCTGCAAATTCTCCTTTTCGAAACTCTGATGGTATCTCTGAAGTAAAACGGTGCAGACCTTTTCGTGATTCTTTGTCGATTTCGTCCATAACTTGCGTCATATAACCATTTCTTATCAGTATTTCATCTGCAAAGGTATCGAGCATGGCATTGTTAATCTCGTCATCAGTATTCTCTTTAGGGTTGTATGCCGACTTATCGTTGAGTAATTGTTGTGTATTCCCTATAGTCTTATAAGATGACAGAGAGATTCTTAATCGATCTAGTATGATTTGACCGAGTGCATTATCTAAAGCATTGCTTACCAGTCTTCGAAAGTCTGGCATGTGTATTCTAACATCAAGAGCACCGCGATCGTAATTGATCAAGTCTCTAGTAAAATCTTGACCTTCATATTCTAAGGAGTCAGCTAATGCTGATCCTTGACTAAGATCTTCTTTATTTCCGTATGGGGCATTGATAAATCTTCGTCTTATCTTATCTTCATATTCCGCACCCTTCTCTCCCGGCAGGAAGGGGCGCTTCTTAGTTTCAGTTAAAGTTTCGTTGATTAATCTTCTTAACTGTTTTCTTGTTAGTTTCATTTTAGTATCCATAACCATTTTTTTGTAACCACCCATCAGGATCGATAAACTGATCAGATTCACCTTCACGTGTCGCAGGGATTATCACACCCTCAGATCTTAATTCATTTATAGCTAATTGAAGACCTGGTCGAACATTTACATGTTGCACAATAGATCTCATTAAGTGATCAATAAAGGTCTCTGGATACTGCAAAGGAGGTCCTGGACTAATCCCAGAAGCATACCAGGGATCGAGTCCTAAATAGTTATTTATAATTAACCCAGCCAAAGGAAAAATCGGAATATTTTCAACAAAGCTTTTATCGTCTGTGTAAACCGGTTCTGGAATATATTCAAGGTTACGCTGAAACCATATAGCAATTGCTGCCTTGAAATCATTAAGTATAGCAGATGAGGGATCAGAGATCTCTCCTCGCAGCCAGTTAACAAAACCTAGAACTGCTACTTTTGGATTGGCAAAGTAAGCTTGCTCCATGTGTGCTGCTCTGTTATGACTAAATTCTCTTTCATAGTCAGATGTAGCTGTATATCCCTCTATGTCAGTATCAATTGTACCGTACTTTTCTGGATATATCTGGGACATGTAAATCAATGCTTGGTTTATGAGGTCCTCCTCACCAGATCTTAACATTACTTTAAGCTTCTCAGAAACTGTATCGTCTTTCAAGATGTCTTGAATGATATCACCACTGGGTGTGATCATTGTTTCTATTATTAATTTTCTCAATATTTGCCTAGTTAAATTCATAGTTTGCCTCGCAATACTCCTCTAATTAACATCTTAAGTTTCCTAGCACTTATCGATTCTTTTTGAATACTTTTCAGTTTGTCAGCGCTTTTATTTTGTGCTAAGACAGTGATATCTAGTTTGTCACTAATGTCTACTTTATGAGGCTTCATATCTGCTGCCATCTGTCTTAAGAGTGCTGGATTTTTTTCAGCAGCATACATAGAACCTTCTAGGTCCTGATTCGGGATCGTCCAAGAAAATTCTACGTGATTAACAGGATTGTAATCATCGTAGTATTCTGCGTCCAAAGATTCAGGTACATGCATATGATTGCTTCTATATTCATCAATGACATAGAACATTTCTTCTAAAAGATCTATACCTATAGCATTTGCATTGTTATGCGTGTTAAACTTAAAAATATCAGCAGTTTTAATTGCATCAACTATGTCTGAGGGTGCAATGCCCCCTTCCGCTGAATCAGAGTATTTCAGTGTAAAGCCCGTACGATCTTCATTTATTTTTAAATCACTTACAGGTAAACCTGCTAGCGCCTTGTTTAATGACGCTTCAAGCTTATTGGGTGCAGTCAGCATATTGTAATAGACAGTATTGATTATACTGGCTTCATAAGCTTCATGATCTAGATTTGCTAATTGATCTTTATAATCATCGTCAGCGTTATCAAAGTAAGATATAACGGTGTCACTGTAATCATAATCCCCAAAAACTCTTATAGATAAATCTCGCATCAGATCTTCTAAGCTTTCACCACCAAATATCGCTTCTTTCGGTATGTCAACTTTTACTATGTAATCGACATATCTTCTCTTTTTCCCCCAGTCTTCTGGGTTTACGACCTTTGGAGATGCATCAGGCAGTGTGATACTAGAACTACCTGTCATATCTTTGTCACCAATTGGCTTTACTTTCCCCCTTACATAACTCCAGTCATGTTGTGTAGATTTTATACTGGCAGCAGACCCAAACATCAGTGTTATTAGTTCATTGTTAACGTAGTCTATACCGTCCCAACTCCCGAATGCAAAGCTATTAGAGCTATCACGATATATTTCATAAGGAGCAATTAAAATCTGTATCATAAAATTTTCTAAACTGTTGTCTGGGTAATTAGTCAAGCCTAGACTTACAAATTGATTTAAGCTTGCAGTGTTCCCAGTTGTTGCTGCGTCTATGTAACCGTTTATAAACAAGGGAAATAGTTTTCGATGTAGCGCTGTCTGAATATTGTTAAACAGTGGGTCCACCGTTTTTTGACTATTTTTAATGGCAGCAATTTCGTCAGCACGAGAAACATTCTGACCGAATAAAAGAGATGATCGAAAAGCATAAAATACTTTAGGGTCAATAGTATTTCCTCTCCTTTCTATATCTGCTTGGTGATCTGCATACCGCACAACTCTACCATCAACATCAGAGTAAGTGACCGCGCCGCTCATCGCATCTAAGAACACTGTTAACTGCACGGTATTGAGATTCATGCTTATACCTAATGTATCAACGAATGCCCAAGCTTGATTAAAAGTTTCAACACCGCCCTGAAGATCTCCTGACATTATATTGTTAGCACCTCCAGAAAATAGTGCTATTATCTTTGCAAAATTTTCGCTTAATTCTGGAGTTTCTCCTACACCCTTAGCTATATTACTTAAGGATGATTCCAAACCCGCGCTGTCACGCCCTACGATAGGCGCGTGTTGTGGTTCAATTTTAACTTCTCCATCTTCATCGCGAGAGGTTATTGCTAAGTTTGTTTTAAGTGTTATACCCTCTCCACCGTCAGTTTTTTCTAAACTTGGTGATGGAGGACCGGCATAAATAGTTTCGCTGATCAATCTTCTCAATTGTCTTCTAGTAATTTTCATTAAATTAATCCTCTATTTGTTAAATCTGGAATTATCATAGACTGAGGCATTAAATACAATAAACCTGTCATCATCTTGAGTTGAGATAATTCCTTCTTCATGAAGCTCATCAATAGCATATCCAAAGGCATCGTCAATCTCTTGTTTGACTCCTTCAAAGAAATCTACTAAGTCGCTAAACATATACTGCCCGTATGAGGAAGCAATACCATATCTTTTTGGATCGTAATCGTAGCTTTGTGCTATTTCACTATAGTATTGTTCCCCATAAACATTAAAATGTTTATCAATATCTTCAAGGATATCAAATAAGTTGAAGACGCCTACCTCGGTTTCATGATCGG
>MDTA01207398.1_pt1 | contig 10874 bp, 3 predicted proteins | sample 811151 | NCBI WGS metagenome assembly MDTA01 (sample SAMN05326648, study PRJNA326480) | marine metagenome | isolation source: seawater | place: Indian Ocean: South | collected 2010 | reverse complement strand
GGAGAAACCGATGCATATTTTTATTTGGCATGACAATATCATTGTGCCGAATATCGGTTTCAGTAGCATACCGATAGTATGTAGCAGCTACTCGGTCCATTTAATCGGTACCGAGCTCCCTTATATACCCGTATACACATGCACCCGCGCACGCCGACCACTCGTTTCGAATATTAATTATAGTTGAACAGATTCAATTTCGAGTATATAACCCCCGAGTGATTTTATAAAATGAGTGACTATCTTCAAGCAGCGAGTTTTATTCACTCTGGAAAAGACTGGGCATTTAATGCCGCCAACCATCTTGAACAGGTTATGGTTCATCAGACGGATCAGGATTTTCATCATTTCGTCTATTCTCTACCCAGAGAATACATGCGGTCAAACGCAGCAACCTTTGCCGATTGGCAATCGAATGAAGAAGGGTGTCAAAAATCACTGGCACGGAAGACAACACTGTGTTGGTTTCTAGAGTTCATTAACCGCCTCTGTAAAACGGGAAACAAAAAATTATCCGCAGGAGACCGTACACTCATCTTCTTCGAAATAGTCTTTGATGAAACTGGAAATATTGTAAAAGGAGAAAGAATCCATGTCTTCATTGAACGACCAGAACTAAAAATCGGCAAGGTGATATCCGATATGTTTGAAAAGGCAAGCAAGAAAGACAATCGAAAAAAGAAAATATTCGATCCATGGGACTATCACCAGAGACACGTCAAAACGAAGGAGGAATATATTCTGAATGTCTGCAATGTATACCTGAACAATACATCGATGACATCGGCAATATATAAAGCGAACGCATTGTTGGACGACGCACTGGTGCACAATTTCGTTGGAAAGCCTTCCAATGTATTTTCACTGACAAATTTCGAAATAAAAGGTGCCAGTACGATACAAAATGATATAACCGAGTATTATGATAGCGTTACAAAAACCTTCAAGTTTCCAAACGACAAACTGATCATAAAGCGGTTCTGGCACCAGTTGGAACCTTCTTACATATGGAAGAAGTATCTACCATCGTACCAATATGTATGGGTCGATTTACCAGAAATAAGAGTGACTCAGAATTCGGCGGATAAAAATTTATACGATGTTTACATCAAACCGTGTCCAGCAAGATGTATTATCGAGAGTTATATGAACAGTATAAATATCGATAAAGTCGGTGATACATGGCAGCAGGTGAGCAGTGATCAACTGACCCTCATGGCAAATCATGCAAAAGGAAGATTTACCATTCACGAATTAAAGTCGAGAACGGAGATGATAACCATTGAAAACCCATCCATGACAGGGATAAAAATTTACGACGATGTTTTACATCAATCGTATGGTTCCGAATCCATGGAATACACCGATCGTTTGAAAAGCAAGTACCAAAATCAACACAGCATTAGTGCCTTTGATGTTATTGAATTGGAGACTTCGTATCGTATGGAATACTCTGAAGATACGCGGAACACGAAAGAAACTATGGTCGATAAATTCGAAAAACTATGTGTATCTGGGGATTCCGATATCTCTTCCGCGGGTAAAGCCATAGCGCGTTGGAAAGTACACCTTCGCCCTGAATTGGAAAATCGTTTTGGTTCCTTCAGTTTCGAGATAAAAGATCCGTCATTATCACCATTCGCAAACATGCAATACTGGTTTTCACAAGGATTGGATTCCTTTATGTGCGTAGCAAGTGCCCACTCCGAACTGACAAAATTACACTATGCGGTATATGATGCATACCGTCAACACGGTGAAAATCAGTTACACTGGAACATGATTTACACTGGTGAAGGCGCCACCTCGAAATCATTTGTATTTGAGCAAAAGGGGCGAATGTGTATCCCGGGTACCATGACAGAGATCACATACCAAACGACGCGTGCGGATGCCGTAGACGGTGATCAAAATGATCATATTACAGTCTTCAACGAAGCACCTCCGGGGTTGTTTCAAGCCACAAACAAAGGCGAAGACGCACAAAAAGCATTGTCAGCAATGAAAGAAAAATTGACTTCCAACAGGGTACGCACAAAAGAGTTTGTACGCGATGAGGAGACTGGAGAACGTAAAAACCGAATAGCCATATCTTCACAGATTGGTTGTTATGTCGGAGCAACAAATGATAACCCGGCATTGGCAGAAGAAGCGGTGAAAACGAGATTTCACTGGGGAGAATTCGATAAAGTGTTCCGAAAGGACAAAAGTATTTCGGATTACCAACGCAAGGCATTTGAAATGGAGTCGAAACCAGAATTGAAGGAAAAGTACGAACAGTTCATCTACTACTGTCAGGACCAGCAGATGAAAGTGTTTTACGTATGGAAATTGATATTTTGCGGAATCATACGAGATATAGACCTCGACGGTGCCAATATTGTATTGGAAAATATCGGAAATCAGTTGAAGAAAAAAGACATACGTATTCCACCACGTACGACAGAGCGTTTCCGTATTTTGTGTCGAATATTGACCATTACAAATGCACTGGACATCCTTTTTAACTTTAAAGGTGGCAAGCACAATGGTAAAAAATTCGAGTTAAAACAACTACTCGACATTGAACCCATGTTGTATTGCACAGAAGAAATATCCATATGTGCACTAAACATGGTAGCGGTCGAAATTCCACAGTTGTCGGTATCGAGAACAAAAACTCTCAGAGCACTGTGGAGACTGTTTCAATATTCCCCGTCATACAAAAAGGAAAAGGATTTGGTCACTGGTATGACAGAAAAGATGGATTACAATTACATTCGTTTTACTGGTGGCATGAAACAGTTTCTTGTCAAAATTCAAAACGCAATACCATTTTATGAAGGTAAGCCATCACTACACAATATTCACGGTGTTTTACGTGAATTATCGGCGGAGCCATTCAAAGCAAGATCGTATCAGGAATTGCGCGAGTTTTTGGAGGAGAATCCCGGGTCTGAACAGCCAATCTCAGACAAGTTTCCAGTCCCCAAAGCAAGAACGGAAAGGAAAACTGCGGTTGCCTTTTCATTTGGAACTAATTTCTTTGACGTACATATCGGATTGTTTTATGAAATGCGTCTGAAAGATTCGTCGAAAGGTACCATCATGACAGAGTGCATCAAAAATATTGTTCATGCCAACACCATGACACGTAGAATTGTCACCGGAATACCTGAAAGAACCAACTCGGGGGTAGTTGAATTCCCGCAATTTATGCAGGTCGTGGAATTGATTGCCAATCCCGATATAAATCCACCCAAAATAAAAAACTCGAGTCAGGAAAGCGAAGGTGTAAAGCGTATGATGGGTCTGACTGACAATATTTTGGGTGCACACGATGTTGTGATTATGGACACCGATACGGATACATGGGCGTGGTCGAGACGTTGCATGACCTTCCTAGGGATGGACAAGAACGAAGCCTTCGAGTATCATCCAATTGCAATCAAACACCGGTTGAAAGTTTCATTGCATAACATGAAATACCCAGAAGATTTGAAATACAGTGAGAACAATCAGGAAGATGCGAGAAACGAAGTTCATATAAACGCGAGTGAATCGATGGGGTTGGATTTGGAAGAACTTACCAGAGCATACAAAAGGAGAAGAGTTGGCAACTCAATGCGTAACATGAGCATCGAAGTATAAATATATTTAAAAGTAACCATAAATGACCAATCGTATTAATGTACCTGCATGGAATCACTTTCCATTTGTGGGATACCTACACTATGAGAGTAGGATCACGTCTAAATTTACAAATACTCCTCAAAAACTTATTCTGCCTCCTCTTAATCCGTATTTGGGTTTCTTTAACCATTCTGTAAATAAAACTGTACATACACGGGAAGTTGGCACGCAGACAGAACCTGACAAGGCCATGGAACTGGGTCAGCAGATAATCGATAAAATGGGATATGATTAGTATAAATACTATGTCAGGTGTTTTAAATGGTTAATGCTACCGGTGGTAGTAAATATATTCCAAAATCCCGTAGACGGTCTATGCCCCGTAGGACATCGAAAAATTTTGAACCATGCGAGTTAGACCCAGACGGTTATATGGAATTCATCGAACCGGAGCATGGCCGGGTTTCATACACCTTAAATTTAATGTTCGAAACATTATTTTCCCCTCAGTGTGCATCGCTTTTGATTATTTTAATATGCATCATAAGTTCTTTTTTGGCAGTGGATACGAAAATCTCGATTGGTACCGATAATAAATGTACCGATATCAAAGATATATTCTACTATAAACCAACCGGTATAAATTACTACACGGAATTAAAGGTATTCAATAGTCATAACGGCACCACACCTTCGCAGTGTAAAGAAGATATGTATACACAAGTACCATACGTAAAAACCTTGTACGGGGTCATACAGTCAACAATGATATTTATGCTTGTTATGACACTGGGAGCCGGACTTGAAAAATACAGAGAAGAAATAAGATTATACGAAGCTTTGTCTGGAGATATTAAGGCGATGGCGATGTTTATGACACATCTTACTTATGATGGACAAAAATATGAATTGGATGAAGCTGGTAAATTACAATACAGAAGTGTTAACATAAGAGAACAGTACGAAAAGGTACGTGTTCTACTCGCCGTATTAGGTCCTGTAGCAAGAATAGTATTAAAGGGTGATGAATTAAAACAATTTTGTGGAACCGAAACCGAACCGATAGCAAAAGCGAAAGAATTGGAAACAAAGAAACTGTACAGGGAATATAATAAAGACGAAAAGAATTGCTTCCCGTTCAAATGGTGTGCATACGATTTCAGATGTTGTCGCAAAAGATGTAAATTACATTATAGAGAATGTTGTAAAATTAAAGCATACTCCATATGGTGCCCATGTGCTGAAAAATATAAACGAATACCGTTGAAGTGGTCTGAATATAAAGCTAAGAAAAAGGACGAACTAGATCCTCAGGCAACAAAAATAGAGTACGACTTATATAAAAAATTAGAGTTGGAGCAGAGTAAGACACGAATGGATTTATTCGAAACAGTCATGTCGGTTTTGATAGACGAATTAATGGTTATAACTGAAAATGATATGGGTTTCGGTACAGATGAAGGATCGGCGGTGATGAGTGCCATTTACACGAAATGGGAAGGAATTTATGCAAGTTGGGGCGCAATGTCATCGATAAAAACCTTCTCCGAACCTACACTTGTTCACACCTTTCGCACAATAATGCTCCTAGGTTATGCTATTATGATGCCGTATTCATATATCGATATAGTACCATATCATACACGGTCAATAGACTTTACCAATCCAGATATAAGTTGGTATTTTATCCTTACATTCGCTGACATATGCGTCTTCTGTCTGATGTGGTTCATAGCATATGAAATTAGAAATCCATTTGAAGATGTTAGATGTATGAAAGGCGTGAAAGGGATTAGTTCACAGACCCAATACCATGTTCTGAATTTAATGAAGTATCAACAGTGTATAGAAGCAAAAGAATATGAAGGCCGCAAACCGACCCATAAATTACAAGAAGAAACCCCGGAAGATAGTTTACTAAAAAGAATTTTAGAAGAGATTCAGACCACAAATGCTCTAGATGCCATATGGAAATTGTCATTTGCGAAAGAAATATCAATTGGAAACCGTGACAAGATATTTGAGATATTAGAGGGAATGCTAAAAGAACTAGAAGAAAAAAATACCGCACCTAAATTGAAAGCCTTAATAGAAAACGCAATAAGAGAAATCAACAATCTGGGAGAACAGACTTTAAATCAGGCGCGACAAAACCCACCACCGGATCCACCAAAACTCCGAAGAAGAGCCTTAAATTTTTAATTGATATAAATAACCATTAGTATTATACAAATGCTATCTCTCTATCTATGTTACTTTACCTTCGGTTTCTGTATGTCATTCGGTAGCATTGCCATGAATTTTGAAATGATGGATACATTGCAATTTACGCCGGTAGAAATGACCATGAGCTACGGTGTTATCGCAGCACCGTGGTGCATCAAACCAATATTTGGACTTATATCAGATACCTTTCAAATTCTAGACTGGGGGAAACGCCGACCCTACATCTTTTTCTGTGGTATTCTTCTGTCGTATCTCTATACAGTGTTGCCCAAATTAATTGAAACAAAAACGAGTCTTGTGGCAACGATGACTACTATATCTTTTCTTATGTGTTTCGCCGATGTCTGTGCAGACAGTATAACAGTAGACTATGCTAAAAAAGAGAAAGTAAAGGGTAGAACACAGGGTAACTGTTGGACCTCGAGGGCTCTAGGCAGTGTAGTTGGTTCTGCCTTTGGTGGATTTGTATACGAAGCTTTCGGTACAAAAGTTGTATTCCAGATTATGACCATACCATGTTTCCTCATGGCAATGTTCATCTGGAAATTGAGGTCCAATACGATCGAGAGACCTAAGAACATATGCAAAAAACTATGGAAATCTGTATATAAAAAACGCCATTTGTCCTTTGCACTATTCATGATAAGCATTGGACCCAACTACTCGCCATTTTACACCTACTTCTTGAGAAAAGAATTGCATTTTACACCGGAAGACTTTCAATGGATTACTCTATCGGCTGCCATATCCTTTCTGGTTTCGACCTTCGTATACAAAACCTATTTGCTTCATGTAGACCCAATCATACTCATGTGTTACTCAAGTATTGGAGGCGTCATGTGTCAATTGATTCAACTCTTCGTAGCAACAAAAGTGTGTCCGAGTATATGGTTGATTATATTTGACACGATCGGCGAGTCATTATTCGGCATGTGGATGATCATGCCATTGATTGTAGCTGTGGCTCATCATGCCAAAGACGGTGTGGAAGGTACTTTTTATGCCTTGCTTATGGCAGTCTCGAATCTTAGTGGTGTTTTAGCGGATGAGATAGGAGGGTTGATAGGTAATATGCTAGGTGTTACAAGAGAAAATTTTGGTAACATGCCAATTTTAATAATTATATGTGCATTAAGTGATCTCACCTTTCAAATGATGGTCGTTAACAATACATCCGTCGCTTCTTACTTTGAGGTTCTATCGGAACATCGGGGCGGTAAACGGGGTCGTAGGCGTAACCCGGCGAGGTCGGTGAATAACAAGGCGACATTGGAGATTCCGGAGGTGAACACGGCGATCGCGGAGAATCAGGAGGAGTCTCAGGATCCGGGTTATACGCCGGGGACATCGGGCTCTCCTGATCATATGCAGGAGACATCGGACTCAGTGGAGGTTGATCTGGGTTATACATCGGACTGTGAGGCTCATTTCCATCGGGATCATACGCCGGCGACATCGGTGATTGATCGGGTGCAACAGTTTGCACAGTCGGTAATGCCACCGGCGCCGCCTGCATACCGGGTAGTATCGGATTCTGATGCATAGGCATGGTTACCATAGGTGCCATAGGTGCCATAGGTGCCATAGGTGCCATAGGTGCCATACCCATACCCATACCGAATTGCGGCATGTCCATACCAAACTGCGGTACATTCTCCCACGGGTTTCTCTGGTCCGCCCATGGATCCAATGGCTTCGCGACTGGCTCTGGATCTACCTCCATCAACCATGGGTTGTCATCGTCCACCCATTCAATGTTGGTATCTATATTTTCAGTTGGGTAAGGTTGTTTGTATCGTTCATGAACCACATCGTCTACGACAGTACCAACGACATTGGTCCCTAATTTAGGTGGTGCACCGCTAATGATACATTCAGAAATTCCCATAAGATCGTCTACCTCTTTCGAACATGCCGCCTGATTAAATACATCGACTACTTCTTCGAATGTGCTGCGTTTTAAAGGTGAAGTATCTACCTTGCGAATACCATGTCGCGTCAATGGTGTCAATTCACCGATCCATGTCATCCAATCCACCGCTAGTGTAATGTGTCTCATGTTTACATAAATTCCGTAATATGCTAATATGGCTCGTATTTCACGTATTAGTGTACCCCTCGCTGCCTCTATCCCATACATCCTCGCTACCGCATGAATATCGTTTGTATTGATAGACGAAAAGTCAATGTCTTCCAATTGTATAATCTTTTTTAAATCTGACAACGATGTTTCTACATGGTGTTTCTTCGCACCGGGTGGTTTGACTTTGATGGTCTCTTCTGCACCTGCAATACCACGTACAGTTGCCTTGCGAATATGTTGTTCGTAGTAAACACCCATGTCATTGTTATCCTTGAGTTGCACATGAAATATGGCACGTGGTCCGTCTGTATATTCGCAAGTGACACGCTCTGCATCCATTGCATCCTTTATGGCTCGTACATCGTACCATTCCTTCAAATATAAAACCAGTGTTTCACGTCCCTCGACATGCTTTTCGTAATCTGGATCTGGGAAGACATGAAACCATTCGACCTCCTTTTTATCCGGGGTTTTAGTAACCTTTATTTTGTCAACGATATCTTCAATACGCAAGTGTTTCAACTGCTTAATAATATCATCTGGTTTGTTGGTATGAATGATTGTCGAAGGCGTTTTCATTTTGTCACTCTTTGTACAATTGATCAACTCTTCCAATCGAGGCACACCCAGTGTAACATTCATACTGGAAACACCGGCAAAATGGAAGGTATTTAAAGTCATCTGAGTCGCCGGTTCTCCAATACTCTGCGCGGCAATGGCTCCGACAGACTCTCCGGCAACGGCTTTGATTCGCAAATATTCCTCCTTTATTCGATGAACTATATTTTCAATTTCATCCAGTGTCAGACCATACTCGTGTACAATACGATGCGATGCTAGTTTACACCGAATAAGTATCTTCAACATGTCATTGTCAATATGATTTAAAAGTTTGCCGATCATTTCTTTCGCTTCACCGACACTGATCTTTCGTGATGGAAAGGAAAAGAGGGTCTGTGCATTGTTTATAATTCTCTCAACGGGTATGGGCAACTGAAATTTTCCAGTGTCCTTGCTACCATTGTCACGCCATTTGTTAATATCATGTAAGAATTCGTGATCTTCCACAAGTTGTGCAAATTCTTCGGCATCATGACCGTATTTTTCAATGCTTGGTTCGTCCCATGTGTCCACATATTGATTCTCTACGCGCATCGGATCAAACCCATCATCACCGTATTTGAATTGAATTATCGAACCGTCGGAATTTCTCGCACTACCATCCCATTTGGTTGTGATATTTTCAAGTGCTTTCATAAACCGTCTTTGTATGTAACCAGTCTGCGATGTTTTGATGGCTGTATCAATGAGACCTTCTCTACCGGCAATGGCATGGAACCATACCTCATGAGGTTCAAGACCTTCTACATATGAATGGGTGATAAACCCCCGCTCACGTGGACCATTAGAACCCCTCTTGAAATGTGGCAGAGTACGATCGGTCCATGTCATCGGAATTCTTTCACCACACAAGTTTTGCTGTCCGACTACCGCCATGATTTGCGATATATTGATACTGGATCCTTTACTCCCACTGTGTACCATAGTATAAAGACGATTGGAATCACTCAGTGGTTTCTGGACCATGGTACCCATTGTATCACGACAAATATTCAAACGCTGATTAATTTTTACTTCGGTATCGCCGTCGAGTTCAATATCCTTGAAGGCTGTTGTGATTTCATCCCGGACGTTTACAGAGGATAACATATCACCAATACCAACAGAGAACCCACGTATGGAAAGAAATTTATGCACAATCCGCTGTAGTCTGTTGATGAATAGGATAGTTTCATCCGGACCACAATCGTTGTAGATCACATGAACCAGTGAACCGTCAGATCTACCCAGAACCTTTTTGGTGAGACGACCGGATATCATCTTACCACAGGAAATATGAACATCACCTTTTGACCAGTTCACCATGGGTAAAGTATAGGATATCAGATCCTTTCCAGTGTATTCTTCCTGTGGTGTAAATATCCCATCCCAACCCGGCATGGTGTACACGCATTCCATCATCTCTTCTCTGCTTAGACGTACCTTATCATCCGATAACAAGTATGCACCAACCATGGTATCTTGAATAACAGACATGACGGGACGATTGCTCTGCGGTGATACAATCTGATACTTTACCGCCATAATGTTTCTGGCTTCTGCCTGTGATTCTACAGTTTGTAATACATGAATATTCATTTCATCTCCGTCAAAATCTGCATTGTATGGTGTGGTACACGATAGATTCATACGAAAGGTACTGTACGGCAGTATTTTGGCTTCGTGGGCCATGATAGACATCTTGTGCAGAGAAGGCTGTCGATTAAACAGGACAATATCTCCATCCTTCAAGATGCGCTCGATGGACCATCCAACTTCAAGGGTGATATTCGAACGGTTTTTAACAAAAGATAAATCAACTCTTGAACCATTGGGACGTATCACAAATTTAATTGGAGATTTCACACTCACCAACATGTCTTGCAATTGCTTTTTATTGTACGCAGTCACCTTTACCGGTACAGTAAGTTTGTTTGCCACGCTAGTTGGTATACCCACTTGTGACATGGTGAGGTTATCATCCCCTGTAATGACAGAACGACCGGTGAAATCACATCTTTTACCCATCATATTTCCTCGGACTCTGCCTTCTTTACCTTGAAGGCGAACTTGCAAAGAGGTATACTCTCTCTTTGAGGTTTTTCGTTTGGAGTTGCCGACTTTTGTGTGATTGATGTAACCAGTCACGGCATTTTGCAATGATTCTTTTGCATCATTAATGATGTGTGCCGGACGTCTATCTTGTACCATACGGTCTACTTTATCGTTTGCTCTCATGATCTGAATCAAACGATAAGTCAAATCATCTTCTCCACGCACGCTATTGCCTTGCATGATAGGAGGACGTACACTAGGAGGTGGTACTGGTAAAACCGTTAAAATCATGTCCTTC
>MDTA01040730.1_pt1 | contig 10875 bp, 11 predicted proteins | sample 811151 | NCBI WGS metagenome assembly MDTA01 (sample SAMN05326648, study PRJNA326480) | marine metagenome | isolation source: seawater | place: Indian Ocean: South | collected 2010 | reverse complement strand
TGCTACGACTTTAGAAACAGCAAGGACTATTGGTGGTGTATCCTTCAATGGCTCTGCTAACATTAATCTACCAGGCGTTAACGCTGCTGGTAACCAAGATACTTCTGGTACTGCTGCTATAGCAACAACCGTTACACTTGCTGATGAATCTACAGATACATCATGTAACGTCCTATTCGCAACAGGTGCCACTGGTAACCTAGCACCTAAGACTGGTACAAACCTAACCTTTAACTCTGCGACTGGAATTCTGACTGCAACAGGATTCGCTGGTCCTATCACTGGTAACGTGACTGGTGATGCAACAGGTAATGCTGGAACTGCAACTAAACTTGCAACTGCTCGCACGATTGGTGGAGTATCCTTTGATGGGTCTGCCAATATCAACCTACCAGGCGTTAATGCTGCTGGTAGTCAAGACACAAGTGGAAATGCAGCAACTGCAACTGCTCTAGCAACAGCAAGGACAATCGGTGGCACATCATTCGATGGTAGTGCTAACATCACTCCTGCAACTGCTACTCAGGCAGCAAACCTAACCAACCACAATACTGGTGGTCTTGCAGAAGGAACTAACCTCTACTATACAGAGGCAAGAGTCCAAGCAAAACTCGACAATGCTTATGAGCAATTAAGAGCAATGTTGAATAACCTTGCGACCTCAACAACATTAACATTAAATCTCTCTGGAGACCCAACACCTGGATCCGTTGTAACTCTCGGATCCATCTCTAACGATGGTGTTGGTGGATTCTCTAATGGCACTGGAGTTGCTACCACTGGAGGCACAGGTAGTGGACTAACAGTTGATACTACTACAGTAGGTGGAGTGATTACTGCAATCGCTCTGAATGCTGCTGGTAGTGGATATCTAATTGGAGATACACTTTCAATCGCTAACCCTAATGCTGGTGGTGTTAAGACCTTTAACAACGCAACATTAACTGCTGGCACAGGATACGCTTCAGGTACTAACATTTCTGCAACAGGAGGTGATGGATCAAGTCTAACAGTCGATATTACAGCATCTAGTGGTGGTATCACAGGAGTCACAGTTAACACTGCTGGCTCAGGATATGCTGCTGGAAACACAATAACTATTGCTAATGCTAATGCATCTGGTGTTAAGACACTTGGAAGCATCAGTGCTGGTGGTAGTGGATACTCTAATGCAACTGGAGTTGCTACATCTTCTAGTGGATCTGGTACAGGATTGACAGTTGATATTACAACTTCTGCTGGTGCAGTAACGGGTGTCACAATTAATAATGATGGATCTGGTTACGCTGCATCTGAAGTCATCACTATCTCAGGTGGTGGTGGAGATGCTACTATCCCAGTTTCTGCAATTCATGGAAACGGTGCAACGATTGATATTGCTACCGTATTTGTTAATGCAACCTTCGCACTAGGTGATATCACAACGATGGAAGTTGGTGCAACAGTAACAGGGGGAACCTCTGGTACAACTGCTGTTATTACCGCACTTGGTACTAACGCAATTACCGTTGATAATGTAGATGGATTCTTCAAGAAAGGAGAGACCGTTGGTGCTAATGATGTAACTAACTTGACTATTTCCTCATTCGCTTAAAATAAATGTCAGCTACAAGACCAGCCACTAAAGCAGAATTAAAGTTGTATGCACTTCGCAGACTAGGTTATCCTGCGATTGATATTAATGTTTGTGATGAACAACTGGATGACTTAATCGAAGAAGGAATTGATTACTATCAAGAGTATCATTACAATGGAAGTTATGATGCTTTCATGAGAGTAGAAGTTACTGATGCAATTAAGACTGCTGCACAAGAGTGGGATCAAGAAGGGTCTACCTCATGGTATGGCCAAAAGAATTACATATCAACTCCACCAGGAGTTTTAGGTATTAATCAAGTATTCACAGGTATAGGAGCATCTAGTGTTGTACCTGGAAATATTTTTAATATCAAATACCAGATTTTCTTGAATGATATCTATGCCATGACTCATGGTCAGATATTACATTACTTTATGACATCTCAGTATCTTGAAACATTAGACTGGATTACTAACTCTCAAGCAAATAGAAGAGTTAGATGGAATGAGCATAGCAATAGATTATATCTTGACTTCGATTGGGGTGACTTACAAGCAGGTGATTACATAATGGTCGATATGAAGATGCGTCAAGACCCTACAACCTTTACAGATATGTTTAATGATAACTGGTTGAAGGATTATATTGAAGCATTATTCCAACAACAGTGGGGAAGGAACCTAAGTAAATATGACGGTATTCAAATGTTGGGTGGTGTGACACTCAATGGTCGTCAAATACTCGAAGATGCTTCTACATTTAAAACAGATTTAGAAACACAACTTCGTGATCGTTATGAAATACCACCAATGGATTTAGTAGGCTAATATGGCATACAGTAATTCTCCAGCAAATGCATGTGTGCAGTCCGATTATACCAGTGCATGTCGGGTTAATATCAACGGATCAGCACAAGAGCAAGGATTTATAGAAAATCTTATAGTTGAGACTATTGAAATTTATGGCCAGAACGTGTATTATTTACCTAGGACTTATATTAACAGGGACACTATACTAGATGAAGTTGATAACAGCACTTTTTCGACCAACTACCCAATCCGAGCATATGTCAATAATGTCGAAGGATGGGAGGGCCAAGGAGAACTTCTTAGCAAATTTGGCGTACGAGTCGAAGATAAGACGACGTTTATCTTATCCCGTAAAAAGTTTAAAGAAAAAGTGGACGACAATGTTACACTTAATGTCGAGGGACGACCAAATGAGGGGGATTTAATTTACTTCCCCGTAACAAAGCATTTGTTTGAGATACAGTTTGTAGAAGTAGAGAAACCTTTCTACCAACTAGGAAAAGGATATGTTTGGGAATGTCAGTGTGAGCTCTTCCAGTATGCTGATGAGCAAATTGATACTGGAATCGCTGAGATTGATGCTATCGAGACTGCGTTTGCTAATGCAATTACTGTTGGTCTCGTAGCAGGTGGTAGTGGTGACTTCACCGTTGGTGAGACTGTCACTGGAGGAACAAGCAATGTTACTGCTGAGGTTAAGTCTTGGGATAGTGCTACACGCACTCTTATTGTTATCAATCGCTCTGGGACTTTCCAGATTCCAGAAACTCTTACAGGTGGGACATCAAGTGCCTCCTGGACAACAGCATCTTACAACACGATAAATAATACCAACTCAGAATATGACCAAAACGCTGATTACGAAATAGGAGATAATGATATCATTGACTTCTCTGAGACAAATCCATTTGGTTCTGTTGGATCACTTACTGACACCACAATCTAATGTTAGGCACATATAGTTATCACGAAATTTTTAGGAAGACTGTCGTTGCCTTTGGTACGATGTTTAATAACATCGAATTGAGGAGAGCAAACGAGGTCATGAAAGTGCCTTTGGCATATGGTCCTAAGCAGAAATTCTTGGCAAGGTTGGATCAGATGCCTGACCCTACCAATAAAAGAGTGCAGATTACTCTTCCTAGAATCTCATTTGAAATGAATGGGATTACCTATGATTCATCAAGGAAGGTATCACCTACTCAAAAGATTAAAATTGCTAGTACGACAACCAAGAATAAGAATGCATTTATGCCAGTACCCTACAATGTAGGATTTGAATTGGCAATCATTGCAAAGAATCAGGAAGATGGTTTGCAGATTATAGAGCAGATACTACCATACTTCCAACCACATTATAATCTTTCTATCAAACTCTTGACTACTGTAAATGAAGTTAAGGATGTTCCAGTAACACTAAACAGTGTAGACTATGAGGATGATTACGAAGGAGAATTTACTCAACGTAGAGCAATCATTTGGACTCTACAGTTTACAGCAAAGACTTACCTATACGGTCCTGTTACAGACAGCAAAGTTATCAAGAAGGCTATCACAGATTACTATACTTCTACAAGCACTACAGCAGCACCAAGACAAGTACGTTATCAGGCAACTCCAGTTGCTTTGACCAACGTTACTGGTGCAGCAGTTACTACACTTACCAATGCTATGGATATCAACGACGGTATTATTACAGTCGGAGATGTATCCAGTCTTGCAGAGAATACCAACATTCAAATTGACACTGAGGTAATGCGTATCGATAGGATTGTCGGTAGCACCTTACATGTCAAACGTGGATGGAATGGTAGTACTATTGCAGGTCACGTTGCTGGATCAGGAATACTTGAAATCGATGAGGCAGATCATGCAACCATCGAAGCTGATGACGATTTCGGATTCGGCGAATTGTATTCTGACTTCACTGACATGAAGAAACGTAATCCTCTAAGTGGTGCAGATGAGGCAATTTAATTATGGCAACTTTCGACGGACTAGACAAAGTATTTGGAGCAGAACCTTCTGAATTACAGAAGCATGTAGAAGCAGTCAAGCCATCACTCAAGAAGAGTGAGACGCAAGACATTAAGCAAGACTATGAAATGAGTCGTGCTAATCTACATAACTTAGTAATGAAAGGACAGGAGGCAGTAGATGGCATACTTGATGTGGCACGAGCGTCTGATCATCCTCGTGCTTATGAAGTTGCTGGTCAACTCATCAAACACGTGGCAGATACGACAGACAAGTTGATTGACTTGCAAGGTAAGATGAAAGAATTGGATAAAGAAGATAAAAAAGGACCATCAACAATTAACAATACTATGTTTGTAGGAAGCACTGCTGACCTACAAAAGATGTTGAAGAAGCAAAAAGAGATAAATAATATCGAATCTACATAGACCCGACATGACAGTCCTTAACGTATTAAGCACAAATTCTATAAGTGCATCTCAATCTGAGTATCAAGTGGTACAAACTGGTTTCTATCGTGTAAGTGCTACAGCAGCATCTACAGTACAATTTGGAGCAGGACCAGTAATCCAAGTTTTTGCAAACTCCCCAGTACTTTTAAAGGGTAATGCTAAGCCTGGACAAGCAAGGATACAAAAAGCAGTTGATGATTCAACAGCAGATTATCAGTTAGGAACTAATCTTGGAGAAAGGTCTGCAACACATCCTTTTTCATCAGGAGATTATATCGCTGTGGTGGATGACAGCACTTCTCCTGCTATTGACAGTAATTTCTTATCAGCAGTAACTGCTGGTAAAAAGATAACAGCAGCAACAGATACTACAATAAGTACAGATATTGACTCTTCATCAGCTAGTGCTGACTACACCTATGCTTACTCTGGTAACCAAGCAATAGTACAGAGAGCAGTTAAAATAACTGCTGGTGGTCAAGCAATTATAGTTGAAGAGGTACAAGTAGTTGGAGGTTGATATGCCTCTTGTAAATCAGAAAGCTGAAAAAATAGTCAAAGGAATGAAACGTCGTTCCTCTGACTTTAAAAGACTTTATGGTAAACGTGACAAGGAAGTGATGTATGCTACGGCTAATAAGTTAGCCCAAAAGGAAATGGTCAAGCCACCGTTGACTTACAAGCAATTCATCGAAAACTATGGAACGGAAGGAAAGTCCAAAAGAAAAGGCAGAAAGACTGGCTGCAACTCAGAGACTACTTGATCAGGTAGACTTCAAAAAGAAATGTAAGGAGATACGAACAGCGTCTTCAAACCGAAACGACATTGAGTAATATTACTTATAAATAAAAGTGTATTAAGCGAGCCCACGGCTTTAAATCGTGTCTCATTACACTGTAGGGTATCATACCCTCGACCAACAACATTTAGAAATCTGCGAGTATGCCCAAGATGCATACGAAGCAATGCAACACAGCAAAGAGGATGTCCCATATCTAAGGGAGCATCCTCATTTTTTTGACTACATCCTAAAGGAGGAATAAATTATGAAACACCAAATAATGTGGTGGATGAGTAGAATCACTATCATGCTAACATCTTTAGCATTATCAATGACGTTGGCAGCAAAAGCATATGCTGCTGATACTATACAAATGGGTTCTGGGGGAAATTTAATTTTTGAACCAAATGAATTAACAGTTAGTGTTGGAGATACAGTTACATTTGTGAATGGTGAGTTACCTCCTCACAATGTAGTATTTGCAGGACATGATGAGTTATCTCATCCCGACTTAGCATTTATGAGTGGAGAGCAATTTCCAGTTACTTTTACAGAAGCAGGAGATTTTGAGTTTCAATGTGATCCACATGCTGGTGCTGGAATGAAGGGGGTGATTCACGTTGAGTGAAGTAGTCTGGTCAATAAATATAATGTGTGCTATACTGTTAGTAGCAGTTGGCTACACTATATTTTGGATCTTTAAATACGATGATTGGTATCCTAACCCCCATATTGATGACTCCCACACCAGGAGAATGGATTCAGAGGATGAGGGATTGGCAGTCGGAGCAGAATAGAACCCCTGTTGAGGAATCTATAAATACTTCAATACTAGAATTGGAGATGGAAGAACATGGGTGCGATGACTCCACCGAGCAGGAAGAGCTGTTACAACTTCAGGGTGACGGAGATAAACAAGGTACTTGATGGTGACACTATTGACGTTACTATTGATCTCGGGTTTGATCTATACAAGAAAGAAAGAGTTAGAATTGCAGGAGTTGATACGCCAGAGAAAAGAACAAGAGACTTGGAAGAAAAGGAACTGGGAATAGATGCAACAAACTGGCTCAAAGAAAAATTGGAAAGCACTCTGGCTGGCGATGATGAGCTCACTATTCGCACTGAGCTTCATGGTGGTGTCGGCAAGTACGGTCGGCTTCTGGGTTGGCTTTACGTTGGGGAGGAATCAATCTCACTCAATGAGCAAATGATTGATGAAGGTTATGCTTGGCCTTACGATGGTGGAACTAAGCAAAAAAACTTCGAGGATTTACGAGAGATTCGTAGATCCTTTGGGACACTTAATGAGGGTTAATTATGTTTGGAGTACTGAATGTTGTAGAGGCATGGAATGAAATCTCATGGGGAGATGCTATTCCATTTGTCCTTGTATTAATTGGTCTTTACTGGGTTAAGGTAAAGATAGATACATCTGCTGGTCTAGGTAGAAAGAAAAGCAGACAATTGAAAAAGATTATAGTTGAGGCAATAAAAGAAGCGAATGGCTAAAGCCCAAGACATATACTTAGGTAACCCGAACCTTAAAAAGGCAAACGTTTCTGAGGACTTTACACCTGATCAGATTCAGGAATATCTTAAATGTGCTGATGATCCAATATACTTTATCAGACAGTACTTAAAGATTGTATCTCTGGATGAAGGTTTAGTCTCTTTTGATATGTACGATTTCCAAGAGGAAATGGTGCAGAAGTTTCATACTGAAAGATTCAATATAGCAAAGTTACCTAGACAGTCTGGGAAGTCAACAATTGTTACAGCATATCTTTTATGGTATGTCCTGTTTAATCAGAATGTAAACGTAGCAATTCTTGCAAACAAAGCTGCAACGGCTAGGGAAATGCTTGGTCGTCTCCAATTATCTTATGAAAATTTACCACGTTGGTTGCAACAGGGTATTAACGAATGGAATAAAGGTAGTCTGGAATTAGAGAATGGTAGTAAGATTATGGCAGCATCCACTTCTGCATCAGCAGTTCGTGGTATGTCATTCAACGTTATATTCTTAGACGAATTTGCATTCGTACCGAATCATATTGCTGACCAATTCTTTAGTTCAGTTTATCCTACTATATCTTCTGGTAAGAAAACTAAAGTTATAATCATTTCTACCCCACACGGTATGAATATGTTTTATAAACTTTGGCATGATGCTGAAAGAAAGAAGAATGAATATGTACCAACTGAGGTGCATTGGTCTCAAGTACCTGGTAGAGATGCTAGATGGAAAGAGCAAACCATTGCAAACACTTCAGAGCAGCAATTCAAAGTTGAGTTTGAGTGTGAATTCTTAGGATCAGTTGACACTCTTATTAGTCCTACTGCATTGAGGACTATGACATATGAGGATCCACTTAATGAAAACAAAGGTCTAGCAATTTATGAAAATGTCGAGGAAAAGCATAACTACGTTATCACTGCTGACGTTGCAAGGGGCGTATCTGGTGATTATTCTGCATTTCTGGTGGTTGATACAACAACAATCCCCTATAAGATAGTTGCTAGATATAGAAATAATGATGTTAAACCTATTCTATTCCCTAACATACTGGTAGATGTTGCTAGAAATTATAATGGTGCATTTATATTAGTAGAAGTAAATGATGTTGGTGGTCAGGTAGCGGATATTATTCAGTATGATTTGGAGTATGATAATCTACTCATGTGTGCAATGCGGGGTAGAGCAGGACAACAGGTAGGACAAGGATTCTCAGGTAAGAAGACACAGATGGGAGTCAAGATGTCTACTGCTGTTAAGCAAGTTGGTTGTTCCAACTTAAAAGTATTAGTAGAAGATAATAAATTATTGATTCCAGATTATGAATGTATCGCAGAGTTAACTACATTCATTCAAAAGGGACAATCATTCCAAGCGGAAGAAGGATGTAACGATGACCTTGCTATGTGTATGGTTATCTTTGCTTGGCTTGCTATGCAGCAATACTTTAAAGAGCTTAATGATACTGATGTTAGAGCAAGAATCTATAGAGATCAGAGAGAAGCAATTGAGCAAGACATGGCTCCATTCGGTTTTGTGAGCGACGGATTTGAGGAAGAAGTTTTTAAAGATGCTCAGGGAGATGTGTGGAAGGTTGCTGAGAATTCCGCATCTGTAGGAGAGTACGGGGATAGTTCTTACATGTGGGACTATAGGTGACGTTTCAAAATTATAAATATTCTTAGACAAACGATGCACTAATCAAACGGAGTTTTACTAATGGGCGTTTCTAATCAGCTTTCTCCAGGTGTAGTAGTACAGGAAAGGGATCTTACCACCGTAACTGCTCCAGCTGGTTTTAATATCGGAGTTTTAGCAGCTCCATTTGCACAAGGGCCAGTCGAAGAGATTGTGCAAATCGCTTCTGAAAGGAGTCTGGTTTCAGTTTTCGGTGAGCCGAATGAGAACAACTATGAGTTCTGGTTTACTGCTGCACAGTTTTTATCCTATGGTGGTATCTTAAAGACTATCCGTATCAATGACAGTGCATTGAAGAATGCTGTTGATACAGGTACTGCTCCTTTAATCAAGAATTTACAAGACTACGAGACAACTTACGAGAGTAGCAATAGCAACGCTTGGACTTATGCATCGAGAACTCCTGGCTTACTTGGAAACTCCCTAGGTATCTTCGCAACAGACGCTGGTCCTGACCAGATTGCTGTAATCCCTGCTCCTGGATCAGGTAACGAGTGGAGATATGCTGAAGATTTAGCTCTAACTGCTGCATCAGGTGCAAAAGGTAAAGTATATAAGTATTCAATTCGTCTAACAGTAACAACTCTAGTTGGAACATTCGTACCTGGTGCTTCTACAAGTATCGGAATTGGTGGTTCTGCTGAAGCAGTTGATGTCCTAGCATGGGATGCAGGTAACAAGATTCTTGAAATTGGTATTCCTTCAGGTGGTGTTACTGGTATCATCGCTGATGGTCAGACTGTAACTCAAGGAAGTAACACTGCTGTTATCGGTACTGCTGGTATTACTCGTCTTCTTTACATTGGTAAGGACAAAGCAAGCATCGACTTCGCTGCTTCTGATGCTCTTACTGACAGTGCATCTAACGCTGCTACTGTTACTTCAGTAAGAAATGAGTATGCAGAGCGTGAGTATCTACCTGGTTCTAAGTGGATTAACGTTGCTCCAAGACCTGGAACTTCTATCTACGCTAACTCAGTTGGTGGAGAGAATGATGAATTACATATCTTGGTTGTTGACGTTGACGGAGAAATTACTGGTAACCCTGGATCAATCTTAGAAAGATTCGTTGGTGTATCTAAAGCAACTGACGGTAAGTCTTCTGTTGGTGAAGTTAACTACTACAAAGAAGTTATCAAGCAGAAGTCACAATACATCTATTGGGGATCTGATGAAGCTGCTCCTTTCACAGGAAACGCAACTGCTTCAGATGGTAACTGGTCACTATCTGCTATCAACCGCAGATTTAACCTACTTCGTTCCGCTGCTGGTACTACTGCATATCCAAGTGGTGCTATCACAATTGGATCTAAGTCCAACTCAACACACTACTATCGCCTAGCAAGTGGTGCAACATATACAACTGGCTCAGGTGTATATACAGTTTCTAATACTGACATCGCTACTGCATATGGTTTAGTTGATGACCCTGAATCACAAACAATTGACTTCATCCTTTCTGGACCAGCTGGTGCAACGGATGCTGCTGCTATTGCTAAGGCAACATCAATTACAAACATTGTTGAAGAGCGTCGTGACTGCATGGCATTCTTCTCACCAACAAGAGCAGACGTTATTGGTATAACTGACCCTGCACAAATTACAACAAATATAGTTGATTACTTCGACCAGTTACCTTCAAGTAACTATTGCGTATTTGACTCTGGTTACAAGTACATCTATGACAAGTATAATGATGTTTATCGTTATGTCCCTTGCAACGGAGACATTGCTGGACTAGTACTTCAAACTGCTGAAATAGCAGAACCATGGTTCTCACCTGCTGGTTTCTCTCGTGGTGGACTAAGAAATGCAATTAAAATTGCATATTCACCTAACAAGACACAGCGTGATACCCTCTATGCAAATAGAATTAACCCTGTTGTTTCCTTCCCAGGACAAGGCATCGTATTATTCGGTGACAAGACTGCTCAAGGATTCGCAAGTGCATTCGATAGAATCAACGTCCGTCGCCTATTCCTCGTTATCGAAAGAGTTATTAGCACTGCTGCTAAGACACAACTCTTCGAGCAAAACGATGAGGCACAAAGAAATCTCT
>MDTA01165565.1_pt1 | contig 10876 bp, 8 predicted proteins | sample 811151 | NCBI WGS metagenome assembly MDTA01 (sample SAMN05326648, study PRJNA326480) | marine metagenome | isolation source: seawater | place: Indian Ocean: South | collected 2010 | reverse complement strand
CTCGGCCATTCCAAGAGTCCCATATCGAGCGAAGAACGCAGATCTGGGTGAGCGGGCATCACTCGCAACGTATAGCCTTAGTATCTAGATGCTGTGTAGCTAAGTGTTCTTTCGAAAAAATGCGTGCCTTCGCAGTTTCTTATGTAGCCTAGTCGATTAACTTGCGCCGCTACAAATTTTTGCTGGCCGCTGATATTGTCAGTATAAAACTCGACCTACACGTCAGCAGATGCGAGTCCGCACAGCTCAACCGTTGTTTTTTTCGGAACTAGCATGTCGACGGTAATGTCTGGTTATTTCGCTTTCAATGAAGCGAATTTGCACTTGGTTTCACTTGGACCACACCTGTGATTGTCACTGTGTGAGCGTCTGGTTTCGCTTGCGATAACCATGCAGTGTCTGCCAGTGAATATGATCGGGTATATACACCTCTTATGCATACTGGCGCACCATGCGCTGCGTGTTAAAAGAGGGCGCAAACTAGGCAATCGTCTCTTTCGCAAGCCTGTTCTACAACTGTTTCATAAAAAGGGTTCGCACACGTTTTTATCAAGCGTCTAGAATTTGCTAAAAGTGAGACGAATATTATACTTTGCTCGATTTTTAATGGTGAAAAAAAGGAGAAACTATGGGCGTCAAACCAAGGGTAATTATCAGCGGGTTTGCCGATGAGGGGCCCGTCGATAAAAAAGCTGAATCACAGCTGACTATGCTAACGGCGTTGGGCATGGGCTACTACAGCTTGCGCTTTGTCGATGTAGGGAAGGGTGTAAAAAACGCTATGCATTTAACGCAGACTGAGATAAAGCGACTGCGCGTTTTGCACGGCGATTTTGGAGTTAGGGTATCCTCACTCGGATCGCCTATAGGCAAGGTCAAGTTGCTGGACGTAGAAGACGGCTCGTCTAATGAGTATGTGCCTTTTGCGCGTTACCTGAAAAATCAAGTGCGCCGTGCCGTCGATTTGGCAGGAATGCTGGAAACGCGGCTGATACGCGGATTCTCTTTTTACCATCCGCGGGGAACTGCGCCCGAAGAATACGTCGATCAGGCAGCGGAGAGACTACACGCCATATGCGAAGAGTGCCAAAAAGGAGGCGTATTTTTTGGGCTCGAGGTAGAGGCGAATTTGATTGGACAGAACGGTCGTTTGCTGAAGCATCTCCACAAGAGAGTCAATCATCCGAACCTCCATCTGATTTTTGATGGAGGCAACTTAGCTAGTCAGAACCTGACTTCGACACAGATAATAGAGCAGTATCGCGCAATGAAAGCGGGTATTGGTTGGATGCATATTAAAGATTATAAAATTGATCCGGCACTGAAGTGGGAAGGGCACGTAGATGAAGAGCGACTAAAAAACTTTGTTCCGGCCGACCGGGGTGATTCGGGGCACGAAGAGATTCTACGCGACTTTAAGGGGCGCATTCCGATGCTGGAACGCAAACTGAAGAAAGGGGGTATTCCCGGCGTATTTCTTGATCTAGAACCACACCTGAAAGGTGGAGGGCAGTTTGGCGGTGTCAGCGGCGTCGATGGGTTTGGCGTTGCGCTACGCGCCTTGCTCAATCTGCTCGACTACGTGGGAATTGGTTACACGATGACCGAATACGACGATATCGCGGCGCAAAAAAGTTGAATTCCGTTTTATATTTCTGATCAAGGCGGAGTGGGAGCAGCTATCTGCGATGCCACTCCGCCCCGGCAGTCTATCCGGCCTAAAACCCTCGTGCCGTTAGTTCGGCATGGCGTTTCTTAAAGGCTGGGCTCTTTCGCTCTTCGATCACTTCCAAATCGACCCCTCGCATAAATCCGGGAATGTTGCCAGCGTAGAATTCGCGCTGGTAGTGTTCCTCGTCGGTAAACTCCCAAACCCGCTTTTGTCTTCCCCCCCCCGGCCACGTGATGCGCAGGATGCGTTTCTTTTGTCGGTAGCGCTGTTTAGGCGTCGGTTCCTGCTCGTCAACGCGGTAAGTTTCAATTGCTTTTTCATCAACTTCAACGCCGAGGCCCGGTCCTTCGGGCACGTCCATGTAGCCGTCAGTTACCGCCGGAGGCTTTTTGAGTAGCGTACTTTTCCAGAGCTCCCAACAGGTGATATAGGGCAGTTGTGCGTGTGAGAGCACCGATCCTAAATGGGCGGCAAATGCAGTAGTCAAACCCGAGCCGACCAGCTGCAGCCAGAAGGGCTTGTTCTGGTTTGCGGCGAGTGTGCCTTGGTTGATTGTTGCACTGACGCCACCTCCAATAACAAACCCGTCGCTGCAGTCGTTACGCAGATACTGCTCCTGAAAATGCTCTACGATAGGTTTGCGCACCCGTTCGCGTAGGATGCGGGCCCCGTCTATGTCGCGATGTAAATAAAAGGGACTTTCGTAAATGCCTACGTTTATATTTTCGTCCAGTTGCTGGAGAATGACTTCGGCTTTGGCTTGGTTGAGCAGAAAACCGTTAAAGTCGACGTCAAACTGGTAGTCTGTCGGAACAACTTTGGCAACGGCATCCGTTTGTGCAATAATGTCGCGCCATGGACGCGCTTTCATTTTGAAGGTAGTGTAACCTCGCTTTAATGACTCTTTTGCTTCAGCTGCCCAGTCGGTTGCGGGCATATCAATGTCCCACCAGGATATGGAACAGCGTTGGCGTACCTGCTGGCCGAGGAGTGCGTGGACAGGAACATCGTTGACCTTGCCTATTAGATCCAGACAGGCTAGCTGGGGACCGAATCCTATGCTGTCGCGCAACATGATAGAAGCTGGATTTTGTCCGATTAGCGAGTCGACTTCAGAAGGAACACCGGTCGAATCTCCCCAACCGATAACCCCATTGTCAGCTTCTATGCGATATACGTGCACCCGCTCGTCGTGTGTCTGCGCTCGGTGCATAGCGCGCGTGACGCGCGGTGCATAGAAGGGGATATTGAGAGCGATGCGTTCAGCGTGTATAATCTTCATGGCATACCTCCGCTATAAGCGTCAATTGGGTGAAGACGTTTGAGCTACCAATCTAACTAACTCAGAGAGAGGGCGAAATGAGCGAGTCATATGAAAAGTTCTTGATGCGCATACAGCAGTTGGCGGACGTGAAACACGCGCAGGCACTGCTGAGTTGGGATCAAGAAACCTATATGCCCCCTCGCGGCACGGCTATGCGGGCCCGAGCGCAGGGCACGATGGCGGGGTTAGCTCATGAAATGTTGGTCGAGGATCAACTCGTTAATCTGGTGCGCGATTTACAGGGTAAGACGTTGGAAGGAGACGAGGCGGTCAACGTGCGGGAAACCGCTCGGCAGCAGGAACGCGCCTTGAAGATTCCCGGTGAGTTGGTCGTCGAAATGAAGCAAACTGCTTCGCTGGCGCATGAGGCATGGGTCGAGGCACGCGAGAAAGCTGACTTTTCCATCTTTCAACCATGGTTAGAGAAAATCCTGGATCAGAAGCGCCAGGTTGCGTACTCGGTTGGGTATGAGGGCTCGATGTATGATGCGCTCTTAGATGAGTATGAGCCCTACGCCAAGACGGAAGAGATCGCCGCGCTCTTTGCCGATCTGCGCACTCAGCTGATTCCCTTAGTCGAGGGTATCGCTGTTTCGGGGAGGCGACCGGCTGACGGCGTTCTCGACCGGACTTTCGACATAGACCTGCAGGAGCGCTTTAGCCGGGGAGTTATTGCAGATATGGGTTTTGATATGGATGCAGGTAGATTGGATGTGGCCGTTCACCCATTTTGTTCAGGCACTTCGCGCGATGACGTGAGGCTGACCACGCGCTATGCAGAAGATTGGATGCCAGGGTCTCTGTTTGGTTCGATACACGAAGCGGGGCATGGCCTATATGAGCAGGGCCTGCCGGCCGAGGCTGTGGGATTGCCGGCCGGTCAGAGCGTTTCTTTGGGGATCCACGAATCGCAGTCGCGGATGTGGGAAAATATGGTCGGCCGTAGTCAGCCCTTTTGGCAGCATTACTTTCCCTTGCTACAAGCGGCTTTTCCAGGAGTGATTGATGATGTTGACCTTGGCTTATTTTACGCGGCGATCAATCAGGTCGAGCCGTCTTTGATTCGCGTGGAGGCCGATGAAGTTACTTACAACCTGCACATCGCGCTGCGATTTGAGATTGAGGTTGCCCTGGTTGAAGGCGACCTGCGAGTCGAAGAATTGCCCGAAGCGTGGAACGCGAAGATGAGAGACTATCTGGGCATTACGCCGCCTGACGATGCAAAGGGCGTGCTGCAAGATGTGCACTGGTCTTTCGGCGGCATAGGCTATTTTTCTACCTATTCTTTGGGGAACCTCTATGCGGCTCAATTTTTCCATCAGGCGCAGTGCGACATGCCCAATGTAATGGAACAGATTGCTGCAGGTCAGTTGCTGGGTTTAAAGAGGTGGCTTAACCAAAACGTGCACGCATGTGGTGCTCGGTTAACTGCCGCGCAACTCGTGCAGGAAGTTACGGGTGAGGCCCTTTCCGCGCAGTATTTTATCGATTATTTGCACGCAAAGTTCGACTCTCTATACGGCTTGGGTTAGCCGACAACGTGGCGGAATACGCGTAGCCAGTTAAGTCCGAGAAATTTTTCTAAAGCAACCTCGTCGTAGCCTCTGGCCAATAGGCCTGCAGTGATCTGCGGAAGAAGGGTTGCATCTCGTACTAGGTCGCCACCTCCGTCAAAGTCCGAGCCCAGTCCTACGTGGTCTATGCCTGCTACGGCAATGGCGTGTTCTATGTGGTCGAGTAGTCTATCCAGCGTTGGGTGTCTATCAGCGACAAATAAAGGCACGAAGGTGATGCCGACTACGCCCCCTTTTTCGGATAGGGCCTTAAGCTGTTCGTCGTGTAGGTTGCGCGGATGGTCACACAGAGCACGACAGCAGTTATGTGTGCCGATAATAGGATGCTGGCTGCGTTCAAGAGTATCCCAAAAACCTCGTTCGTTGATGTGCGATATGTCGACCAGCATACCCAACTCGTTCATTTTCTCGACTAATTGGGTGCCAAAATGCGTCAGCCCTCCTCCGCCTTCTACCTCACATCCATCGGCTGCAAAAGAGCGAGCGCTATGCGTGAGCGTCATACTACGCACGCCGATTTTATATAGGTGGGGTAGCACGTAGAGGCTTTTTTCCAGGGCATCGCTGTTTTCTACCGATAACACAGCCGAGTGTTTGCCTCGCTCTTTGGCCTGGAGTATGTCTTCAGCCCGCCGGGCAATAGAGATTTCGCTGTTAAAGGTTTCTACTTCGCTGAGGAAATATCCCAGGGCATCTAAACAATAGAGCAGATGGTTGCTCCAGGAACGGGTGCAGTCTACGGCGAAGAAAGCGGTATCCAATCCCCCTCGCTTCATCTTGGGCAGATCGAGCTGTACTGCCTGATTGCCGAGCGGCGTCTCATACTGTCGAAGGTAAGCTGCTGCACCTGCACGTTCTTTCCAGTTGTCTGGCTGTATGCCATCCAAACGAAGATTGCCGCGGCGAATGTGGGCAATTATGCTGTCGTTGTGCGCATCGACAACGAGTGCGCGCTCGTGCAGTGCAGTTGTCATTTAGATGTTCTTGTACGTGTCGCGGTAAATGGAAATGGATTCGAGTTCCAAAGGGAGGTCTCCATCGTAGCGCAGTAGGATGCTCACATCACTTCTTTTCGGCTGGAAGAACGTCATTTCGAAAAGGCCCTCTCCTACAGGCCACACTTTTTCCCAAGGAGGCGCAATCGCCTCGCCGATTGGTCTGTAGTATGAGGAATGATCTACGGTTGGATTGATAGCGCGATCTTGATCAAACCAAGATTTTATGAAAATATTTATACTTTCTGATGGGGCTAAGGTTGAATAAGCTGCCATGAGAATGGGAGATGGATTGCGTTGGAAAAGCGTCTTCCAGACTGGTCCTCGTACTTTGAAATGAACGCGGTAATGTCCTTGCTCAATAACTGGGAAAGAGTCGACTCTGTTTAAGCCCGCTGAATCTGCTTCGGAGGGCATATTAATATGAGCCACTTGTCGACTGTGTTTTTGTAAGTCACGCACGGGAATAACTTGCGCTTCGATCTTTCCTATCTGCAGAGAGCCCGCGCCAGAGTATTCGATGTAGGCATAGCGTATCTCCGGTTTGTTTACATATAGCATGATAGGGTCAGGTAGGTTGATTTCGTCCGACAATGGTAGGCTCAGGCGGTTTTCCCAAGGCGATTGGGCCTTGACTGTTTGTCGGTTAGTTAGAATGAGATGTCCGCTATAGCCGCCAGGTGGATTTATAAATTGTAGATCTGCAAAAGATAACAGGAATAAACCTGGATACGGGGCAGAATTGGCTAAAGGCATAAAAAGAGTGGACTGATTTATAATGGCAGCGGGTGTAGCATTTGGAATAACAGTTAGTGTGCCTTTAGAGTCGGGTCGAACGATGCCCGTGGGACGGAGGGCTACGTTTGATCCGAGGATCAGTCTGTCACCAAGAGGTAGATCTGGTCTGAGAAATCGCATGTAGGGAGAGAATACGTTGCTAGCCGTGTTCACCGCCGAAAGACGCGCTTCTGCAGTCTCAGTCTGTCCCCATAGAGAGGGCAAGGATAAAGTCGCCAGACCAAGCGCCCAGCGCCAGTGGGAAGGAGCATCGGATAATTTCACTACCCAAACGTATAACGAAATTCCTAATAGAACCCAGAAAGACGCATAGAAAAGAGTGTTTTCGTTTTGTTCGCCCTGTATGAAATGAAAAGAGAAGGGGTAGAAATCATTTATGGTCCGCATTAAAAGATTTCTGCCATTGTAGCCGACTTCAGGTAGGTGAAGCGTTCCTACGATTGTCTCTATACTGACCGCGAGTGCAAAAGCGGCTAGGAAGGCGCCTAGTGGACGGCTCATTAAGAGCGGCAGTGCTATGGCTAGTCCGAAGGCGACAGCAGGTAAAGCCGTAATGAGAAAGCGCGAAGGAAAAGCATAGCCGAAGCCCCAATCGGGGTGCAGTCCGTTTATCGCTGCGGTCGTAGCATACAAGCCTGCTACGACGAGTAGACTGCGGTCACGCCTGTGGGCCAAGACTGACCAACCTAGCAGGGAAAAGAAGAAAATGGGAGCTGCGCTGATTAATCCCTTGCCCACGTTCAGCCAGTGACCAGGTAGAGATATAGGCCATGTAGAAAGAGCAAGTGCATCCTCTCCCCAAGCATTGCCTGGGCGAAAGGGCCCCATCCAGTCTCCACTGAATGCATAGTGAAAAGATACCAATGCATACAGAGCGAGCGCTATAGTGGCGCATATCGCACTCAGGGCCCCCCTGCGTCGGGGAGAAAACCAAGCTTGCGCCAATATCGCACAGCCGCACAGCATGCCGAGCGGGGCGTAGCGTGCGTGCAGGAAGGGCAGAAATGAAAGCAGCACTGTGCACAACGTTAGGAGCGGAATTTCTAGTTTGGAACTCAGCGGCTTATAGCTGCCCCCCGGTCGCTGCCAGTGTGCTAGGAGCCACAGCGTAATAAGGCTGATAAAGAGCGCCGGAACTTCTGGAAAAATTTGGTTTGAAAAGAAAAAAAACGGGCTTGTTCCTGCGGTGATCAGTGCAGCAATGAGTGAACTATACAGGGAAACTCCTAACCGTCGGAGCCACGCGTAGAGCAGGGGGATGCAGAGTGAAGACAAGAGGCTCATGAACAGCGCCGCGCCGAGGCGCGGATTTTGCCACAACTCAAGGCCGGCCCAGTATGCAGGCAGTAGAACAATCGACAGGCCTATGGGATGGACGGAGTGGATCTTTCCTTCGGGCGAGGCGGGAGCTTTATGCACTGCAAATTCTCGCACGTGGAACTCATTAGTTTGATCCAAGTCTAGGTTGTTTGCCAGATCCATGTCCCCATCGTTGAGCAGACTATGCGTAACGCGTAAATATTGTCCCTCATCGCCGTGCAACATGGTGACCTGACAGAAGTATAGCGCGTAGGTGCTGTATGCGATAAAGCAGATAAAAAATAGGGTCGTTCTAATGGGGAAGGCGGTTTTCTGAATAGGAAGTTCGGCCCGTACAAGCTTTTCGTTATTATTGTCCCCTATGGGGCCGTGGATATACCCAAGCGCCCCGAGCATGATTGCCCAGGTGGCATGGGGTGTCCAGGTGAGCGTCAGCGCAGGAAGTAGCGTCGTCAGGGGATGCCAAAGAGCTGCTATGCGCACAATGCAGAGAACTAAGATGAGTAGAGTGAAGCGCTGGAGGCGGTTTTGTAAGATGGGCGCGTGTTCAACGGAATATCGGGTAGAGCGAATCCAATATAAACCGAGCGTCAATCCACCCAAGAGCGCAGGGGCAATGGACCAATTGAAGGGGCTTAGATCTGTGATGATAGCTAGTTGGAAAGTGCTGGTAGATCCGGCGACGGCTACCTCTATGCCACTGAGGATAAGCCAAGCCACCAGGCAACTCACTGCATACACCATGTCCCAGTGCTGCGAACGATTAGGTTGTGGATATAAAAAAGCTGAAAGTGCTTTCATGCAGACCGTTCGCTGTCGCTATCTAGCGCGATACGACTGCCCGTTGCATCGCGCTGTCCCTGATATTTGCCGCGGTAGGGATTGGGAGTGGTTTGGTCCATGCGCGCAAAGACGAGCTGGCAGATGCGCCGATCAGCCTGCAGGCGGATCGGAAGGCGGTTAGCATTATATAATTCGAGCGTGATCATTCCTTCAAAACCTGGATCCACCCACCCCGCATTCTGTATAAAGAGACCGATGCGACCAATGGAAGATCGTCCTTCGACAAAAGCCGTTACGTCGTCGGGCAAGCGAATGTATTCACGCGTGGTGGCCAGTAGGAAGGAGTTAGGAGGAATAACAATCTCGCTTTGGGTGATCTCTTCGTAGCTGACCTCTTTATCGAGGCGGATCACGTCTAAGCGGTTCTCATCCACTTTGAGAAAATGATCGCTTAACCGAACGTCTATGGACGCAGGTTGAATTTGTTCCTCTGTGAGTGGGTCAACAAAGAGTTCGCCGCTGTTAAGCATTGATTTGAGCGTCACGTCAGATAAAATCATAAAAGCCAAACATGGGATTAAATGTGATGCGGCATTTACCAGGTACGAGCCAACTGCGTCAAGAGGCGTACGCCAAATCCGACCCCACCTTTGCGCAGGTAGTGGCGATGAGCATCGCTGGATGCGGTGCCTGCGATATCCAGGTGAGCCCATGGGAAGCCTTGGGCAAATTCAGAGAGAAGGGCGGCAGCGGTGCTGGCTCCTCCGGGCGGACCTCCAGAGTTTTTTATATCGGCTATGTCCCCTTCGATTTGCTGGCGATATTCGGGCCAAAGCGGGAGGCGCCACAGTCGTTCATGAGTTTGTTGTCCCGCTGAGATGAGACGTTCGCATAGGGTGTCGTCGTTGCTAAAAATTCCAGCAGCATGGTGGCCCAAAGCCGTTATGCAGGCACCCGTTAGCGTCGCCAAGTCCACGACGGCTGCCGGTTTAAAGCGCTGTGCATAGGTCAGCGCATCGGCTAAGACCAGCCGCCCTTCGGCATCCGTGCTGAGTATTTCAACTGTTTTTCCACTGAGCGTTTTCAGTGCATCGCCGGGGCGGAAAGCGTTTCCGTCCGGCATGTTTTCTGCCGCAGCTACAAGGCCGATGATGCGTCGGGGTATACCCAGTTCGGCTACGGCTTGCATCGTGCCGAAAACCGCCGCTGCGCCAGACATGTCTTTCTTCATTGAGACGATCCCGCTGACGCTCTTGAGCGATAAGCCTCCGCTGTCAAAGGTGATTCCCTTGCCGACAAATACTAGGGGTTGCTCTTTTTTTTGGCCATTGTATTCCATGCAGATGAATCTGGGTGGGTTGGCGCTGCCCTGTCCCACGGCTATCAGGGCGCCCATTCCCATTTTGGTCATGGCTTTCTCGTTCAGTATTCGTGCTTTGATGCCGTGTGTTCGTTCGAGGCGACGAGCTTCTGACGCAAGGTAGACGGGCGTAACGGTTTGGCCGGGATGATTGATTAGATCACGGGCAAATGCTGTGGCAGAGGAAATCACACGCCCGCTCTTCACGCCCGAGCGGAGTGCGGTTAGCTTAGACGGGTCGTTTCCCACTAGTATAAGCTGTTTCAGGGAGTTAGACTTGGGATCAGATCGATAGTGTTCAAAGCGGTATTGTGCCAAGTTGCTGGCTTCGACTAAAGCCTGCGCCGCTGTCTCTACACTGAGCCCAGCGGCTCCGCCGCCGTGTAAGATAGTGGCGATGCGCGTGCAGCCTGTATCCTCAAGAGCGTTTACAACTTGAGCGGCAGTTCGTCGTACCGCTTCTAAGTCGAAGGATTCACGCGCCCCAAGTCCTACCACCAAGACGCGCGGAGATGCGACTGCCCCTTTCGCATAGAGTAATAGAGTTTCACCGCTGCTCCCAGAAAAGTCGCGTAGTTTTATTGCTGCACTGATCTGCCCTTCTAGTGCTCGATCTAAGGCGGCTGTTGCCCCGCTCGGGTTCGTCCCCGCAAAGAGGCTGACGACGAGCGCATCGGCGCGCTGCTTTTGAATTTCTCCCCTGCGTACTGTAATTTTCATGTCCGCCCACGCTTTTGGCAAAATTATAGATGATGAAGGTGATCGCTGTCAAGTAAAGCCTCTATGCAAGTGCCTCCATTGGCATATATTCTTACCCATATGAACGACGAAATGACAAATCGGTTGCGAGACTTTTTGAAAGACGATCAATTTTTAACGGCTAACAAAGGTTCAGATGTTTATTTAATTGACGGCACGGCCATGCTACATCAGAGACCTTAGTGCGTCGTATTGCCTAGGAAAGTCGAGGAGTTATCGCAGGTTTTGGCGTTGGCCAAAGAGAATATGGACACCTGTCGTTACGCGCGGGTTGGGAGCGGGCTTGGCTGG
>MDTA01096664.1_pt1 | contig 10876 bp, 9 predicted proteins | sample 811151 | NCBI WGS metagenome assembly MDTA01 (sample SAMN05326648, study PRJNA326480) | marine metagenome | isolation source: seawater | place: Indian Ocean: South | collected 2010 | reverse complement strand
GCAACTTTATTTAAATTTTTTTCAATTGATTTTATATATTTCATTAATTTAATAGGTTTATTGTTACCAATATTTAAAATTCTAAATGGAGCAATACTCTCATCAGGTTTGTATTTATTCTTTAAAAATTTTTTTTTTTTAGGAATTTCTTTAGAAACTTTAAAAACTGACCTAGCAACATCATCTATGAAAGTAAAATCTCTCTCATGATTTCCTTTATTAAACACGTCTATACTTTTATTTGCAATCATATTTTTAGTGAAGATAAAGAGAGCCATATCGGGTCGTCCCCACGGACCATAAACTGTGAAAAATCTTAAACCTGTTGTTGGAAGATTGTAAAGGTAGCTATATGAATGAGCGATTAGTTCATTTGATCTTTTTGTGGCAGCGTAAAATTGTATGGGATGATCTACTTCGTCCTCTTCTGAGAGAATGCGCTTATTTGATAGTCCATAAACACTACTTGTGCTTGCATATAAAAGATGAGATATTTTGTAAATTTTACATAAATCTATAATATTAAAAAAACCAATTAAATTACTTTTCATATATGCATCAGGGTTTTTTATTGAATATCTCACGCCTGCTTGAGCAGCCAAATTTATTACTTTATCAAATTTATTTTTTTTAAATATGTTTTTTAAAATCATCTTGTTGCAAATGTCAGCTTTAAAAAATTTAAAATTTTTATATTCTTTGAGATACCGTGTTCTATTTCTTTTTAATTTTACGTCGTAATAACTATTCAAATTATCAACACCAACAACATTGTAATTTTTTTCTAAGAAAAGTTTACATACATGAAAGCCAATAAATCCTGCACTACCAGTTATAAGTACTCTATTTTTTTTTGATTTCATTGCTTAGCTCATCATACTCACGCATTTTTTGCTTCATAAAATTTATTGTATATTTCGTTTTTAATGCGATTCCACTCGGAGTTAATAAATACATATACCTAATCTTTTTTGGGTTCTCTTTAAAATTCTTAATTTTAATGAGACCTTTCTTTTTTAACTCATTTAAACAATAATTAAGTTTACCTAAACTAAAACCTAAATTTCCAGCTAGCTCTCGTTGTGACTGTTCAGGATTTTTGTGTATCTTTCTTAATATATTAAATAAATCACTATCTAGTTTCATAATCTGGGCTTATAATGTTCATTCTTTGAACGGTCAAGCTTTTTTTGTTCAATATTTGAACATTATTTTGTTCAATTTTTGAACATAATATAGTATATGCTTTTATCTATTATGAAATTTAAATCAAAAGCTAGAAACTTAATAAATTTAAAGTTAAAATCAGCTAAAGTACCCAAAATATATTATTTTAAAGTTTCAAACTTCAGAAAAAAAAGTGAAAAAATACTTAATTCTATTAAAAAAAAATTTGGTGGAAAGATAGCTGTAAGATCTTCATCTGCCAAAGAAGATAGCTTTAAAACAAGTAATGCAGGAAAGTTTAAAAGTTTTTTAAATGTTGATCCAAAAAACTTAAAATTCTTAGAGCAAAATATTAATAGTGTGATTAAATCTTTTGGAAAAAATAAAAAAGGAAATGATGAGGTATTTATTCAAGATATGGTTAAAAATGTTCATATTTCAGGCGTAGCCACTTCATGTGATAAAGATACTTATGCTCCTTATTATAACATAAACTTTACAAGGAATAAAGATACAAGCATTGTTACATCTGGAAAAAATGGGTCAGAAAGTTTTATATTTTTCAAATATTCAAAAATTGAACCTAAAATTAAATTTTTAAAAAAAATCATTAATCTTTTAAGAGAATTAGAAAAAAAATTCAATTACAATTTCATAGATATAGAATTTATTTTAGATAAGTTTAATAATTTATATTTAGTGCAAGTAAGACCTATTATCAAACAAAAGGAACGATTTGAAAACTTTGATTTTAAAAAACCATTGAAAAAATTAGAAAAAAAAATAAGAAAACTTCAAACACCTCATCATGAACTTTTAGGAAAGAAAACTGCTTTTGGAGTAATGCCTGACTGGAACCCTGCTGAAATAATTGGTGTCAAACCAAAACCATTAGCATTATCTTTGTATCAAGAATTAATTACAGATCATATCTGGTCTGAGCAACGAAAAGATTATGGATATCGTAATGTTGGCTCAAATCACTTAATGGCAAATTTTTTTGGAACACCTTTTGTAGATATTAGAGTAGATTTTAATTCATGGATTCCCTCAAAATTAGATATAAAACTATCTGAAAAACTTGTAGATTTTTATATTAGAAAATTTTTTACTAATAAAAATCTTCATGATAAAGTAGAGTTTGAAATTCTTTTCACTTGCTACACACCATCATCAAAAAAAAGAATACAAGAAATTCTTTCTAAAAGTTTTACTAGTTTCGAAATTAAACAAATTATTGAGTCTCTTAAACTTATTAATTTACAATCTATAAAAAAATTCAAAGATGAGCTTAAAAAAATTGATTTACTTAAAATTAAGCAAGAAAAAATAAAAAGTTCAAAAATGTATTATATTGATAAAATTTACTGGTTAGTGGAAGATTGTAAGAGATATGGAACTTTGCCTTTTGCTGGTCTGGCAAGAAGTGCATTCATTGGCACCGATATACTAAATTCTTTAAAAAGGGAAAAAATTTTAAGTCCAAAAAAAATTGAAATGATTTTTGAAAGTATAAACACAATAACGTCAAGAATATTTTCTGATTGGCAGAAAATGTCAAAAAAAGATTTTTTAAATAAACATGGCCATCTGCGTCCGAATACGTATGAAATTACCTCCTTAAATTATAGAGATGGCTATAAAAGTTACTTTTCTCAAGGAATTATTAAGCCTATAAAATTTAAAACTAATAAAGTTAAAATTTTATTTTCAAATTATGAGAAAAATCAAATAAATAAGTTTTTAAAAAGTTCAAAATTAAAACTCAATTTTGATGAATTTTTATTTTATATAACTGAAAGCATTAAGTTGAGAGAATACTCAAAATATGTATTTAGTAAAAGTATAGATTTAATTTTTCAAAATATCAAAATATTGTCAAAAAGACTTGGAATATCGGTGAACGACGCCTCGTTTTTAAAAATTCAGCAAATTACAGACTTATATTACAACCTGTCCCACCACAATATTAAAGGTGCTTTTAAGAAGGAGATAGAAAAAAATAAATTTGATTACTATTTTAATACTTCTTTCAGATTGCCAGAAACCATATCTTCTTCAACAGATATTTATTATCATTTTGAGAGTCAGAATAAAATTAACTTTGTAAGTGATAAATCCTCATTCGCAGAAATTATTTTCTTAAAAAATAAAAATATTCCTATGCATAATCTTCATGGAAAAATAGTATGTATTGAAAGCGCTGACCCTGGTTATGATTTTATATTTCTCCATCAAATTAAGGGTCTAATTACAAAGTATGGGGGTGTTAACTCACATATGTCTGTGAGATGCTCAGAGCTTAGTCTTCCTGCTGCTATCGGGGTTGGTGAAAAAAAGTTTAAAGATATAATTCAATCAAATAAAATTAACTTAAATTGTTTAGAAAAAAAAATCGAAATATTCTAATGAAAAAAATTTTAATAACAGGAAGAATAGACGTCTTGGGAAAACATTCTGAAAAAAGAGATAACATCGATTTAAGATTTATTAAAATGATAGAGGAAATGAAATCAGTACCAATTATCTTGCCAAATTTTTTATCTCACACTAGAGAATTTGTGAAATTAATACAACCAAAAGCTATTGTCCTCTCTTCGGGTGGAGATATTTATAAAAAAGATGAAAGATTTAAAAATGAGGAGTTTTTGATAAAATTTGCGATTAGCAAAAAAATTCCATTAATAGGCATCTGTAGAGGTGCGCAGAGAATAAATAAATTTTTTGGTGGAAAATTAAAAAAATTAAATAATCATGTTGGAACAAGACATCAAATTTTTGGAGAAATAGTTAAAAATAAAAAAATTTTCGTCAATTCATATCATAATTATGGTATTAAAAAAGAAATTTTAGGTAATGACCTCAAAATTTTAGCATACACAAAAGATAATTCTATTGAATGTTTTTGTCATAATAGTTCAAAAATTTTAGGAATTATGTGGCATCCAGAAAGAAATTTAAAATTAAGTTTTTTCGATAAAAAACTTATTGGAAAATATTTATGATATTAATTGTATTAGCTGCTGGAAGAGGTTCACGACTAAAGAACAAAACTGATAATTTGCCAAAATGTTTAGTAAAAATAAAAGGTAAACCAATAATTAATTATATGGAAAAATTTATTAATAAATTTAAAAAAACTTTTATTGTTTGTGGATACAAAAGAAATCAGCTTTTACGAAATTTCAAAAAAAATAGAAAAATAGATTTTATATATAATAAGGATTACAAAACCACTAATATGGTACATTCGCTATTCTTGGTAAAAAAAAAACATATTGGCAATAATGATGTTGTCATTTCTTATTCAGATATAATTTTTGATGAGTCGATTTATAAAATTTTCGAGCGAAAACAAAGTTTTATTACAGTTTACAAAAATTGGTATAAATATTGGAAAAAAAGAATGTTGGTAAAAAAAATAAAACAGGATGCTGAAGATTTAATAGTTTACAAAAAAAAAGTTTTGTCCATAGGAAAGAAAATAAAAAATAAATTTCCAAAATATCAATTTATGTGTCTGACGAAACTAGCTAAAAAAGATTTTTTAAAACTCAAAAATTTTTATTATCAAAATAAAAATAAAAAAATTGATTTTACAAGTTTTTTAAATTTGGCAATTCAATCAAATGTGATAAATTTAAAATATATACCAACAGAAAAATTTTGGTTTGAGATAGATAATAGGAAAGACATCAAAGTGGTGGAAAGGATGTATAATAAGTAAGATGGTTATTTGGTTTATTGGGTTGTCTGGAGCAGGAAAGTCAACACTTGCAAAGATGATTTATAAAACCTTAAAAAAGAAGGAGAAAAACACAGTTTGGATAGACGGAGATAATATTAGAAAAATCTATAGTGACAAACTCGGACACACGATTAAAGATAGAGAGATAAATGCTAAAAGAATTTCAAAACTAACAAAATTTCTATCTGATCAGAAAATAAATGTAATAGGTTCAATTCTCTCCAACTTTCCAAAATGGCAAAAATGGAACAAGAAAAATATTAAGGGCTATTCTCAGATTTTTATTGAAGTCCCTATCGAAAAATTAATTAAAAGAGATACCAAACGTCTATACAAACACGCTCTTAAAAAAAAAATTAAAAATGTAATAGGTATAGATATGAAGTTTCACAAACCAATAAATCCAGATCTAATTATTAGAAACGACTTTAAATCCTCGAGCAAAAAAAAATATCAAAAAACAATAATTAATTTCATTAAAAATAAATACAAAATAAGAATTTAAACAGTGGAAGTTTTTTATATTTCTATAATACTAATTTTAACCTTTGAATTAATTTTAATTTTTTCGTCTAAAAAAATAAAAAAACATTTTCCATGGTTGATTAATAAGAATGATTTATATCCACATTTTGACAAAAAAAGATTTTTATTTTTCAAAAAATTTAGATTTGACAAAAATCTAGGATGGCAAAATAAACCTGGTTTCAAAGATTTTGATAAAATAAAAAAGAAAAAAATAAATTATTCGATTGATAAAAGAGGTTTTAGGAAAAAGTATAAAAAAAATAAATTTGAATTAATTGCATCTTTTGGTGATTCATATGTTTTTTGTAGACAGGTAAAAGATAATGAAACATGGCAAGAACAACTGACTAAAAGCAAAAATTTTTGTATTTTAAATTATGGTGAAGGCAATTATGGTTTAGATCAAAGTATAATCAAATATTCAAAGACGAAATTTAAAAAAAATACGAAATATGTAATTCAAGGTTTCGTTCCAGAAACTATTTCCCGAATACAATCAGAATGGAAACACTTTCTTGAGTTCGGAAATATTCATGCTTTTAAACCAAAATTTGAAATTATCGCAGGAAAATTAGTTTTGAAAAAAAACCCAATTAGCAGAAAAACAAAAGTAAAAGATTTACCAACAATAATAAATAAAATTAAAAATACCGACAGATTTTACAAGGAAAAATTTTTAAAGCATACTTTGCAATTTCCCTATATTTTGAATTTTTTCAAAAATTTAAGATTTAACCTTAGGATTTTTTTAACTTTTTACCTGGAAAAAGAAAAAAATTTAAGAGATAAATTGTTTGAAGTTGTTGTCAAAAATAATATAAAAATGACACATAAATTGTATAATGAAAAATACTCAAAAATGTTAATGAATAAAATTTTAGAAAAATTTATACAAATTGCAAAAAGTAAAGGTCACAAACCAATTATTATCATTTTTCCACAACTGTTTGATTTAAAACTTTCAAAAACTGTAAATTTAGTTAACAATTATTTTAATAATTTAAATAAAGATATTTACATAATAAATTTAATAAAAAAATTAAACAAATATAATATTAAGAAATTATACGTTAATGATAAATATGGAGGACATTTTTCCAAATATGGAAATAAAATAGTCGCTAATATTATTGATAAAGAAATGAAAAAAATATTTTAAAATAATAAAAAAAATGAGAAAAACATTTAGAAATAAAAATAATTTTGAATATTGGACAAAAAGATGGACCGATATTGAAGCAGATGAACCTATGGTAAATCATAATTGGTATCCTTTAAAGTATTCAGAAATGGTTGTTAATGATAAGGACCAGGTGATTCTTGAAGCAGGTTGTGGAGCGGGAAGAATACTTCGATATTACCACAACAAAAATTTTAAGATTATTGGTATTGAATTTATAAAGGAGGCTATTGAGAAACTAAAGAATGTCGATAATTCATTGGATGCTAGAGTCGGTAATATTCTTAATTTAGATTTTCAGGATAATTACTTTGATTGCATCTTATCTTTTGGATTATACCACAATTTTTACGGTGAAGACTTAGATAAATCTTTGACAGAAACATTTAGAGTATTAAAAAGTGGAGGTAAATTATGTGCTTCTTTTAGAGCAGACAATATACAAGAGAGAATAGTAGACTGGATAAGATCTGAAAAAAATAGTGGTAAAAAGGAATTTCACAAACTTAACTTAAAAAAAAAAGAATTTATCAGCTTGATAGAAAGACATAATTTTAAAGTAGAAAATATTTTCAGTGTTCAAAACATGCCCTTTTTGTATAAATTTAGAATTTTTAGAGCAAAGGAACATAAAGATTTTAATGAAAATAGAGGAAGAAAAGAGGGATATAAATTTTCAAAACTTGGTCAAATGATACAAGGCTTTTTAATTAAGTTTTTCCCCGATCAATTTTGTAATATTTATTTAATAATTGCCTCAAAAAAATAATTTATGAAATCAAAATATATCATCGAAAATCTTTAAACTTATTTGCTTATAACCAAATTCACTATAATGTCCATGCCTTTGGTATGGAAAGAAATCTAAAGAATTTTTTTTTTTATTAATAAAATCATAAATATTGACACTTTTGATTTTCAATTTTTCAACTATTTCATTAATTGACTCTTTGTCGCTCGATATCTGTTTTGAATTAATTTCCTCGAAACTAGGTAAATAAATAAAGTAGAAGTTTCCATTTCTTTGTTCAATTAATTCTTTAGACAAATAAAGTATATTTTCAATTTGTTTAAAGTTTTTATTATTTTTAAAATGTATTAAAGATCTCAAATTATTTAATTTAAAAAAACCGTAAAAATCTAAATCCATTTTTTTTTCTTTTTTAATTTTTAATGAATTAAGTTTTTTATAAGCTAATTCATCTATAATATTTTGTTTCGAACTTAAATTTTGAGAAAATTTTTTATCATCTAAATATTTTTTTAGAATTTTGTTTTTAATTTCTGAATTTAAATCATTGATATCATTAGAATAAAATAACCAAATAATATTTTTAACTTTTCTTACATCTAAATATTCTCTTAATGCTGCATAATCTTTTAAAGGACCATTGCCTCCATAACCAATATTAATAATATTTTTACCTGACAATATTTTTAGAATACTTGTAATGTCATTCGGTCTATTTACGCATGCCCCTTGAGCAAAAGAATCACCTACAATAAGAAAGTCTATAGTTTCTTTATTCCAATTATTGTCATCGTTATTAAAACCAAATCTATCACTCAAATAAATCGAATAATATCCATTTTCGTTACAAAAGATTGTAGAGGAATTAGATATTCCAGATAAAGGAAAAATATCTAAATCATCATTAATATAATTATGTGGAGATAAAGATATAACATGTGGATCATTAGCTTTTTTTAATTCCTCATAAACTTCTAATCTTGTTCTCTTATCAAAATTTTTTTTATCTTCATAAAAGTTAGAAATTTTTTCAGCATTTTTTTTTTCTTTATAAGAACCGTAGAAATATAAAGTGATCTCTAAAGTGTATAAAACTAAGATCACCGAACAAAAAACAATTAAAATATTTTTTTTTACTTCGAAATTTAAAAAAAAAGTTATGATTGATAATGTAAAAATCAAAAGAAAAAAAACAAAATATTGAAAATAATATTCCCTTAAATTACCATCGAATACTATTTCTGACTTATAGTATGTAATTATCAATATAATTAAAGATAATACGGTAATGGTTGCAGAAAACAAATGCTTAACAAAATATTTAAAAAATTCTTTCATAAAATATAGAATAATGTTTTATATATTTATATAATATTATTCAATTTTCGTTTAAAATGAATTCAACAAAAATCAAGTATAGACCTGAAATTGATGGCTTGAGAGCTCTAGCCGTTATTACAGTTATATTTTATCATTTTGAAATTTCTCTCTTTGGAAATGATTTCTTTAATGGTGGCTACTTAGGTGTTGACGTTTTTTTTGTTATTTCGGGTTATTTAATTACATCGATACTCGTAGAAGAATATGAGTCAAAAAATTCTATTTCAATCTTAAATTTTTATAAGAGAAGAATAAGAAGAATAATTCCTTTATTATTTACAGTTATATTGGTTTGCATTCCATTTGCTTGGTTTTTTTTACTACCATCAAGTCTCGTAGATTTTTCTAAATCTTCCTTAAGTTCATTAACTTTTTCTTCAAATATTTATTTTCACTTCAGTGAAAATGCTTATTTCAATTTTAATGATTCTAATCCTCTTTTACATACTTGGTCTTTATCTGTAGAAGAGCAATTTTATATTTTTTTTCCTTTTTTTCTTTTATTTGTAATTAAATATTTAGACAAATTATTCATTAAATTTTTTATAATCTTAATTATAATTAACTTATTAATAATTCAATTTGGAGGAAATCTAAGTTTCAACTATCCTTATATTGAAGAAAATTTTTCATTTAATAAATCAAATTTTTTTGGGTCTTTTTATATATTTACTAGCAGATTTTGGGAATTGTTAATTGGAAGTTGTTTGGTTTTTTTTGAAAAAAAATTAAAATTTAAAAAAAATATTTATTCAAATTTTTTGCCAAAAATAGGATTAATTTTAATTCTTTCCTCAGTTTACTTTTTTAGCGATAAAACATTTCATCCTTCAATTTATACTTTAATACCAGTTATTGGGGTTTGTCTAATAATTCTTTTCTCAAATAAATTTGAGTTAACATCTAAATTACTGTCCTCAAATCTTTTAGTAAAATTAGGATTAATTTCCTATTCTTTATATCTTTGGCATTACCCTTTCTTAATTTTTCAAAAAAATATGTTTGAAAATGAAAACAATTTGTTGTGTTTTGCTCTAATATTGTTTACCTCAATTTTAAGTTATTTATTTATTGAAAAACCATTCCGAAATAAATCTAAAACCTCATTTAAACAAACCATAATTTTTATCTCGATAATATCTGTAATTATATTTGTATTCTCGATTTATTCCCTGTTAAATAAGGGATATGAAAAAAGATTTAATTTCAATATAGAAAATTATAACTTAGATAACAAATTTTATTCTGATAGATGGACATCTGAAAAAGAAAAATACTTTAATTCTGAAAATTCAGAAAATTTCACAAAAGAAAAAATTAATATTTTGATAGTTGGTAACTCGCATGGTCAAGATTTATTTAATTTATTTTTTTTTCAAAAAGATCTATTTAACAAATATAATATCCAATATTCAGCCACCAGAGGTGGTAAGGATTTATTAAATTTTTTTAAGAACTCAAATAATTGTGATTCCTATAGTAAAAATTTGATTCCATTAAAAAGTAAACATGCAGACAAAGATAATAAAAAAATTTGTAATGCAGATTATATAATTATTTCAAATCGTTATAACGATTGGGATTTAGTACTCCTAGAACAGATCTATGAAATTTCAAAAAAAATTGACAAAAAACTAGTGCTAGTAAAAATTAAGCCACACTTTAATACTTATGGGGAATTAACTATAATTGATAAATTCGTTATCAAAAATAACAGTTTACCAAATGAAAATGAAATAAAAATTTTAGAAAAAAAATATTTTCATAGTCAAAAAAATAACAAATATATTAACGATATGAATCTTAAATTAGTTTTATTTTCAGAGAAGAGGAAAATTAAAATATTAGACGTTTCAAGTTTATTTTGTGATTATGCATCTCAAAGGTGCGAAATACTTACCAATAATTTAGAAAAAATTATATATGACTCTTCTCATTTCTCCATAGAAGGCGCTAAATATTTAGGCAAAAAAGCTTTTCTAACGAAATGGTTAGAAAATGCTTTTTAATTTTTTATCATATCAAAAAATTTTTTTCAGTGCATAAATCAAGCCAATTGAGCTATTAGTACTGGTCAGCTGCACGCATTACTGCGCTTCCACACCCAGCCTATCAACGTGGT
>MDTA01121376.1_pt1 | contig 10877 bp, 8 predicted proteins | sample 811151 | NCBI WGS metagenome assembly MDTA01 (sample SAMN05326648, study PRJNA326480) | marine metagenome | isolation source: seawater | place: Indian Ocean: South | collected 2010 | reverse complement strand
TTCCTTTTATAGTTTGATCTTTTTCTAAAGTAAAATAGGCAAGACCAGAGGATCCCTGTGTTTTAGCCCAATTATCAATATTATCAAAAAAACTTCTTGGTTTATCTTTTGTATTATTTGTAATGATTGTTTTTACTATTGCGCCAGATTTTATTAATTTTTTAAATATCTCAAATTTGACATCTTCTCTATTAAATATCTCAGTAACATCTTGCAAAATTAATGGATTTCTAAGATCTGGTTTATCATTACCGTATTTTTGGATTGCTTCCTTGTATGTGATTCTTGGAAATTTTTCAGACAAAATTTTATTTTTTGAAAAATTTTTAAATAAGTTAATCATTAATTTTTCTACTACTTGAAAAATGTCCTCTTGTTCCACAAAAGACATTTCTAAATCTAATTGGTAAAATTCACCGGGACTTCTATCCGCTCTGGCGTCCTCATCTCTGAAACAAGGTGCAATTTGAAAATATTTATCAAAACCTGAGATCATTACTAATTGTTTGAATTGTTGAGGCGCTTGAGGTAAAGCATAAAATTTTCCAGGATTAAGTCTGCTTGGAACCAAAAAATCTCTCGCTCCTTCAGGGCTAGATGAGGTTAATATAGGGGTTTGGTATTCCAAGAAACCTAATTTTAACATCTCTGACCTAATAAAAGAAATCACTTTAGATCTTAAAATAATATTTTTATGCATTTCCTCTCTTCTTAAATCTAAAAATCTATACTTCAATCTGATATCTTCCGGATATTCTTGCTCTCCAAAAACTGGTATGGGTAGATCTTTTGCATCAGATAAAGTTTCTGCTGATTGAATACTAACTTCTATTTTTCCTGTTTTTAAATCCTTGTTCTCAGTCCCCTCTCCACGTTTAACAACTTTTCCGGAAATTTTTATTACTGATTCTGGTTTTATTTTTTCCAACATTGGAAAAAATTTACTTTTATTTTCAATTACGCACTGTGTAATTCCATAATGATCTCTTAAATCAATGAATAAAAGATTTCCGTGATCTCTTTTTCTATGTATCCAACCAGATAAAGTAACGTCTTTATTTATATCCTTTAATTCAAGCTGAGAACAGTTGTGTGTTCTATATTTGCTCATTATTATTTATATTTGTTTAATACTTTTTTTATTAGATTAATATTTATCGCTTTTCCAGATGATAATGACGACTCGTCAATATCTTTTAGAAATTTAAATATCTTATCATAAGATCTTTCAACATTCTTAATAATATAATCACTAATTTTATGGTCTAAACTTACTTGTTTATCAGAAAAAGTCTTAGTGATTATTACTTTTAATAGATCATCTGTTGGTAATTCTATTCCAAAAAATAAAAAACTCTCAATTCTAGATTTTAAATCAACTAATTTATAATCAAGTTTTTTTATAGAATGGGTACTATTGATAATAATAAAGTTATCTAGTTGTTTTGATTGATTCAAAAGTGAATAAAATAAATTTTCTTCTATATTTTGGCTGTAATTATCAATTATAAGACAATCTAATTTTTTTAGATTTTCAATATTTTCATCAGAAATTTCTTTAGCGTCTTGAATTTCAACTTTTTGGATTTTTTTTTCTAATATTTTAGATAAATGTGTTTTACCTGAACCTGAAACCCCAAAAATATTCAACCATTTACCAGGCCAATTCGGCCAGCTTTCTATGAGTTTATATGCTGAGAAGTTATTACTTGAAACGTAAAAATCTTCCTTAAAATATTTTGTCTTAAATGGAAATTTAAATACAAGTTGAGTCATTAAATAATCTTAAGACTCCAAAAATCATTTGATAATCTTAAAATAATTTTTTCATTGTTAAGTTGCTCAATTATTTTATCTATTTTACCCAAGTATTTAATTTTTAAAAGAACATATTCATTGTTAAATTCTTGAACATAAATACTTTCAATTAAATCGATTTTTTTCATTCTTCTTTTTAATTCTACCAAATTGTTAATTTTATCTAAATTAAATTTAGTATTTATAAAAGATGGTGTTCTTATATCAATTAAATTTTGTGATTTGGCTAAATTTATTATTTCATTTTTTATACTTTTAATAATTTTTAAATTGGATTGTTCTAATGTATTGCTCTTAATCTTTTCAATCTTCAGGTTTTTACTTATTTTTTTTCCCTTTATATTTGTATTAAGGTAAATTTTTTTTTCTCCTAGTTTATTCTCTTCAATAAATACTAAAGCTAAATTTTTGTTTGAATATTCTTCAAAAACATCTTTTAATTTAATATTTAGTAAATTGTTTTTATTTGTATTTATTTTTTCTATGGTTTCAATATTTTCTTGAGGTAAAATAAATTCTACAAATTTATTTTCAGTTTCTTTATTCCAATTTTCATAAAAATAATTTTTGGAATAAATGAATAATTGATCTCCTTTTTTAAAAATAGGTAATAAAAAAAATTCATTTTTTACAGTATCTGAGTACGAAATGCCTTTTTCATAAAATAAATTATGGAATTTGTCTTTATCAAATGAAATGTTAAATTTTTTAGTTGTTTCATTTAAATTAGTTTGCTCATCGGTGATTTGATAATATGATACCAATTTTTTTATTTCATTAGTTTGAAGATTTTCTAGTTTTTTAAGGTCATCATTTAAAAGAAGTCTATTCATCAGCTCCTGAAAGCCTTTTTTAATAGCCTCATTTGCGAATATTTCATTTTTACTTAATGATTTATTTGTAACTTCAATATTATTAACATTAAATAAGTTTATTTCTGACAAAACATTTCCAGTTTTTAAAAAAATAACTAGAATAATGGCTATTGAATTAAAACTTTTCATAAAAAATAAATATCATTTTTATCAATGAAAAAAATACAAAATAGTTACAAAAAAAGTGGTGTGAATATTGCATTGGCTAATAAACTTGTAAGTTTTATATCATCTGTAACAGCTAAAGATGTCCAAAAAAGGAAAAACTCTCTTGATAGACAAAATATAGGAGGCTTTGGATCTTTATTTGATATTAGTAAATTTAAGATTAAAGATCCTGTTATAGTTGCTTGTACAGATGGCGTAGGGACTAAAATTGAGCTTGCAAATGAGTTTAAAAAATTTGATACGATAGGAATTGATTTAGTAGCCATGTGCGTGAATGATTTGATTGTGCAAGGTGCTCGACCTTTATTTTTTTTAGATTACTTAGCTTTAGGAAAACTTGATTTAAAAAAATCAAAAAAAATTTTAAGGGGAATTTTTCAAGGATGTAAAATATCAAAATGTAAACTAGTTGGAGGAGAAACAGCAGAGATGCCTGGGGTTTACTCTAAAGGTAAATTTGATTTAGCGGGATTTAGTGTTGGTTTAGTGTCTAAGAAAAAAATTCTTAGCAAAAAAAATGTAAAAAAAGGCGATTTGATTTTAGGAGTTCCATCAAACGGTGCTCATTCAAATGGATATTCTTTGATTAGATCAATCTTAAAAAAACACAAGATTCCAAAAAACTTAAAAATCGAGTTACTAAAACCAACAAAAATTTACTCTAATGAAATTTTAAAATTAGTAGAAAAAAATTTAATCAATGCTTGTGCTCATATAACTGGGGGAGGATTAATAGAAAATTTATTAAGGTCAATTCCTCAAGGGTTGACATTAAACCTAGATCTTTCAAAGATAAGAACGGGAAAAATTTTTAAATGGCTAAAAAGTAAAAATTTATCAGATCGAGAAATGATTAGAACTTTTAATTGTGGAGTAGGCTTTTGTTTAATCTGCCCTAATAAGAATTTTAAAAAAATATTAAAAATTTTTCCAAAAAAATATTCGCCTTACGAAATAGGGTATATTTCAAAAGATAAAAGAAAAATAATTATTAAAAACTCGATTAAATGGTAAAAAGAAAAGCTTGTGTTTTTATATCTGGGAAAGGTTCAAATTTAAAAAATCTTATTATAAAATCAAGAGATTATAATTTTCCAATTAATATAAGTTTAGTAATTTCAAATAAAAAAAATGCTGATGGAATAGTTTATGCAAAGAGGAATTCTATACCATTTTTAATAATTAATACAAATCAAAGAAACTTTGAGAATAAAATATTAAATACTCTCAAAATCTACAAAATAAGTTTAATTTGTCTTGCTGGTTATATGAAAATTATATCTAAAGTGTTCCTCCAAAGATTTGGAAAACGCGTCATAAATATTCATCCATCATTGTTACCAAAATTTAAGGGGCTTGATACTTACAAAAGAATTTTAAAGAATAAGGAAAAAAAGACTGGTTGCACGGTTCATTATGTTAATGAAAAATTAGATAGCGGTAATATTATCACTCAAAAAAGTTTTTTTATTGACGCCAACGATAAAGAAATAAACTTAAAAAATAAAACTCAAAAGCTTGAAAAAAAGGCCTTCCCAGAAGCTATAATTAAAATTTTTAGAAACTATTGACTATTAAAAAAGAATTGAATTTCTTTTTTTGCATTTGGTATTGAGTCAGAACCGTGCACTGAGTTTTTATCAATTGAGATGCCATATAACTTTCTTATTGTATTATCCTCTGCATTTTTAGGATCTGTTGCACCCATTAATTTTCTATTTTTAGAAACAGAGTTTTCTCCCTCTAAAATCATTACTACTATTGGTCCTGACGACAAATAAGAGCACAAATCATTGTAAAAAGGCTTTGATTGATGAACTTTGTAAAATTCGGCAGCTTCATCTTTTGTGATATGAATTTTTTTCTGATCTTTAATCTTTAAACCATTTTTTTCAAAAATATTTTTTATTTGTTCTGTCAAATTTCTTTCAACAGCATCTGGTTTTATAATTGATAGTGTATTCTCAATTTTACTCATAATTCTCTTCTACTAATTGATTTAACAACCTTACTCCAAATCCAGTCGCACCACCTGAGTTAAGAGCTCCACCGTATTTTGAAAAAGCCATTCCAGCAATATCCAGGTGTGCCCATGGTGTTTTTTTTATAATAAATCTTTGTAAAAATTGAGCAGCTGTTGTAGATCCAGCGCCACCAACATAATTTATATTTTGAACATCAGCATTTTTAGAATTCATCAGTTTATCGTAATTTTTATGAAGAGGCATTCTCCATACTTTTTCCTCCACTTTTTCCCCAGCGTCATAAATTTGTTTTGATAATTTATCATCATTTGAAAAAAGTCCTGCATATTCAGATCCTAGGCAAACAATTATTGCGCCTGTTAAGGTAGCTAAATCTACAATAAATTTTGGTTTAAATTTTTTTTCAGTGAAAGTTAACGCGTCAGCTAAAACTAAACGTCCTTCAGCATCTGTGTTCAATACTTCGATAGTTTTACCGCTGTAGGATTTTACTATATCTCCAGGTCTTTGTGCGTTACCACTGACCATGTTTTCAACTAAACCGACAACACCGACAACATTAATCTTTGCCTTTCTCATTGCAAAATTTTTCATTAATCCCACAACTGTAGCAGATCCTGCCATGTCATAGGTCATGTCCTCCATGAATCTTGCAGGCTTCAATGAGTATCCTCCTGTGTCAAAACAAACTCCTTTTCCAACAAATGCTAATGGTTTTGAATTATTTCTCGCGCCATTCCACTCCATTGTAACCAGGTAAGATCCTCTTATACTACCTTGGCCGACACCAAGCAAAGCATGCATTCCGAGTTTTTTTAATTCTCTTTCATCATAAATTTTTATTTTAAGACCATATTTTTTTAAAGATTTTAATCTTTTTGCATATTCATCAGGATGTAAAATATTTCCTGGTTCGGAAACCAGATCTCTTGCAAAAAAAGTTCCTTCCTCTAATGCTTTAAATTTTAATTGACTCTGTTTTGACGGTCTGTTTTTACTGCCTACTATATTTAAAGAGATATTTCTTATGTCTTTTTTTGTTTTATACTTATTAAACTCATATGATTTCAATTTTAATCCGTGAAGAAAATGACCTAGAAAGTTTTCATTTTTTTTAGTCACACTATCCGAGAATAAAAAGTATTCGCTTTTTTTTCCGTAATTAATACGTCCGTAAAATTCTGCACCTAAATTTTCTATATCTGAGTTTTTTAATTTTTCCTTAATCGAAATTAAAACTATCTTTTTTTTTGATGTCATTTCAAAAACAAATAAATTTTTTTTTAAATCATTTGTTTTTAAAATCTCATTTATGTAATTAAATTCTGAAATTGAAAGGAACCTTCTCAATGTTTTAGTTTGAAATTTTTCATCAGAAAACAAAACCATATTAGCCGAGGTTTTGTTATTTGATTTTTTGATATAATTTATTTTTATTGTCATAAATTTAAAAAAAACCTAATTGTGTCAGTGATATAAGTCCAAATATATAAGTTTTCAATGGAAATTTAGTCATATTTAAACCATTAGTTGAATTTATTTTATGGATGCATTATTTATATACAATATTTTCTATGCTTCAAAACAAAATTTATCAAAATTTTATATTAGAAATCCTTAAAACATTTTTTGTTGTATTATTTGGATTGTCAATTATTGCTTTGACTGTAAGGGCGGTAAATTTCTTGGATTTAATTGTTGAAAGTGGTTATCCGATAAGCAGTTATTTTTATTACTCTTTTTTGAACTTTTTTGGTATCGCACCCAAATTTATTCCTTTCTCGTTCTTATTGGCTTTAACCATCTTTATTATTAAACATATACAGGATAGTGAGTTTGTAATTTTATGGACATCAGGAGTCAAAAAAATTTATTTAGTGAATTTATTTTTTGTAATATCGTGCGTAATATTAATTTTTTATTTAATTTTATCAACAATTTTGACGCCAATAACTTTAAATAAATCAAGATTATTATTAAGTAAAGAACAATTTAATTCGTTACTACCTACAGTCAAAATGCAACAGTTTAGTGATGCTTTCAGTGGTTTTACCTTTTTAGTAGAAAAAAAATCAAAAAATGAAGTTCAAAATATTTTTTTGCATGATAGTGGAAACAAACTCAAGAGCTTATCATCTAATAATGCTGGAATAGATAGTACAACAATAATTGCAGAAAAAGGATATGTCGATAAAAAAAAATTTTACTTATTTAATGGACAAATCATTTCATCCAGGAAAAGCAATCAAGAGAATGAAATTATTAAATTTGAACAACTTAATATTGATTTGAGTGACTTGACTACGTCCACAATAAAAAAACCTAAATTGCAAGAAACGTCAACTAAAGACCTATTTGATTGTCTTTATTCAAAAGAACCTCAAATCCTTTTTTCAAAAGATCCTCGAATCTTTTGTGATAAAAATGCTAAAAAAGAAATAATTCCAGTTTTGAATAGAAGAATCACATTAGGTTTTTATATTCCTATAATATCACTGATTTGTTCTTTGCTTTTAATAAATTCCAAATCAAAGCTTTTAAATAAATTTAGTATTTTTATTTATAGTTTTATCTTGCTTTTGTTTTCAGAAATTGCCGTAAGATATACAGGTATAAATGATCTAATGAAAATTATGTTTATCATTACACCCGTTATAGTATTTTCAATTATTTACTTATTTCTTTTTTTAAGATTTTCAAACGAGTCAATTATAAAATGAATAAAATTATTTTAAGCTATCTTTTAAAAAATTTTTTGAAGACTATATTTATGTGGACAGCAATTTTTTATTGCTTTGGAGTAATTTTGAACTTGTTTGAGGAAATTGAATTTTTTAAAAATATCAATGTTAGTTTTTTAAAACCATTAATTTTAACAAGTATTTATATACCTAGTATGATTATACAATTGCTACCCTTTATAATTTTTATATCAAGTATGTGGTTTTTATTAAAAATTAGAAATAATAGAGATCTACTTACAATGAAAGTATTTGGTTACTCAAACATTAAAATATTTTTTATTTTGGCTTTTACATCATTTATTTTGGGTTGGTTGATTTTATTTTTAGTAAACCCTGTTACATCCTCATTGACAAAATATTACGAGAAGGAAAAATCAAATTATGCACGTGATATAGATCACTTGGTTACATTTAATAAAAACGGGCTTTGGATAAAAGAAAATATAGATAATAAAAAAAGGATAATCACAGCTCTTAAACCCGAAGGTGAAAATTTAATAGATATTACAATTTTTCATTTAGATGAAAACTATAGACTTTTAGAAAAGATTGCTTCAAAAAAAGCAAATATAAAGGATAACAATTGGATACTTACCGAAACTCAAATTTTTGAGAAAAAAGAAGGTGTTTTAGAAAAAAAATATTTAGGTGAATATAAGATTAAGTCAAATTATAATCACGAAAAAATTACTACGCTATTTAAAAATTTTGGCACCATGTCCTTTTTAGATCTATTATTAAATTATAATAATTTAATTCAAAATGGGTATAATAAAATATTTTTAAACCAAAATTTACATACATTATTGTCATTACCTTTTTTCTTACTAGTCATGACTGCAATTGCAGCAATAATGACTTTAAATACGTTAAAAAGGTCAGATAATATCAGATATATAATTATAGGTTTAATTACCTGTGTTTCAGTGTTTTATTTTAAAGATTTATCTTTAGCATTAGGTCAGACTGATAGAGTTCCGTTGGTGCTTGCAGTATGGTCTCCGGTTATTGTGTTAAGTTTATTTACATTTATTGGAGTTTTGCAAATCAATGAAAAATAAAATATTAGTCATATTTTTTTTGGTTTTATCTACAACAAAATCTTTTTCAGAAAATCTATTTATTGAAGCTAAAAATATTTCCATAGACAAGAAAAATAATAAAACAATTTTTGATAAAGAAGTAAAAATTACGACTGAGGATAAAAACATTATTAAAAGCAATTACGTTGAGTATGATAAAAATAGAGGTATGCTTATAATAAAAAATAATGTCATAGCAAAAGATATTAAAAATAATATCATTAAAACTAATTATGCTGAATACGATGAAAATAATAAAATATTTAAGACAATAGGTTTATCGGAAATTGTTACTTCAGAAAATTACATTATAAAAGGTCAAGATATTATCCTTGATAATAAAAATGAAATTATAAATTCTTTAAAAAAAACTACTATAGAAGATCAAGATGGTAACCAAATTTTTTTAAACAGTTTTAATTACAATATCAAAACAAATATTTTTAAATCTGTCGGATATGTAAAAGTTCAAGATAAAATGAGAAATGAATACGAATTTTCTCAAATTTATATTGATACTGAAAAAAAGGAAATTTTAGGAACTGACATTAAAGCTTTTTTGAATGATGAGAGTTTTAAAATTAATGAGAAAAATGACCCAAGAATTTTTTCAAATACAATTAAAATTACAAAAGATAAAAGTTATTTTAACAAAAGTATATTCACGTTATGCCAATTTAGAAAAAATGAAAAATGTCCCCCTTGGACAATTCAATCATCTAAAATGTTACATGATAATAAAAAAAAAACAATTTATTATGATAATGCTGTGGTAAAAGTTTATGATATACCAATTTTCTTTTTTCCAAAACTTTCACATCCTGATCCAACAGTTGATAGAAGATCGGGTTTTTTAACTCCATCTTTTTATGACACTAAAAACTTAGGAGAAGGTATAGCTATACCTTACTTTTTTGACTTAGGAAAAGATAAAAATTTTACTTTGACAAGCAGAATCTATGCTACTGAAAATCCTTTAATGCTCGGAGAATACCATCAGGCATTTAAGGGATCAAATTTATTAGCAGATTTTGGTTTTACTGAAGGTTATAAAAATACAAGTACCACAAAAAAAGCTGGTGAAAAATCACATTTTTTTGGAAAATTTGTAAAAAACTTTAAAGGAAAAAATGATTCTGAAAATAATTTAAGTCTGTCTTTTCAAGATGTTACTGATGATAAGTATCTTAAACTTTATAGAATTAAATCAAACTTGGTAGATTATAATGAAGATACCTTAGAAAGTGAGCTTAGTTTTACTCATGAGTCTGAAAGTATCTTTTTTGGACTCAATGCAAGTGTCTATGAAACCATGAAAGGAAATTATAATGATAAATATGAATATATTTTACCAGAAATTACAATCGATAAAAATTTAATCAATGACGAAAAATTTGGAACTTTAGATCTGCAAAGTAATCTTAAAATCCACAACTATGATACTAACAAACTTACAAATTTCTTGGTAAACGATTTTGATTGGACATCTAATAAATTTTATTTTGACTCAGGGCTCAATACAAAAGTTTTAGGAAAATTAAAAAATATAAACTATGAAACTAAAAATGTTGATATTTATAAAGACCATTTAACTAATGAATTTTTTGGTGCCTTGGGAATATTGTCTGAATTTAATCTGCAAAAAAATGTTAATGGTGTTTCACATTTACTTACTCCAAAAACACTTATTAGATATTCACCGGGTAGCATGAGGAATGAAGACAATGGATATAGGTTAGATCCTTTTAATTCATTTAGTTTAAATAGAGTAGATAATGCTAATAATTTTGAAACAGGTTTAAGCAGCACATTAGGATTTGATTATAAGATTAAGGACAAATTTAAGGATTTCAACTTTTCAGTAGCGCAAGTCATAAATCAAAAAGAAAATAGTAAGATGAATGATAAAACAAGTTTAGATGAAAAGCTGTCTGATTTAGTCGGAGCCGCATCACTACAATTTAATAAATTTAGTTTAGATTACAATTTTTCTTTAGATCAAAATTATAGCGATCTCAATTATAATGAAATTGGATCAAAATTAAATATGGGCGCGGTAGATGTTGATTTTAGATATCTTCAAGAGAAAAAACATGTAGGAGATCAAGATTATTTTACCACAAAAGTGAATTTTAAAAATCAAGACAAAGGTCTATTTTCATTTGAGACGAAACGTAATTTGATTACTAGCTCTTCTGAATTTTA
>MDTA01013156.1_pt1 | contig 10877 bp, 10 predicted proteins | sample 811151 | NCBI WGS metagenome assembly MDTA01 (sample SAMN05326648, study PRJNA326480) | marine metagenome | isolation source: seawater | place: Indian Ocean: South | collected 2010 | reverse complement strand
TTTTTTGTTAATTAAAAAGATTAAAAGATATGTAATTAAAAGTATAAAAAAGATCAAATCATTTTTAATTTTATTTGATTTTATTAACGGCACTTCAAATTCAATATTTCCAGCTTCATTTCTATTTAATCTTTTTATTATGTTACCCTTATTATCAATAATTGCACTTACACCACGATTTGCAGATCTAAGCAAAAAAGTATTATTCTCAATTGCTCTAAATATAGATTTAGCAAAATGTTGATCGGGTCCCACGGACTCACCAAACCATCCATCTTCAGAAATATTAATGATTACATTAGTGCTGCTATCTGACTTCTGAATTAAATTAGAAAATATTACTTCATAACAAATCATCGGTAAAATATTTAAATTATCAATTACAAGATTATTATCATCCTCACCTCTTAAAAATGATCCATGCCCCTCTGTAATTTTCTTTAAACCAAAATTATTTAATATTTTTTCAAAAGGTAAAAACTCTCCGAAGGGAACGAGTTTTCTTTTATTATAATTTTGAATAATATTAAAATTATTGTCTATAACTATCATACTATTATAAACATTTCCTGAAGCTCGTTCTGTCAAATTCGTACCGAAAATTATCTTATGCTTATCTGAAAAATGTTCAGAGATTAAATCTTTAAAAATTAAAATTTGATTATAATTATAACCACTAAAAACACCTTCAGGCCAAATAAAGATAGTCTCTTTTTGTTTATCAGGGTTACTATATCTAATTAATTTTTTAAACCTTTCTTCAATTTGTCGTGAATTAAGACCATATTCTAAATCAAAATTTGGAGATATTATTTTTATGAATGATCTGTTATTTAAACTTTGTATTTTTTTTTTGTTGTTATTAATTTCATAACTTCCATAGATGAAAAGGCTAAAAATAAAAAAGATATATAGTACGAAAAAAGAAAATTTTTTTATTATATTAATTTTAAACAAGATAATTATAGGAAATGTGAATAAAGTTATTACAAGAAGATTAAATGAAAATAACCCTATCAGGTTTAATATTTGTAATATCTCATTAATCGAAATTAAGCTGTATGCCCACAAATTCCAAGGAAATCCAGTTAGTAGATTAGCTCTTAAAAAGTCCGAAACGGCTAAACCTGCTGAAAATATAAAAAGTGACGAGAAATCTAATTTTATATATGGACCAATCAACAATATGGTTAAGCCAATAAACAAGCTTAAAAATAAAGGAATAAATATTAAAGCAAAAGGAATTAAAATTTTAAAATTTTCATCAAATGTGAGAGAATGGGTAATCCAATAAATTCCGCTTAAGTAAAACCCAAAACCAAAAGCTAATCCAAATATGAATAGATTTTTTTTGTAAGGTTTTTTTCGATAAAAAGATTTAGACCTTTTATTTATATAACTAATTAAATAAAAAATTGACGGTAAAATTATTAAATTAATTATAGTAAAGTTATAAGGCTCAAAAGAAAATTTAGATAATGCGCCTAGAATAAATGGTATCGTATATAGTGTAATAAAGCGTCTATCTAGATATTTTTCAATCATTGACTAACTTAAAATATTTTTTTTCTACTCGAAGCATCTTTTCAAAATCTGCATCTCGTTTATGATTATAACCAAATAAATGAAGCAGCCCATGAATCCATAGACGGTCAAACTCAAATTCAAAATATTTTATCATTTTTTTATCGCTAATCTTATTAAAATTGATAATTATATCTCCTAGGTAAATTTCTTCTCCTTTTTTTATTTTTTTTTTTAATTCGCTAAATGTTTGAAATGGAAATGACAATATATCTGTCGTTTTATTTTTTTTTCTAAATCTTTTATTTAGATTTGTAATTTCTCTATTACCCGAAAGCAATAAAGTGCAATAAAATTTATTTTTCTTAAATTTATTCTCACTTAAATTTAATTTACTGATTTTTTTATTCAAATAATGGTTAGGTTTTTTTATAAATTTTAGCCAATTTATATTACTAGTAATGACATTAATTTTTATCATCAATGCTTTTATTTTTATAAGCTTTAATGATTTTTGAAACTAATGGATGTCTAACTACATCATTATGATCAAATTCGATTACACGAATCTCCTCTATATTCTTAAGAATATTTTTTGATTTTACTAAGCCCGATTCCTTTTTATTTATTAAATCTATTTGGCTTGGATCTCCGTTTACAACTAGTTTAGAATTCTCTCCGATTCTAGTTAAAAACATTTTTATTTGTGTCTCTGTAGCATTTTGTGCTTCATCTAAAATCGCATAACAGTTTTTCAAAGTTCTACCTCTCATAAAAGCTAGTGGGGCTATCTCAATTTCACCAGTTTCAATTTTCTTATTTATTTTGTCTGCACCAAAAAGTTCGTAGAGAGCGTCATATAGAGGTCTTAAATATGGATCAACTTTTTCTTTCATATCTCCTGGTAGGAAACCTAATTTCTCACCTGCCTCAACAGCTGGCCTTGATAAAATTACTCTTTCTATTTTTTTTTCCATAAGCAATGTTATTGCAACGGAGACAGCTAAAAAACTCTTACCAGTCCCTGCGGGTCCAAGTGACATTATAATATCATTTTCTTTTAAAGCTTTAATATACTCTGATTGTTTTTCAGAACGCGCGATAACTGATTTTTTTGGAGTCTTGATTAGCTGCTTAAAACTCTTTACGTTAGATTCTTCAATCTCCAAATTTTTTTTCACAGATAAAACTATATCCTCTTTTTCAATGATATTCGTCAAAAAATACTTATTTATCAAAAATTTTATTGCATCACAAAAAATAGTTAAATTTTCGTAATTTCCTTTACAAGTTATTGAATTACCTCTGAAATAAACATCCGTATTTGTTAATTTGGATAAATCTTTTAGATTTTGATCAAATTGGCCGACTATAGCCATTAACATTTCGTTGTCATTAATTGATATATTAAAAGTTTCTTTATCAATTTTTTTAATAATTAAATTTTTTTCTAATTTACTTATTTCTGACATTTATGATTAAGCAGCATAATTGGTTTTATCAAAATCTGGAACAATTTCACCATACAATGTATTCTGGTTGTATTTTAAAATTTTTATATTTTCAATATTACCCGTTAAATCTCTATCACTCTCAACAATTACTGAATTAAAATATTCATCTCTACCAAAATATCTATTTCCACTTCTCATCTTATTTTCAAATAAAACTTTTGCTGTTCTATTTATTAACTTTTTTCTGTAGCTAATTTTTATTTTTTCTGAAATACGTTGAAATTCTGTTAATCTATTCTTTGCTTCTTTATCATCAATCTTAACTAAATCAAAAGCTGGGGTGCCTGGTCTTGCGCTAAATATGAAAGAAAATGAATTAATAAAACCAATTTTAGTAGCTAATTCAATCGTATTTTTAAAATCGTCAATTGATTCACCAGGGTAACCAATTATAAAATCACTTGAAAATTTAATATCAGGTCTTGCTTTAATCAGTTTTTTTATAATCCCTAAGTACTCCTCAACTGTATGTTTTCTGTTCATAGACTCCAATATTTTATTAGAGCCACTTTGGACTGGTAAGTGAATTAATGGCATTAACTTTTTACATTTCTTATGTACTTCAACTAAATCTTCAGTGAAATCTTTTGGATGTGATGTGGTATACCTAATTCTTTTCAAATCTTTATTTTTTGATATTTCTAAAATTAAATTAGAAAGTTTATTTCCCTCAAAATTATATGCATTTACATTTTGTCCAAGCAAAATTATCTCTTTGACACCATTTTTAACTAATTGATTAGCCTCAATAACTAATTCTTTCATAGATCTAGAAAATTCTGCTCCTCGTGTGTAGGGCACAACGCAAAATTTGCAAAACTTATCGCAACCCTCTTGTATAGTTAAAAATGATGAAATTTTACTATCTGAATTTTTTAAAGAATTTAAACTATCAAATTTTTCTATAACATCAAACTCAGTAATATTTATAGGTTTTAATTTTTTTTCTATTTTTAAAATTGTATCATTAATTTGATGGTAAGATTGTGGACCCAAAACTGCATCAATATATTTTTCTTTTTTTAAAAGAATATTTCCCTCTGCTTGAGCGACACAGCCTGTGATCAATACAATAGGTTTTGGTTTATTCCTAAATTCTTTTTTTAATCTTCCAATATCATGATAAACTTTCTCTGTTGCTTTCTCTCTAATATGACAAGTGTTTAAAATATAACAATCTGCATCCTTGAAATTTTTAGTAGGTTCATATTTAATTTTTTTCGTTAAGTCTAGCATACGGTTACTATCGTATACATTCATTTGGCACCCAAGTGTTTTGATAAAAATTTTTTTTGGCAAATTATTTTTTTATTTTTGAACCATACAGTTCTAATTTATGATCGACAAGATTGTATCCTAATTTTTTTGCAATCTTTTTTTGTAACTCCTCAATATCTTTATCTACAAATTCTACAATTTCTCCACTATTAATATCTATGAGGTGATTATGGTCGTCACTAATCTCATATCTAGCTTTTCCAGCTTTAAATTCGTGTTTGACCAATATCCCAGCTTCTTCAAAAAGTTTTACGGTTCTATAAACTGTTGCAATGCTAATTTTATCATCAATTGATGTAACTCTTTTATGTAGTTCATCTACATCTGGATGGTCCTTCGAACCATAAACCTCTTTAGACTCAGATAAAACTTTGGCAATGGTTTTTCTTTGGTCAGTAAGCCTTACCCCTTTTTGCAAACATTTTTCTTCTATAGCATTCATAATAATAATTTAACTTAAATATATTGGATTAATCAAATTTTTTTGCACTAATTCTTTTTTAATTAAAAGTTCAATATTAGCAAGGGAAAATTGACTAAGATCGTCGTTCTTAAATCCAAATAAATTTATTTTTTTTGAAATTTTAATTCCTTTTGCTACGGCTAGAGAAATTCGTACTGACGAGAAACTACCAGGCCCATTATTGACGAGTATCGAAAAATCACTATTAAAGTTTACTTTGTGTTTTTTTATTAAATTTAATATGTTTATAACCAATTGATCGTTATTAAATTTTTGATCTAAAGTATGAACATAGAAATTATTATCAACCCTTAAACCGATTTTATTATTTTTACCTATGCAATTTATAATTAGAAAATTTTTTATCATAAAATTATTTATATTTATTTTACTCTTTCATAATAATTCGATCTCATCTAGTGAAATTAAAAATATTGATGATTTCGGCATTATATCTTTAATGTATCACAGGTTTGAAGAAAACAAATACCCTTCTACAAATATAAGGATTAAGGACTTTATAAATCATATTAATATTCTAGAAAAAAATAAAATACTTTTTGTAAATCCTAAAAATTTTGAGGATGAATTAAAAAATAATAAAACACAAAGAAAAGTTCTTTTAACAATTGATGATGGATTTGAATCCTTTTATCAGAATGCATGGCCAATACTTAAGAAAAAAAAGATTCCATTTATTTTGTTTGTAAGCACACGTGAAGTCGGTGTTTCAAATTATATGACCTGGGATCAGATAAGAGAGATAGATAATGAAGAATTTGTTGAAATAGGTAACCATAGTCACACACATGAGTATTTAGTTGATGAAAGTAGAGACGTTATTGTTTCTGATATTAAAAAATCTATTTCAATTTTTAAAAAAGAATTAGGAAAAAATTCTGATTTTTTTTCATACCCATTCGGGGAATATAGTTTAGAATTTAAAGATATTATTAAATCTCTTGGATTTAAATATGCATTTGGTCAACATTCTGGTGTGATGGATGAAACAAAAGATTTTTACGAATTGCCAAGATTTCCTATTAATGAAAAATATGGTGAAGTCAAAAGATTTAATTCATTAACTAAAACTCTACCCTTCAAATATAAAATGATATACCCTGAAGAAAAATATCTTTTAAAAAATAAAAATCCACCACAAGTAAAAATAAATTTTTACAAAAATATTAAAAATCTAAAATCTTTAAATTGTTATTCTAATGAAAATGATAAATGGCGGCAATCAAATATTAAATTCAAAGATGATCTTACTTTGATTATTAAAATTGATGAAAAGTTTATTGGTGAACGTGGGAGAATAAATTGCTCTCTTAGAGATTCTAGTGGGTACTGGAGGTGGCTAGGAATACAATTCGTAGTAAGTGATAAATAGATTAAGAGGTTAATTCAATTTTTTTTACAGAATTTACTAACCTTACAGGTTCAAAGTCCATTAACCTGTTTTGTTTAATAATTTGATTTAGTTTTTTTGTATATTCTGATCCTGTTTGAGCATAATTGTTTAAAGTTTCAGTTAGTTCCAAACCTTTAATTTTTTTATTTTTATCTCTTAATACTGATCTTTTTTGTCTAAATTTAGAATAACTTTTGTGAGTATTAAGATTATTTTGGTAAGCTTTAACTGATGCTCTTAAGATTGGAAACTTCAAAATTTTATGATTTTTATTACTTTCTCTATCTAAAGGAGCGATTCCTTGACCGCTCCATGTCCACTGTCCAAATATAGCATTTCCCTCTAAAGCAAATCTTGAAGTTCCCCATCCACTTTCTTTTGCTGCCTGAGCCAAAGCTATTGAAGTTGGAATTATATCCATTCTAACAAGTAATTCTTTTAGATTGCCTTTTTTTACCTTGTACTCTAAAAGTTTCTGCCTTAACCATTGTTTTTCTAAATCTGTTGTAAATTTTTTATCATTTAAAATTTTTAGTTTTTCTCTATCAGCAATTATTCTCTCATTTTCAGCTACTATTAATGGAAGCACGATTTTAATAAATGTTTCTTTCTTTAATTTAGTACTTTCCAATTCATCCAGATCTCTTGGAAATTGTGTAAAATAAATGGGTTTGACTAATTTTTTAGATCGCACTTGGCTAAGATCATATTCTACATCTTTAAAAAGATTTAAAACTGTTTCTGTTTTTAAATTTAAGTTAGGTAGGATCACTTCATCAACACTTCTTCTTTTTACCTCAAATTTTGGTTTTTTTTCTTTTTCGGTAACTAATTCCTTTTTCTTTTTTGTATCTAATTCTTTATCTTGTTTTTTTTTAACTACTGGTTTTTTTACCTCTTTTTTTATTTCTGGTTTTTTTATTTCATTTTTAATTTCAGGCTTAGAAACTATTTTATCCTCTGAAAAATAGTTTATGCCACTAAATGAAATTGAGGTAATAACAGTTATTATAACTATACCAATAATTACTTTCTTAGCTTTTTTAGGTTCTATTTGTTGATTATAAATCCCGTGGAACAAATCTGTAAAAACATTTCCAAAGAACTCATAAACAACACTTCCTAATTTAGGTATAATATTTAAAAAATTAAGACCAATTTTACCAAGTTGATCCCAAATATCTTTGAAGAGCCTGCCAATTTTTCTATTGGTATCATATTTTAAATTTTCTAATTTCCTTAAAGCTTTATTTTTATCTTTGATTTTGTTTTCCTTAAACTCAACTAAATTAGATTTTATCTTACTTACTGGTTTAATAATGTTGTCTCTAAGAAAATTAGATTTGAAATCTTTAGGTATAACAATTTTATTTTTTTTTAAAATTAACTCTAATTGTCCAGAGGTTAAGTTCTTTCTACTTTTCTCATAATCTTTAATTTCTTTTACGTCATAGATATAAGCTAATTCAATTAACTTATCTCTATAACTTAATTTTTTTTTCATTGTACTGCCTCTACCGAATTAACCTCTTTAACATAGTGCTTTAACAAGTTTTGAACTCCTTGTTTCAAAGTCATTAAAGAACTAGGACACCCTGAACAACTTCCTTGCAATTGAACTTTAACTACTCCATTTTTAAAGGATTTAAACTTTATATCTCCCCCATCTCTTGCCACAGCTGGTCTTATTTTTGTATCTAAAACTTCAATGATTTTACTCACAGTTTCATCTTTATTATCTTCATTTATAAGGGCATTTTGATTTTTATTTAAGATGGGTTTATTGTTTTTCTCAAAATAGTCATTTAGGTGAGAAATAACCATTGGTTTGAGCTCATTCCAAGTTACTTCATCAGTTTTTTTCACTGATAAAAATTTCTCAGATAACAGAACTAGTTCTACTCCTTTAAAATTTAATAGTTCCTTAATAAAAAGATTATCTACTTCATTACTTTTAGTTTTAAGAAATTCTTCAGTGCCAATAGCTGAAATAGTTTTTTCAGTTAAAAACTTTAAAGAATTTGGGTTTGGTGTTGTTTCTGTTTGTATCATAAAAGCTTTATATTATATCAAACCTACTTTTTCACGTATATTCTTAAGGTTTTCCTCAGCAATTATATTAGCTTTTTCAGTGCCTTTTTTTAGAATATTTTTTAAATGCGACTTGTCTGTAAGTAGTTTTTGAATTTCCTTTCCGACAGGTGCTATTTCATCTATTAGAACTTCAGCTAATTTTGTTTTTAAAAAAGTGTACTCTTTTCCAGCCATTTCTGAAACAATTTTTTCTAAACTGTTTTTAGTTAGTTCGGAATAGATAGTCAAAAGATTTAAAGCCTCAGGTTTGTTTTCAAGTAATTTTATTTGATCAGGTATTACGTTTGAGTCTGACTTAGCTTTTTTTATTTTTTTGTTAATCTCATCGGCTGTATCTTTTAGATTTATCCTTGAATAATCAGACTCTTCAGATTTACTCATCTTTTTTGTTCCATCTCTTAAGCTCATAATTCTAGAAATATTTTTAGGTATTAACGGTTCTGGTAAAGGGAAAAAATCTTTGCAATTGAAATCTTTATTAAATTTCTGAGCAATATCTCGAGATAATTCTAAGTGCTGTTTTTGATCAGCTCCAACTGGAACGTGGGTCGCTTTATATAATAAAATATCTGCTGCCATTAAATTCGGATAAATATAAAGTCCGACACTTGCTTTTTCTTTGTCTGGGCCAGCTTTATCCTTGAATTGTGTCATTCTATTTAGCCAACCTATCCTAGAAACACAGTTTAGAATCCAAGCAAGTTCTGAGTGACCTGAAACTGAGGATTGATTAAAAATTATGCTTTTGTCAGGATTTAAACCTGTAGCTAGAAAACTAGCTGTAGTTTCTAAAACATTATCATGCAATTTTTTTGGATTTTGATAAACAGTGATCGCATGCAAATCAACAACACAATAAATACATTCCATTTCTTTCTGTAATGAAACAAAATTTTTTAAAGCCCCTAAATAATTTCCTAAATGAAGATTTCCAGTTGGTTGAACTCCTGAGAATACAATTTTTTTTTTAATCATTTAAATTTGTTTTATAATTTTTAAGTTTTAATATTCCTAATAAATAACATGATAATAAGTAAAACATACCAACAAAACCAATAATTGATATTAAATAAAAAGCTTTATAATTGTAGCCATAGTTTAAATAATCTGAGAACATGTCTAAAGAAAATAATAACATGAACGACATAATAATTGTGGAAATCGATATCTTGATAAAATTTGTCATTAATTGTTTTTTTAATAGTAAAATTTTTTTGCTATTTAATAAATAGATATAAATAAAAACACCAACCCAAGTTGAAATAGATGTAGCAATTGGTATAATTATAAATCCAATTTTATTAAATAAACTTACGCTTATCAAAACATTTAAAAAAACAATAAATGTAGAGATATAAAAAGGTGTTTTAGTATTATCTCTTGCAAAAAAGAAATTGGATAAGATTTTAATTAATGCAAATGCTGGCACTCCATATCCAAAGAACTTTAACGCAAAAGCTGTCATTACCACATCATTTTGAGAAAAAGATCCATATCCAAATAACGCATTAACTATTTCATTCGATGCTAATATTAATCCGAAACTTGCCGGAATTGAAAATAGGAGAGAGAGCTCAAAAGACTTATTTTGTATATTAGAAATTCTTTTAATATTTTTCATTTTAAAAGCTTTGGAGAGAACTGGCAATGAAACAGTTCCGACGGCTATCCCCGCTATTGCAAGGTTAATTTGATAAACTCTATCTGCATAATAAAGGTAAGATACTGCGCCTGACTGAAAAGAGGCAATGATGGTGCCGACTAAAATATTTATTTGCGTGACTCCTGAAGATAAAATACTTGGTAAAAGTTTTTTGAAAAAAAATCTTACTTTATAACTAAATCTTAAACTAAAATTTAAAGCAGGCTTATAAAATTTTTTAGTTACGTAAATTAAAAAAAATAATTGGATTACACCCGCTGTAGTAACACCATAAGAAAGTAGCTTTACATAATCCAACTCTTGAATGTAAGAGTAGATCAAACTTATAATTAAGACTACATTTAAAATAATAGGTGCCCCAGCAGCAGCTGCAAATTTATTATTAGAGTTAAGTATTCCGGAAAAAAAAGAGGATAGACTTACAAATAGTAAAAAGGGAAATGTAATTCTTGTAAGCTCAACAGCTAGATTAAATTTAATTTGATCTTCAAAAAAACCTGGAGCAATTATGTAAACTAAGTATGGAGTAAAGATCTCTGCTACCGTAATTATAAACAATAAAATTAACAATAAAGAACTTAAGACATCGTCGGCAAACTTTTTTCCCTTTCTTTTATCTTCAATTTTTGCAGAAGTATAGCTAGGTATAAATGCTGCATTGAATGTCCCTTCAGCGAACAATCTTCTGAAAGTATTCGGTAATCTAAATGCTACAAAAAAAGCATCAGCAAATATTGACGCCCCAAGAAAAATTGCTATTAAAATATCTCTTAGATAACCTAAAAATCTGCTGATTAAGGTAAAAAAACTAAATACTGATGCTGAAGTTAAGAGGTTCATAAATATTCTTAATTAGGCCATAAATTTTTAGTGAATTATCATTTTTTATATTACATACTCATAAAGTTAAATGTCAAAAAAAACAGA
>MDTA01013094.1_pt1 | contig 10877 bp, 3 predicted proteins | sample 811151 | NCBI WGS metagenome assembly MDTA01 (sample SAMN05326648, study PRJNA326480) | marine metagenome | isolation source: seawater | place: Indian Ocean: South | collected 2010 | reverse complement strand
TGGCAGTCTTACATGTGCGAGCGTAGCACTGGTGCTAATATTATCCATCGGTACACGTTGGTTCGCGGGAAACGCGTCGCGCGCACATCGCGGCATCCGCCCACGCCCTGTGTGGGCGCTGTGAGGCGGGCCGGTCACGTCGGCGCGGCGTCGTCTGTCCTTCGCTTAAAGAATCTTCCAGCTCACACGAATTACTGCGTGAGCGGTATCGCCATGTATGCGATCGTGAGCGCGGTCGAGATCGCGACGGACGCGCCGTTGAAGGCGTTCACCTTATCGCGAATCTTCTGCGCCACGGATTTGTCCTCGATCTCGCGCAGGCCGGTTCCGTCGACGTCCCAGACGCCGGCCTGCGCGATGTTTCACAAGCCCGTCGCCTCGCTTCCCTTGAAGCCGAGGCCGAGGAAAAGGGGGACGGCGATCACGGCTCGCTGCGCGGGCGGCGCACCGGTGGCGAGCTGGACCGCGGCGATGAGCGCACACGCGATCCCGAACGCGGTTCCCGCTTTTCCGCGCCTCGCCCGTTCGTCGGCGTCGATGTTGGTGAGGCTGCACGCGGCTTGTTCACGCAACTCCGCCTGCTCATCCTCGGTCGTGGTGACGCTAGAAGCGTCGACGTCCTCCTTGAAAACCCCCCACTTGATGCGCTTGACGCCGCCGCCGGGGTAGAGCTGCTTGAACACGTCGGCGAGAGGATCGTCGAAGGCTTCCGTCTTCGTCTCGGGCTCCTCGACGTCCACTGGGGAAGATCTGGCCGCGACGCTTTTTATCCTGCGGCTATCCTGCGCCTCCTGTTTGCACCCCGGCACCCTGTTTGCACCCCGGCGCCTCGAGGATCCCGAGGGCGCGGCGCGCGTGGGAACGCGCGCAACCACCCCTAGTGATACTACGGTCGCCATCTCTCACTCGAAGCGCGTGTACGCGTGCCGGGCAGAGTGGCCCGTGGCCACGTCGACAAGATTTGCTCCACAAGATTTGCTCGGAAGATCCGGCACCCTCCCGACAGGACCGTTTATTGTTGCATTCGCGGGGGCGAAGGGGACGTACCGGGGCGATATGTCCCAACTCCCCCCGGCCTTCCCGCCGCAGTCGAGGCTAACGGTATCGACGAGCGGACGAGCGGTCGATGCGCCGACGGGGGATGCTCATGACGTATCACGGGCGCCTCCGATGGGGGTGGACTGGGACGAGGAGGCCTCGACTCGCGGGGATTTGGAGCGCCTCTCCGGAGGCAGCGACTTCAGCGGCTACGCCGATAGCGTGTTCAGCGGCGATTCCGGGTACACCGGCCTCTCTGGGGTGAGTGGCGCGTTCCACAACCGGGCGTTGTTACCGCCACGCGTGCGCGGCAACCCGCTCCTCGATCCCACCGCTCCCGATTACGACCCGAGCGAACACCTCAAACGCCTGACCGAGAACGACGCCTCGGACGACGCCGACCGCTTCTCGCTCGCGCGCGGGCTGTCCATGGGCCTCGGGTCCCTCGCCCTGGACGATGGATACGACGCCATCTCCACCTTCGAGGGAACGTCCAGGTCGGACGAATCCCGCGCGAGGTCGGCGGCGCGGCGCGACCCGGACCGGCGACGATACGGCGACATCACCACCGCCGCGAGCGCCGCGGAGACGGGGGACGCGGGCGCGATAGACTACGCGCACAGGCGCGGGGTGGACCTCGACGAGATCGACGGGGACGGACGCGCCGCGTTGCACGTCGCGGCGGAGCGGGGCGACGTCATCGTCGCCAAGCGGCTGATGGAGCTCGGCGCGGACCCGAACGTGGAGGGTCCCTTGGGCCTCACCCCGGCGCACGTCGCCGCGTACTGCGGCAATGTCGACGTGCTGGACGCGGTGCTGGACGGCGGCGGGAACACCAACGCGCGGGACAGGGACGGGAGCACCCCGCTGCACTGGGCGTGCTCCGCGGGGAGGCTTCGAAGCGTCCGGCGGCTCCTTCGCCGCGACGACGTCGACACGGGCGTCTTAAACGAAAAGGGGCTCACCGCGAGGGACGTGAGCGAGCGCGAGTCGTGCGCGGCGGCGGTCATAGAGTTCGACGCCACCGCGACGGTGCACAACCTCGCGGCGGACGGGAAGCTTCCGATGGTCAGGCGGGCGCTGGACGACGCGTGGAAGTCGAGACGGACGACGGAGGAGGTGCTCGAGTCGACGGACGCGGCGGGGGAGACGATGCTCCACCACGCGTGCCGCAACGGGCGTCTCGAGATGGTGGAGGCGCTGTACTCGGAGTACGGCGCGAACCCCGACGCGAGGTCCGGCGTGGACGGCGCGACGCCTCTGCACCTCGCCGCCGCGGGGGGACACGTGGAGTGCATGCGCGTGTACGCCGTCAACGCCGGGTTTCCCCGGCGGCTGCAGCAGCGCGCTCTCATGCGCACGAGATCGTCCAACGACGGGTCCAAATCCGGACGAACGAACGACGATCCGTTCGAGTTCGACGACGACGGCGACGACAGGGCGAGGTGGCTGAGGCGGATCAAGCGCGTCGGCGCGGGGGGCGAGGCTGTCCCATCCGGGTCGGCTCCGATCCACATGGCGGCGCAAAACGGTCACGTCGCCGCGGTCGAGTTCCTCATCGACCAGATGCACGCGGACGTGGAGGCGAAGGACGACGAGGGAAGCACGCCGCTGCACGTCGCGGTCGCGCGAGGGCACGTCGACGTCGTCGCGTGTCTTCTGCGACGAGCCGCGAAGGTGGACGCGGTTGACGAACACGGGTGCCAGCCCCTTCACCTCGCCGCGGAGCGCAACAACGCGGCGGCGATAAAGATGCTGTTGGAGAGGGGCGGCGAGGAGATCGTCGTGGCGAGGAACGCGTACGGGCACCTACCCGTGCACCTCGCAGCGGCGATGGGGCATCTCGAGGCTGTGACGACGCTGTTACCGGACGAGCCGGCAAACTCTGGGGATGACTCCGAAGACGAAAACAGAGAAAATTCACCGGAAAAGTGGTGGGAGCGCAACGGGAACGGCGGCGACGCGGACGGCGCTTTGCACGCGCTGCGGGTCGCGAAGCGCCGAGCCAGGGAAAAGGAGCGCGCCGCGCGCCAAGATCGCCGCGCGAGGAAGCCCGGCGAGCCCTCGCGCGGCAGGGGCGTTAACGTCGGCGGTCACCTCGGTTGGACGTGCCTTCACCTCGCGGCGCACGGATGCCACTTGGAACTCGTCGAGCACCTTCTATCGATACCGGGCGCGGACCCGAGCCCCATGGACGCGTCCGGCGCCACGCCTTTGCACCTCGCCGCGGAAGGAGGGTCCACCGCGGTCGTCGAGGCGCTCCTGTCGGCCAAGGGAGTGGACTCCACCCTCCGAACTGATGCGGGATTCACGCCGATGCACATAGCCGCGATGGCCGGGCACTCGGCCGCGACCCGTATGTTCATACGCTACGCCCGGGACAGGGTCGTCGCGATCAAGCAGCGCGCGAGACTGGCCGTCGACGAGGCGAGGGCGAGGGGCGAGGACGCGTACGCGACGGCTTCCGCAGTCGCGGCGGAGGAATTCGCGGAAGACGACGCGGGTGAGATTATTAACCTCGACCAGCCCTCGTCCTCGGGGTACACCGCGCTGCACCTGGCGGCGATGCGCAAGCACGGACGCGTGGTGCAATTGCTGCTCAACGAGGGCGCGAGGGTAGGCGTGGTGGGCGACGACGGGAAGACCCCACTTCACCTCGCCGCGCAGAGCGGCGCGCACTCGGTGGTGAAGATGCTGCTTCGCGCGACCAAGGGCGCGGCGGCGGCGGTGGTGAACGATCGAACCAACGCGGGCGAGACGCCCGTGCTGCTCGCCGCGATGGGCGGGCACATCGATGCCTTCGACGTGCTCATGCACGCGGGCGCGGACCCGTTCATCCCCGACGAGCGCGGGAACAGCTCGATGCACGCGGCGTGCAAGTCCGGCAGCCGCGACATATTTGTCCGGCTTCTCAGCCACGCGTCTCGGGCGCACCTCGGCATGGAGGTGTTCCGAGTGCCAAACTCGAGCATGGAGCGGCCGATACACCTCGCGGCGAGGAACGGCAGCGTTCACCTGGTCAGGTGCCTCATCGACCGCGGCGCTGATCTGTCGGCGGGTGACGATCACGGTCACAATGCGCTGATGGCGGCGTGCGAGGCGAACAAACCAGGCGCCGCCGCGCTCATCATCGACCAGGTGAAACAATTCGGATCCGAGGTGCACAGAGACCTCACCATGGCGCAGATGCGGTGGCGCACGCTCAAGCGCGCGATGCCCGACCTCATCGCCGCTGTGAAGCTCGGGGTTGACCCGATGGCAGAGAACGGCGCTTCCGAGCAGGCGCTCATTGACATATCCCTGCAACGGATGGGGATATCCGACGACGGGTCAAAGATGCGTCGTTCGGCGTCCAAACAGAGCGTTGGGTTCATGGAGGGCGAGGACGGCCACCTCTACGCCATTGAGGAGGAGTTGAGCGACGAAGAGAGCACGGAGACTGAGAGCGACCTGGGCGGCAAGGGGTACAGCCTCCTCGCCATATTGGAGAAGGCCAGGGAGCAGTACAAGGTTCGCCAGCGCGACCGCTACGTCAACTACACATCCCCGACAGACGGATACAGCGCCCTGCACATAGCCGCGGAGAAGGGGCTGACAGCCATCGTGCGACTGCTACTGGACTGCGGTGCTAACCCTGATCTTCCTGACGGCATTCGCTCAAACTGCGCGCTGCACTTTGCGGCCAGGGAGGGACACAGGAGGACGTGCACCATGCTCGCCAGATGGGGCGCGAGTCAAAAGTCGACAAACGATATTTGGTACACGCCTTTACACCTGGCGGCAAAAGAGGGCGACCTGGAGATCGTCGAGGCCCTGCTCGACGCGGCGGATGCCGCGGGATGCCTCGCCGAGGTCATCGATTACCCGCGCAAGGATGGCACGTCGCCGTTGCACTCAGCCGTCGAACAGTCCCACGAGGACGTGGTGCGGACTCTGCTGAACCGGGGCGCAGACTGGGACGCGCGAACGATAAGGAACGAGTCGATCATGCACTTCGCCGCGAGGACGGGGCACACGGGTATTCTCAAGATGATATTGAAGTGCCGGGAGGATGCGATATGGGCGCTTCGGGAGGAGGACGGCTCAGAGTCGGATGGGGAAGGGGCGGGAAGCGACGACAGCGAGGCTGAACTCGAGGACGACCCGATCGGCTCGCGCGACCACACCGAGAGCATGCCCCTTCACTGGGCCGCCGAGAACGGGCATCTCGAGGCGGTTCGCATGCTAATCGCCGCCGGCGCGAGCCTCATCATCGGCGGCATGTGGCGGGGATCCACCGCGGCTCACCTCGCGGCTCGAAACGGACACCTGGACGTCGTCCGCCATCTTCACGGCGTCGGAGCCAATCTAAACGCTCAGGACATGTGGAACTACGCCACGCCGCTTATTCTCGCCGCGGAGGGTGGCCACACCGACGTCGTACGGTTTCTCATCGACAGGAGGGTTCGACTGGACGTCGAAGACAAGTTTGGGACGACGGCGGCGCAGAGCGCGCGGACGCCGGATATAAGGAACCTCATCCACTTCGAACAGGTGCTCCGCAAGGCTGTGCTTGTCATGCACGGCGCAACGAGGCTGGACCTGTTCCTGGGATGGCGAGACCACGTGTTGTACGGCAAGGCTCTGCGCGCGAGGGACAGCAAGGGCACGTGGCAGATGGTGTTTGCGCTCTTCAGCGAAAACATCACAGCGCGATACTACTGGCTCTGGCGCCAGTGGGAGCAGCGCGGTCGCAGACGCAGACGCGCGCTCGGCAAGAGACTCGAGCCCGTGGTCGCAGCGATGGAGGCCACTCCTGGGTTCGCGGGCCTCAGCCACGCGCGGGTGGTTGAACTCGCTGAGAAGATGTCCAAGGTTGAGGTTGACAAGGGCCACGACGTCTTCACCGAGGGCGACAGCGGCGATAACGCCTATTTCGTCGTCGTCAAGGGTAAGGTGGAGGTGTTCATGACCGTGGAACACGAGGAGAGCAAGAAGGGCGAATCCGATGACGGTTCCGACGTCGAGGTCGTAACGACTCTCAGGGAGACCAAGGTTGCGAGCCTCAGGTCAGGCGTCGGATTTGGTGATTTGGCGCTGAGGTTCGACGCGCCGCGAATGGCGACTGTCCGCGCCATGCACAAGACAAGCCTTCTTCGACTGGAGCGCGATGACTACCTCCGCGCTTTTCGCGAGGAGCGCGACGCGATGGACGCCGCGGGGTTGAAGAAGCTCGCCGAGGAGCTGTGCGAGGCGGAGGAAGGCTTGGAGCCGGACGTGGCTGAGACGAGAGCGGCGGCGGCAAAGACGACAATCGCGCCGGAGGATCTCGTCGCGGTCAAGTCGCTTTCCCGCGCGCTGGAGCCGTGGGAGAGGGAGCTACTCGCCACGCTCCTCACTGTCGCGCGTTACGACAAGGGCGAGAGGCTTCCCGTCCCCCTGAGCGAGGCGGATCGACTCGGCATCAACAAGTTTAAGCAAGCCGCGATGCTGCTCAAGCAGCAGACGGAGAAGAAGGCCAACGCGGCGGGGCTCGGGGCGCTCGATAAGGAAGACGGGTACGTCGGCGTCGTAATCTCCGGTGAGATCAAGGTCACGTACAGGGTTTCCAACACCGGCGGGTTCGTCTCCGAGAGGGTCGGACCGGGCGGGCACTACGTAGCGCTCGCCGAGAAGAAGTTCGGTGAGGCGACGGTGTCAAGGCGCGGCGGCGTCTCCGTGGAGGCTGTCTCCGCCGAGCCCGTCGTCTGCGCCCTCCTTCAGGGACCCGACATCAAAGCTCTACCCCGTTCACTGCAGGAGCTGCTTTTCGATGGAAGGACCGTCCCTGTGCGTTGGAATCCGCTTCCGAGGAGCCTCGCGAGGTCCACAGCGGAGTGGCCAAAGTCTCGGCAGGAGGAGGACGAGGAACAGGCAAAGGCGGACGAAAAAGACAAATCCGAGTCCGACGATGTAAATGACGTAGACGACGACGACGACGACGAGCTGGTTATTGATGATCACGGCATGAAAGCTGAGCTGGTCAAGGAGCTCACCGAGGCGTTCCACTTTGTTGACGCAGACCACGGCGGCGACATTGATGAGAACGAACTAAAGTCTGCGGCTCGAGCGCTTGGCTTTGAGCCCGACCAGAGAGAGCTCAAGGCTATGTTCGACGCCCTCGACGAGGACGGCGGGGGCAGCGTGGACCTCGGTGAGTTCATCAGTAAGGTGACCGAACGCATCGCGGAGGTGACCCGCGACGACGCGCTCGACGTCGGTTTCGACTGCTTCGATTTGGCGAGGAAAGGGTTCATCGTCCTCGAGGACGTAGCCGCGTCGGCGAAAACTGTCGGCGACAACGTCGGCTTAACCGAACTCGACGAGCTGATGAACCTTGGCGAGGCGGACGCCAACGACGATGGAGAGATTGACAGGGACGAGTTCGCGACGATCATGGACTCGCACGAGACCACCGCGCCCGAGCGTAGGGAGATTATCCGTGAGGCCATCGCCAAACAATCGGAAGAGGCTAAACGAGCCGAAGCCGTCGCGGAGATGCTGATGGAGTACCGCGGCGAGGGTAACCTCCGGCAACACCTGCGCGATATCTTCGCCGACATAGCGGGCCCGGATAAGGACCCCGAAGAGGACGAGATCGACGTCCGGGATCTGATCGGAGCGCTGAAGCGGGACAGCGACGGGGACGGATCCCTGAGCGAGATGCTCCAACTCCCGCGACGCCTCCGGTTTGACGACGGCTCGCGCGATCGATTCGAGACCATCTTCCGGGAGATCGACACCGACGGGAGCAAGACGATCGACTTTGGGGAGTTCTTCGCTTACTTCAGGTCGCTGAAAAAAGAGAGGTGCAGGGAAATTGTCAGGGCAGCGGTTGAGCGCATGCGAGAGGACGACTCTGACTCTTCTTCTTCATCGTCCTCCTCTGATGACGAAGGCGGAGACGACGACATCGCGGCGCTCGTCGAGGAGGATGAGAGACGGCGCAAGGAGGAGCCAGAGAGCGTCGATGCCGTCGCCGCGGGGACCGCCGCGCTTGCCAGGCGTTGGGCCAAGAAGGTTCACGGGAAGGAAAAGATCAACACGGTTGTGAACACGGGCGCAGTTGCCGCGGCGGCCATGGCGCAAAGGTGGCAAAGGAAGACCTTCGCGCACAGGAACGAATAGACACCAGGAAGGATGTAGACACCAGATAGCTAATGATATAGACTAATACGCCCACTTGAACGACGCGTCCTTGACCGCGTCTGTGACGCCCACAGTTTGCCACCTCCCGTTTGACTCCCAACTCTCCAGCCCGCCGCGAATTTCTCCATACACGCGAGCTCCGCAGGTATCAAGTCTCATCGCTTCCCACCACTCCGCGGTTCTCGGCCGACCCGCGAAGACATCCTTCCACCCAAAGTGTTTCGGGAGGATGTACTCGATGAACACGTACGTCGGGAACAGCGCAGCGTCTGCGGTTGACGGCTCCCTCCCCGCTACGAACGGTCCGTCCCTGAGACTCATGGCGCCCTCTATAACATCAAGCTGTTTGGCAACCTCCGCGAGCTGATCCGCGCGCGTCTTGACGTCCATCGGCCCGCGGTACATGCAACCTTGGATGGGAACTATGTAAACGTCGTGGATGCGGGTTGCCAGCGCGCAAATCGCGCGCGTTTCAGGGTCCTCAGGTTTGAGCTCGGGGCCAACCTCGGAGTACTCATCGCAAATCCACTGAGAGATGACCTCGGACTCGGGCAGCGCCAGGCCGTCGGCGGTCATGAGCAAAGGCATCTTGCCCTGGGGATTCATGGCGAGATACTCCTCGGACTTGAGGCCTCCGACCTCGGAAGGGTTGGTGATGGCGAACTCATCCTCGAGCTGCTTCCAGTAGATGATTAGCCGGCAACGAGCGCCGTTGTTGGACACGGGAACATCGTACAGGACGTTCTTGTCCGCTGCCACTGTCTGAAGAGACGCGCGACGGGGCGCCGAGGCTCGAGACGTGCCGCGAGACGCGCGACGAAACGAATTGGTCGGTCGGATGAAAGGAAGCGAGGCGACGGTACTCATGACGTGCGCTGTTTGAGACTGCCGCTTTATCTCTGTGCAGACGTGAAAGCGCAGTTGGAAGTTTATCCGCCGATAAAATCTGGAAACCCTGCTCGACCTCGCCCAGTGTCGCCCACGCCGCCGGGCTGCGGATCTCTGCGATCATGAGCACAGCGCCGCGATGCACCGTGGGTGCCATCCGAGCGCGCGCATCTTCGCGATTCGACTCGACCTTCGCGGCGGGCGATTACCCACGACAACCCCTCCATTCAAGAAAACAGCGAGGGCGCTCCGTTGTCGTGTGGCGGGCCGAGGTTGCCGAGCCCGAGGCGACGCGCGAGCGCATCGAGCAGGACAATGTTGACGCGCGCATCCGCGCCGAGCGTATGTCGGTCCGCCTCAAGCTCGCGAGCACCGCGGGGGCGAAGACGGGCGTGGGACGTCCCTCCTCGGCACCATCGTTCGACGCGAGGATCGCCGAGGCCGAAGCCACCAACAGGTCCAACAAGTCCAAGCTCATCGAGGAGGAGCGCGCGGCGGTGCGCGCGCGCATGGGCAAGTTTCGAATGAATCGCTACGCCTTCGTCAACACCGGCGCGAACACCGGCGTCTTCGATCGCGTCACCGGTGAAGCCGCGCCCGTCAACGACGACGCCTTCTCAATCGAGGACAGGGTCGATCTCGCCAGAGAACGCGTCAAGCAGGCGCAGCAGGAGCTCGCCAACGCCAAGGCGGAGGCGGAGGCGAAGGAACGCGACCTCGGCGAGCGCGTAGCGAAGCTCGAGAAACTCGCGGGGGAGTTGGCCGATAAACGAAAAGAGGAAACCGATGGGCGGGATGGCGGCCGAGGCGCCGAACGGAAGGCGGTGCTCGCCGCGATGAAGGAGATGAGGGTCGACGGAGAGGCGGGCGGCGCGGCGGGGCCGTCGACCACGGCGGCGGGTGCGGGTGCCAAGAAAATAGCCGTCGCCACGTCGACACACACGGCTGCTTCGTCGATCGAGTCGCCCGAAGACGCCAAGGCTCGCGCGGCTGACGCCATCCGCGCGCGCGCGAGCTCCAGCCTGAGCCGCCTGAGAAAGCACCGCAAGTCGCGACTCTCGCAGGCGTCCAGTCTGCGAAAGACGCCGGTGACGTCAACCGCCGCGCAGGAGGGAAACACGGTCGCGGAACACGACCCACTGCGGGCCGCCGCCGCCGCATCCTCCGCATCGGCGGCCAAGGAATCCGTGGAGGCTTCCGGCGAGGGACAGAACCAGCAGACGGCGGTGATTCCCGCGAATGACGTGCTTCCAAAGCCGATATTCGTCCTCTCCGACTGCACCGGCGAATCCGCGGCGAACACCTGCCGCGCGGCGCTCGGGCAGTTCGAGGAGCTCATGAACCTCTCCATGCCCACCAACCTGTACATCTTCCGTTTCCTCAACGACGGCGGCGACGCGTACAAGATCGTGCAGCAGGCCAAGGAGGACGACGCGCTCGTGGTGTACACGCTATCGGTGCCCGAGATGGTCACCTCGGTGATGACGGCGTGCAAGCTCTACGGGGTCCGCTCGGTCAACCTCTGGGGTCCACTGTTGGAGTCCATGGAGGCGCACCTCATGATGACAAGGATCGGTGTGCCGATGACGGAACGCGGTGCGTCCACTGTCTCGCGCACGCACACTTCATCCGAGGCCCTCAGCACGGATTATTACCGCATGATCGAGGCTGTGGAGTTCACGCGACAGATGGACGACGGAGCCCGACCCGACAAATGGAAGGATGCCGACATTCTGATCCTCGGCGTGTCCCGCACGGGCAAAACACCGCTGAGCATTTATCTC
>MDTA01001071.1_pt1 | contig 10877 bp, 14 predicted proteins | sample 811151 | NCBI WGS metagenome assembly MDTA01 (sample SAMN05326648, study PRJNA326480) | marine metagenome | isolation source: seawater | place: Indian Ocean: South | collected 2010 | reverse complement strand
TTTATATGGGGCCATTACCATAGAAAGACCAGAGTGTTTAAACAAAAAATTTTTAGATCCAATAAAAATCTGAACTCCTTTGGCTTTTCCAGCATTTTCAAGAATTTCAACAAAACTAGATTTTTTTTCTATTTCATCAAAAAGATTGCGAATTTGATCCAAATCTTTTGATATTATTTCATCATTCAATAAGTTAGATTGTCCATGTAAAAATATATATGGATTTTTTACATTTGGGGGTGTTTCAATGATGCCTTTTTGAATTAACTTGGATGAAATTAAGTCTAATTTATTCTGAGATGTTTTAATTTCACCTTGAATAATTCTTTTGATTTGTGAAATATTTTTATTTGTAAATTTTGAAGTTAAGTAGTTTGATGCCTGTATCAATAGAGAATTATTATATTTGCCTTGATCTTCAATAATACGGTTTTCAACTTCTCCATTTTCATAAGCAAGAATAAGCATTAGTTGGCTTTGATTTAATCTTATAAACTCAACATGCTTTATATTTTTTTGAAATTTAGGCGCTATAACAATACCGGCATAATTTGATAATCCAGATATAGCCTTAGAAGCAATATCAAGAACTTCCTCATAAGACTTGCCCTTGGATGAACATTGTTGTTTTATGTTTTCTTTGTCAGTTTTAGAAATTCTTCCAAACTCGAGAAGTCCATCGACGAAAAAGCGCATACCTTTTTCAGTAGGCATCCTTCCAGCTGATCTGTGAGTAGCATATAAAAACCCTTCTTTTTGTAATTCAGACAGGATTGATCTTATTGATGCTGATGATAAGTTTAGGCCTCCCATTTTCATCAATGTTTCAGATCCTGCTGGGGATCCTGTTTTAAGATAAGACTCTACTAGTTTTTTAAAAATTAATTTCGACCTATCATTTAGCTCAACATATACATTATCAGTCATATTTAATTATTGTTTAAATAATATTTTTATCTACTATTATTAAATTTATATGAGAAAAGATAGATCGTTCAATGAAATGAGACAAGTTTCATTTGAAAAAAATGTAAATATTCATGCTGATGGATCATGTTTGGTGAAATTTGGGAACACTCATGTAGTTTGTTTGGCTACTATTGATGAAAAAGTTCCTCATTGGTTAAAAAATACAGGTAAAGGATGGGTAACTGCTGAGTATGGTATGCTTCCAAGATCAACAAATTCAAGAATGGATAGAGAGGCAGCAAAAGGAAAGCAATCTGGCAGGACTCAAGAAATACAAAGGTTGATTGGTAGAAGTTTAAGATCAATAGTTGATCTGTCTAATCTTGGTGAACGTCAGATAAAAATTGACTGTGATGTTATTCAAGCGGATGGTGGCACTAGAACAGCATCAATAAGTGGTGGTTTTGTTTGTTTATATTTAGCAATTGAAAAACTTAAAAATAATTACAATATAAATAAGCCTATTATAAAGAATTATATTGGAGCTGTTTCAACAGGTATCTTAGAAAATAAAGCAATTCTTGATTTAGATTACCAAGAAGACTCATCAGCACAAGTTGATGCGAACTTTGTCATTAGTGACTCAGATAAAATATCAGAAATTCAAGTAACAGGAGAAGAGTTTTTTTTTAGTAATGAACAATTTAATTCAATGTTTGATCTTGCAAAAAAAGGTATTGCTGAAATTATTTCTCTTCAAAAAAAAGTGTTGGAATAAATTGAAAGAACTTTTATTTTTTTCTAACAATCAAAATAAGATAAATGAAATTAAATATCTATTTTCGAAATTTAACGTAAATATCTTATCACCTAGTGACGTTTCATTAATAAAAGAACCCAAAGAGAAAAAATATAGTTTTGTTGAGAATGCAAAAATTAAATCTTCTTTTTCATTTAAACATACTGGAATTCCATGTTTTGCAGATGACTCAGGGATATGTATTGAAGCATTAAATGGTGGGCCTGGTGTAGAATCAAAGAGATTTTTAAATAAATTTAAAAATAGAAATGATTGTTTTAAATATATTCTAAAAAAAATTAATAAAAAAAAAAATAACAAAGCAAGCTTTGTATCCTCAATATGCCTTACTACACGTAAAAATTATCATATTATTTTTGAGGGCAAAATTAACGGAATAATTGCATCAAAAATATCGGGGGGTAATGGTTTTGGGTATGACCCAATATTTATTCCAAATGGCTATAACAAAACATTTAGCGAAATGGTTTTAAGAGATAAAAATAAAATAAGTCACAGATCTATAGCAATTAATAAATTAATTAATTTTTTAATTAATTAATTTTTAAAGCAAAACCATTTTGAATTTTTAGAATATTTAAGTCTCTTTCAATCATATTATCTTTAAAATAGAAATTTCCATCCACGCCATCAAATCTGATATTTTTATCATTAATTAAATCAAATAACTCATAAACTGTTGTGCTATTTGTAAAAAGATAGTTTAAAATACCTATAAGATCATAAGGTAAAGTTGATATTCTTATAAATTTATCATCATAGATTTTTTCATAATTGTTCATCAAGTTGTATCTTTTATCTTTTTCAACGCCAGGAAAAATTGTACTTTGTAAAGAAGGTTCTGTAAAAAAATTATCATCATCAATAACCCCTGTTCCCATAAACTGAACAATGTTTGGGTCTATATCATAATAGGTTAAAAGAGGTGCAACTTGCAATAAATTTAAACCATAATCAGCTATTAAAACATGAGTAAAATCATAATCACTTGTTGTTTTAAATTTCTCAAGTTTTTTTAATCTTTTTTTTGATTTATCATCTTTTTTAGAATACAAAATTTTTTTTTGTCTGTTTAATTCATATTTTCTAAGCTCATATTTGCCTAATTCTTTTATTGCGTCTCTAACATTCGAAAGATTGCTTTTATATGAAGATCTATTAATTAATACTGAGTCACTTTCATTTGCAATATCATCTATAAGGCCATTAATCATATAACCATATTTGTTTTCAGGATAAAGAAGGGCAACTTTTGAGTTTGTATCAAGAAAATTGAAAAGTTGCTCAAGTTCATTTTTGGGAAAAAAATTTATAAGAAAAACACATTTATTTGCTAAATTAGTATTGGATGAAAATGAGAAAAATATAACTCCCTCTTTACAAAATGAATTTAAATTTTGTGCCATTTCATTTTTTATTGGTCCAATGTAAATTTTTCCAACCTTGCTAGTTTCAGAAACTATTTTGTTAATATCTTCACTATCAGAAAAATATCGAATATCTAAATTAACATTTTTAAGATTTTTGTCGTAAACACCTAATTCAATGATATTTATAAACTGGTTAACAATTCTTTCATTTTCTTTTTCTGAAAAAAGAATTGTTATTGTGTTATCTAGTTTTGAGTCTTCAAAATTATATTTTTTTATCTCAATATTTTCAGGCGAATTAAGTGAATTGGTTTTTTTAGTTATGACTTTGTTCTGTTGATTTACAATATCGGGTTTATTTTTACTAATACTTCCAGGTTTTGATAAATTTACTGGAGAACACGAGCTTATAAATATAAAACAATATATAATGAGCAAATATGTTCCAGGTTTATACATTGTTTCTACCCCAATTGGTAATCTGCAAGATATTTCTAAGAGAGCTATAGATGCAATAAACATTGCAGATTTTATTATATGTGAAAATCCAAAACATTCTCTGAAACTACTAAATAATTTGGGCATTAAAAAGAAGTTAATTGCATTACATGATTATAATGAAAAATTAGTTGTTGATCGAATAGGTAGAAACTTATTAAATAAAATTATTATTTTAATATCTGATGCTGGATCACCATTAATTTCTGACCCAGGTTTTAATTTATTGAGGCATTGCATTAAAAATAATGTAAATGTTACAACTGTACCAGGTCCAAGTTCAATTATACCTGCTTTACAAATGTCTGGAATACCAATTAATAAATTTAATTTTATTGGTTTTGCTCCAAAGACAAAAAAGCATATTGAAGATTTTATAAAAGAAATAAGTGAAACCAAACAAACTACAGTGTTTTTTGTTTCTAGTCACAAATTAATGATTTGTTTAGAAATAATGAATACAATGATTGATAAACGATCAATATCTGTTTCAAAGGAAATTACAAAAGTTAATGAAAAAGTGTTCAGGGGTAAAACCTTTGATGTTATTAATGAAATGTCAAAAAATAAAGAAAATTTTAGGGGAGAGTTTGTAGTTGTGGTCGAGGGTAGTTCTTTGGAAACATCAAGTATAGACAGTTATAAAATCTATAAAAAAGAGGTTGAAAAACTACTGTTAAAATTTTCTTTGACCGACGTCGTTGAAATAGTACATAAATTAACAGGAATTACAAAAAATAAAGCATATAAATGGATTTTAACTTTAAAAAAATCATGAAATATTTTTTTAGCATTGTTGTTTTATTAACTTCATTAATTATTCATGGATGTTCCCCTGCAAATATATTGGCAAGTGGTGGAGCAACAACAATGGTTGTTGCAGAAGGAGACAGATCTCTTGGAACTGTAGTTGATGATGCAACCATAAAAGTAAATGTTGCTGCAAAATTTTTAGGAGCTGGAGAAAATTTATTTATTAATATAAATACTACTGTTTTGGAAAGCAGAGTTTTGTTAACAGGTCTTGTTGAAAACCAAGAAAATAGGATTGAGGCAGTAAGATTGGTTTGGGAAGTAGAGGGGGTTACAGAGGTAGTAAATGAAATACAAATTGGAAACAGGGCTAGTCTTAAGGATTATGCTAACGATTTGTGGATTAACACTCAAGCTAAAGGTGTTTCAGCAAAAACAATTGGCTTAAGATCTGTTGCTTATAACTTTGAAACTATTCAGGGAAAAATTTATATAGCAGGTATAACAACAAGAGAGGATCAATTAGAAAAATTAATAGATGCTCTTAAAACAATTAAAGGTGTTAATGAAATTGTTAATTATGTAATAGTAAAAAAATAATTATCTTAAATTACCTATTCTCTCTCCAGCTAAAATATGTATGTGAAAATGAGGTACTTCTTGTCCACCATTCTTGCCAGAATTTGTAATAATTCTAAAACCTGTTTCTTTAATATTTAAATTGTCTACAACTAGATTAACACTTTTAAAAAAAGACATAATAGTATTTTCATTTGATTGATTGATAAAATCAAAATAATCTATGCATGACACTTTTGGTATTCCTAAAACATGGATTTTTGCTTGTGGGTTAATGTCGTTAAAAAAAAGAGAGTGATCATTTTCATAAACTTTATCACAAGGTATTTCTTTTCTTAAGATTTTTGCAAATATATTATTATTGTCATAATTATTTTTTTCTTTTTTCAAGCTCACTATATATCTCCTTAAGAGTAATTTTTTTTGATTTTAACAAAACAAGTAAATGATAAATTACATCTACCGCTTCCTCTATGGTCCTCTTTTTTGATCCACTCAAATAATCAACCAAAAGTTCGCAAGACTCTTCGCCAAATTTTTGTGCAATTTTTTTTGATCCCATTTTTGATAATTTATATGAGTATGAGTTTTTATTTTTGCTTCTTATTCTTTTTTCAATTGTGTTGAAAAGTTCTTCAAAATTTTTGCTCATTTTATAGCCTTATTTCAATATTCTTTTTATATAAATAGTTTTTTACTTCTTTAATACTGATTTCATTAAAATGGAAGACAGATGCCGCAAGTAAAGCGTCTGCCTTACCTTCCTTGACTCCCTCGTAAAAATGGTCGAGCTTTCCAACGCCTCCACTGGCAATTACTGGTATATCAATAAATGATGAAACTTTTTTTAACAGATCAATATCGAAACCCGATTTTGTACCATCTTTGTCCATTGATGTAAGAAGAATTTCACCAGCTCCTAATTCTTGAACTTTTTTAATCCACTTAATAGCATGTAAATTAGTTTTTTTTGTTCCTCCATGACTATAAACATACCAATCGTTATTTATTTTTTTTACATCTACAGCCACAACAATACATTGATTGCCAAAATAATCTGAACATTGTTTTATTATATCAGGATTATTGATAGCAGCAGAGTTAATTGACACTTTATCTGCACCAGCTTTTAATAATGACTGGATATTATCTATTGAGCTAATTCCTCCTCCGACCGTAAGAGGAATAAAAACTTCATTTGCAGTTTTTCTTACCACATCAACCATTGTTTGCCTGTTTTCTAGGGAAGCACTTATATCTAAAAAACAGATTTCATCTGCGCCATTTTCAGAGTAAAGTTTTGCTTGTTCAACTGGGTCTCCAGCATCTTTAAGGTCAATAAAGTTTATACCCTTCACCACTCTTCCGTTCTTAACATCAAGACAAGGTATTATTCTGATTTTAACCATATTAATTTAAAATTGTTTGAGCTTTTCTTAGGTCTATATTTCCAACATAAAAAGATTTGCCTGAAATGATTCCCTCTAAGTTATTTGTTTGTAATTTTTTTAATTTGTTAAGATCTTGATAGTTTGTTAACCCCCCTGCTAAAATAAAAGATTTATTGCTCGGATTATTTTTTTCAATCACGTCAATGATCTTATTTAAAAAAACTGTATTTAATCCATTTAACATTCCATCGTTTTCAATATCTGTTATTACATATCCTTTTATTGAAGACGAATTATAAATTTTTAAAATTTCTTCAACCTTAAATTCTGATTTCTCTTTCCAACCCCTAACCATTACAATATTATCTTTAATATCCAGAGACACATAGATTTTGTTCTTATAGTTATTAGACAATAAAATTAATTCTTTAGAATTAGCTACAGCCATTGATCCAATTATTAGGTTGTCTATTCCTAAATCAAAATATTTTTTTATATGATTGGCTTCCCTTATCCCTCCGCCTAACTGAATTGGTATAGAAATTGATTTTCTAATTTTTTTTACTGTACCTATATTTATTTCTGGCCTACCAAATGCTGCATCAAGATCTACAATATGTAATTTTTTGCAACCTATCTCTTCAAAAAAAATAGCTTGTTTTACTGCATCTTCATTAAATACAACGCTTGTTTCATCTTTTCCACCAGAAAGCCTTACGCACTTGTTATCTTTTAAATCAATCGCCGGTATAATGAGCACTATAAGTTTTTATAAAAATAAATTCCCTTAATAAAACTTCCATTTATAAAAGCGTAATAAGGGTTTGTTCCCCAAACTTTGTAATCTTTATTAGTAAATAGCTGTATTGCAGCATCTTGTGTTTCTCTAACAGACAACTGAATTGATTTTATATTTTCTTCTTTTGCTTTTTGTTCTGAAAATTCAATCATTGATTTAGCCAACCCATAACCTCTTGCCCATGGGGCAACAAAATGTCTTTTTATTTGAGCTATATTTTTTCTAGACTCAATGTTTGGTGCTTCATATGATAATTGCAATGTACCAGCAATAACTCCATTTAATCTTCCAACAATTAGATTGTTTAAATTATCGGAAATTGTTTTTTTCCAATATTGGTTTAATACTTCTCTGGTTGGCACTCGTAACCAACCAAAACCTCCCCCTGCAAAAATTGCTTGTTCTGTAATATTACATAAATCAGCTAGATCAACTTCAGATAATTTAGAGATTGTTTCTACTGATATATTAATTTTTTCCTTAAGTTGAGTTGACATAATATTTTTAACTTACAAAATTTTTCAATAAGTTTAATCCTTGGGAGGAACTTTTTTCAGGATGAAACTGAACGCCATATATATTTTCTTTTTCAACAATTGAAGTAAAATTTATTCCATATAGGGTTTCCGCCAAAATATTTTCCTTATTTTGGCAATTAAAATAAAATGAATGCACAAAATAATAATCATCGGATGAATTTATTAGCTTGTTTTGTTTAACTGGTTTTACATTATTCCAACCCATATGAGGCATCTTTAGGTTTTCTTTGGGAATGGGCTTTATACTGCCCTTAATCCAACCTAAGCCTTTATGTAATCCATTTTCTTCACTGTTGTTTGCAAGCATTTGCATACCAACACATATACCTAAAAAAGGTCTTTGTTTAACAATTGCAAAGTTGTAGAGCTCATCAATTAACCCAGGCGTGTTGTTTAATCCAGACATACATGTAGCAAAGGCTCCTTGGCCTGGAAGAACTATATGTGTTGAATTTTTAATCTCCTCCAAATTTTTAGAGATAAGAACTTTAGCTTCAATATTATTTTCATTGGTTATTTTTACGAATGATTTTTGAGCAGACAAAACATTTCCTGAACCATAGTCTACAATGGTAATCTGTTTCATCTAAATCAAAGTGTTCCTTTGGATGAGGGGATTAGATTTTTTGTTCTTTCATCCTTTTCAACTGCAATTCTATAACTTCTTGCAAAAGCCTTAAAACACGACTCAATTATATGATGATTGTTTTGACCGTACAAATTTTCAATATGAAGATTGCATTTTGCTTCATTTGTAAATGCTTTAAAAAACTCTAAAAAAAGCTCTGTGTCCATTTCGCCAATTTTTTCTAATCCCAAGTTAACTTTCCAAACTAATTCAGGTCTTCCACTAAAATCAATAACACATCTTGAAAGACATTCATCCATTGGAATGTAAAAAAAACCGTATCTGTTTATTCCTTTTTTTTCTCCAAGGGCTTTGTTAGTTGCTATTGCAATTGCATAAGCAGTATCTTCAACGCTGTGGTGTAGATCAACATTTATATCGCCATTTGTTTTAAGCTCCATGTCAATTAAACTGTGGTGGGTAAATAACTCCAGCATATGATCAAAAAAACCAATTCCTGTAGAAATATTAGATTTTCCGTTTCCATCTAAGTTAATAGAACACGAAATTTTTGTTTCCTTGGTATTCCTCTCTACGAAAGCTTTTCTCATTTTTGCCTAATATCAGCGAATTTGAATTAATTCTAGGTAAATTACTTGATAAAAAAAATTAAATAGCCATTTTATAAAAAGGGTAAAAATGGGAAAAAATAGAATAAAATCAACCACCATTATAGGTATAAGAAAAGATAACCTTATTGTAATTGCTGGTGATGGACAAGCTAGCCTTGGAAATACAGTAATGAAGTCAAATGTTAAAAAAATAAGAAGGTTGGGGGTAGATGAAACAGTAATTTCTGGTTTCGCAGGCTCAACCGCAGATGCATTTGCTTTATTTGAGAGATTAGAGGGAAAGCTTGAACAGTATAAAAATCAACTTAAGCGTGCTTGTGTTGAGTTAGCTAAAGATTGGAGAACTGATAGATATTTAAGAAGATTGGAAGCGATGATGATTGTGGCTGACAAAGATGTAAGTTTACTTTTATCAGGTACGGGTGATGTAATTGAGTCAGATGATGGTATTTTAGCAATTGGATCTGGGGGCCCTTATGCAAATAGTGCGGCAAAAGCTCTTATTAAAAATACAAACATGGACGCAAAACAAATTGCTATTGAATCTCTAAACATAGCTGCAGACATATGTATATATACAAATCACAATATTATATCTGAAACAATCGAGCTTTAAAAATGGAATCAAGTTTTAGCCCTAGGGAGATAGTTTCAGAGTTAGACAAGTTTATCATTGGACAAAATAAAGCAAAAAGAGCAGTCGCGGTTGCTCTTAGAAACAGGTGGCGAAGAAAACAGTTGGATGAGTCACTTAAAGAAGAGATAGTTCCGAAAAATATTTTAATGGTTGGCCCAACAGGCTGCGGTAAAACTGAAATATCTAGAAGATTAGCCAAACTTGCAAATGCTCCTTTTATAAAAGTCGAGGCAACAAAATTTACAGAAGTTGGTTATGTTGGAAGAGATGTAGAGCAAATTATAAGAGATTTAGTTGAAATTAGTATTACAAAAACTAAAATTGAAATGGGAAGAGAGGTTAGGGCTAGAGCAGAAAAAAATGCTGAAGAAAGAATTTTAGATGTTCTTGTTTCAAAGAGCTCAACGCCTGCAACAAGAGATAATTTTAGGAACAAATTAAGATCAGGTGAACTAAACGAAAAAGAAGTTGAGATCCCGGTCTCAGCTAACTCTAACTTTAGTTTACCCACAATGGATATTCCTGGAATGCCTGGTTCTCAAATGGGTATGATAAATCTAGGTGATGTTTTTGGAAAAGGGTTTGGTGGTCAAAAAAAAATGAAGAAGATGACTGTTAGTGAATCTCACACATATTTACTTAATGAAGAAACTGAAAAATTATTAGATCAAGATAAAATTAATTATAGAGCCTTAAGTAATGTTGAACAAAATGGTATAGTTTTTATAGATGAGATAGATAAGATCACATCTAGAAGTGATAGGAGTGGTGCTGATGTGTCAAGAGAAGGGGTGCAAAGAGACCTTTTGCCTTTAATAGAGGGCACTACTGTAACAACTAAACATGGTGTTGTAAAAACAGATTACATATTATTTATCGCATCTGGTGCATTTCATTTGTCTAAACCAGCAGACATGCTGCCAGAGCTTCAAGGTAGATTGCCAATTAGAGTAGAGCTCGATAGCCTAAGTAAAGAAGATTTTAGGCTTATTCTGACTGAAACACAGAATAGTTTAATAAAACAATACAAAGGATTGTTGGGAACAGAAAAGGTTGAGCTTGAGTTTGAGGATAGTGGTATTGAGGCAATAGCTACGCTTTCAACAGAAATAAATCAAAATGTGGAAAATATTGGTGCTAGACGCCTTCACACCGTTATGGAGAAACTTCTTGAAGAAATTAGTTTCACAGCATCAGATATTGGTCCCACTAAAATTGTAATTAATAAGGAATATGTAGAAAATAGCCTTGGTGAACTTATTAAAAGTCAGGATTTATCAAAGTTTATATTGTAAAGCTCATTTAATTTTTTAATAGTTGTAAAATGAGTATTTTTAAAACCATCAAATTTGAATTGCTTATTTTGGTATTAATTACATTAA
>MDTA01182921.1_pt1 | contig 10879 bp, 11 predicted proteins | sample 811151 | NCBI WGS metagenome assembly MDTA01 (sample SAMN05326648, study PRJNA326480) | marine metagenome | isolation source: seawater | place: Indian Ocean: South | collected 2010 | reverse complement strand
TGTTTCCATCATCCAATCAAATATTTCTGATTTAGATAGAAAAGAATCTTGCATGGATATTTCGGCAGTACCTAGAAAGCCGTCCATGACTAATGACATCACTGGTCGATGACTCTGTGGTGTCACAATGTTATGCTTCACTGCCATAATATTTTCAGCTTCTGCTCTAGCTTCTATCGTTTGTAACGCGTGAAAATTCATCTCATCTCCATCGAAATCCGCATTGTACGGTGTTGTACACGATAGATTAAGTCTGAATATTTCACCTGGCATTATTTTAACTTGATGCGCCATGATAGACATTTTGTGAAGTGATGGTTGTCTATTGAATAATGCTATATCACCATCACGTAATTTTCTTTCTACCTTGTATCCTATGGATAATACTGGTTTATTGAATCTCAAATCTAATCGTTTACCATCTGCTCTAACTACAAATTTAACTGGGCATTTGGGGTCTTTGCCTGGTATGTTGTTAATTATTTTTTGCCAATAATCTATATTGAAAGCGTGTATATTTTCTGTGATAGTCAATGTATCCGCAACGCATTGAGGTACACCAACTTCATGCATTCCCATTTTACTGTCAGGCCCAACTACACCTCTTGCTGTGAAATTAACACGTTTACCCATACCATTGCCACGTATTCTACCATTTTTATGTCTTATTCTATCAGCAACAGTGCATACTTTTGAATTGATTTTAGTTTTACCTTTATTGCTTTTAGACCTGTATATGTAACCTGATACCACTTCTTGTAATTTTTTCAGGACATTTTTAATTTGATGAGGACCTTTAACTACTTTTAAATGTTTCTGTACTGTTGTATTTATCCTTACTATTCTTAGTAATGTCCTTGTCAAATCATCTTCCCCTCGTATTTCATCGCCTCCTATGGTTGGCGATGGTCTTACACAATTTGGTGGAATAGGTAAAACATTTAATATAGCATGTGAAGCTTTATGACCTTTAATTTTTTGCAAATATGCAACAGCGTCAGATGGTAATAAAGGTTTACCATTAATTTGGATATACCACTGGTCATGTTTTTGTACAGTCATATGCATTTTACCACAATATGAACATTGTTTCTTTCGTTGACCATATGGTTTTTCTGGTTTTTCATAACAATTAAGACATACAGATTTCAACGCCTTGATGATAAGATGAACCCAACCAGCATGATATACTGGCACAGCTAATTCAAGATGACCAAAATGCCCAGGACAATATTTCCAGGTTTGCATGCATGTGGTACAATGACCTTTTCTACTTGTGATACCCATACGGACATCTCTTAATCCTCCTTCTGACGGTTCTTGATTGTCATATAGTTTAGCATTTGTTATTTCAACCACAGAAAACTTACGAATCTCGTCAGCAGACCATGGTTCAAACGATAAGCCGGTTATATTAGCGGCTTTACCTATCCAATCCGGCATTGATATATTATACGGTCTATAAATTTACCAGAATATGTTATACATAATCTAACTGTTAATTGGATTTCGTTAAAGTTTCAATGCAATCCAATAAGACTTTTTATACGCTACAAGGTGCTATTGATTCTATGAAAGATGGTGAACATGTTTTAGCATGCGATACTCAATTATCTGGACGCGTTGGGAAGAAATTCATGACGTGTCCTTATATTAAAACTGAAAAAGGTTTAATACATTTAAAACGTCTTATAAAGTTACATGGTCCTCATTTTTATGAGATATTATTACCAGACCGTGCAAGTAGAATATTTGTGGACATTGAAACAGAAAATGGTGTGTATGAAAATGTAAAGCGTGGCGTTGAAACATTTGTAAAAATGCTTCAAATGTGGGTAGAATCTCAAGGTAGTATAGTTGAAAATTTTCCTTTCCATATTTTAGATTCATCTAATGAAAAAAAGTGTTCGTTCCATGTTGTGGGTGGTCCATGTTTGAAGAATCCTTATCACGTTGGGGCTTTAATAAGAAGGCTCACGTTGTTCATATATAGCGCACGTTATGAGGAAAATCAACATAATTTCGATTTTGAATCATTGTTTGATAAAGATGGTAATTATATAATAGATGAGCAAATCTATACACACAATCGTCAATTTCGTTTATGTAATATGTGTAAATTGTCACCTAATCCCAGATATTTAAAGGGGTGTACAACGCCAGAGTCTTTAGTCCAGTTATTAGATTCTGATTTTCATTTGACTTGTCTTGAGATAGATGATGTTGAGCCATGTTCAACATCTAAAAAAGCAATGGATATATTTACACGAGCGGATGGTAGTTGGGTCCGTGTTTTATCGGTAGGTGGTAGTATGAAAGGTATTAAAGCTACATTGCCTGATAGTTTAATAAAAATCCGTATATGGTTAGAGGTTTGGATGGGTCATGGTAAAATAACAGGTACAACGTTTGACATTAGAAATGGATATTATAGATTTACAACATCTTGTAAAAAATGTCAAATTGCTAAACGTTTTCACAAAAGCAATCATACATATATAATTTTAAACCCATGGCAGCGTTTAGCTCATCAAAAATGTTTCGATGAGAATTGTTCTCGTAGTGAATTCCTAATACCTGTGCCAGATGATTTATGGTTAACATGGAGCCAGTATATGAATAAAAATATACAAATTACAACCGTAAAAGCTTCGTGCTAATCTTGACAAAAACCACTATATATTGCTATTCATTATCTCAATAATAAGATGATTAACACTACTCCATTGAACTCTATCCATGCTGACGATATCCCTTCTGATTTACAAGAGGCTTTATTGGATTTGGAGAATCATTTAAAGAAACAACAATCGAATGTTAAGACGGTTACTATCCTCCCAAATTGTTCTATAGATTATGACCGCACTATACATGTTCAAAAAACCTTGAGTGAAGATATAAAATGGGTACTACAAGGTGTATTAGTCACAGTTAAACCCGAATATAAATTGAGCTATGAAGATGCAATGTGGTTTCATCCTGAAATGGCAAAAGGTCGTAGTATTTATTCAATTGACCAAGACATTAGTAGAGAAAAATTGAATTCAGTTAAAGAAATGCATCATATAGACGGTGATTATGATAAAGAAGACCCAACAAATATTTCACCATTTCATTGCGACGTGGGCGAATATGACGCAATTACCATTGATGACATGGGTTTAGAAACTATTCAAAAACATTTAGTAGTGAATTGTTCTTTTGAAGCTCTAACTTATCCATTGTGGACACAATATCTGATGACTGGTGAAACTATCGGTAAAGTATATGATAATTGGACTAAAATGGATATGGGTAATGGTAAATCAATTATGGACACGTCAGCTCATGTACGTGATGCAATTGCACAAAAAGTTCTAAATACAACTATGCATGATGTATCTCAACGCAAAATTTATTCTGATGAAGTGAATGCATTGTATTCCGATGGCCATTCGGTTTATATAGCTAACCATGCGGTTAAAACGCCTAAAGAAGATGGTGGAAAAATACTAATTCATCTGTCAGCTCTTTCTGGTTATGAATTGTACAATTCGATTAAAACTGATGAACTTTTTGTTCCTAGCAATCTAGGTTTGTCATCTAAAACATTCAATTGGGATGATATGTCTGTTGCTCAACGTAAACGTATTTTCAACGATTGTATATGGGAAGGAAATGAAGGATTTAATACTTATGTATTGAAACCACCTGGTTTGGTTGCACAAAATAAAAAAGCATTTGAAAATCAATACAATCTTAACCAGTCCAGTAAATTGAGAATGAAAGTCGCCAAATTTAGTAGTCAACCAGTACGCGATTTCATCGACATAGGCAAGTTGTTGAAACTGACACCATTGGCAGCACATATGGATGGTATTACGACGCAGGCGTACCATGGTAAAGATATTCGTGTTCCACTGAGTTTGAATTATCAACCATTTAAAGACCTCATTAATAAATTTGAAGAGTTATCCAAAGAACATCCAAATTTCCAATTATTTAATAGTGAATTGATAGATGGTGGTTACATTAAAATTCCTAGAGAAATTATAAATAAACTTTAATTATTTTAATATGTTACTTTATTGGTATATCTGCCCAATGTATTATTGAATACTCTCTTATTCCTAGCTATTGTTTTGTAATCACTAGGTTGCAACATGAAACTGTTGGTTGTATCTCTTCCTGTTCTACCTATTTTATTCTTTAATGCTCGTATACATAACGTTTGTTGCTGGATAAGTCTTTGATAATTTCTATCTAAATTATAGTTAAGACCTGACAAAAAAGCAGACATTTTTATTCTCAATGCTACTAACCTGGCAAACAATGTACCACCATGAGATATTATAAGTTTTTCCATTGGCATTTGTATTCCTGATATTTCATAAGCTTCGTGTAAATGTCCGAATATGGTAGGATTTAAATATACTAAGCCTGACACTTCGGGTATGGTTGTCCATTTATGTTGAAATGCTGCTTCTTGTGATGTTGTATCTAGTGGATTTGATGTAGGTGCATTTATATCTCCTAGACCTCCGCCCGATGAAACTGCTGACCTACCAGGTTCTTCTGATGGTGTATTCCACATATTTTCTAATTTGATATTGGCAAATGCTGCAACTTTCATCAGAAATTGATATTCAGGGTCACTACGCAATCTCTGTTTATAAGCTTCATGTCTATGTTCCCATTCTCTGGTTTTCTTATCTATCGGTGGATAATTGGGCGGTTTTAATTCATCCATGCGTTTATCCCATCCTTCAGTTTTCTTTTTATCCGTACTAACTGGTTTATCGTTATTAGCGTATACATCTATATGTGTAGTTCCAGATTTTAATGCTCCAGCCGGTGCTAAATCGTGTGTTTCCCAATTTTGCATATTGACATTATGGGTCATCCTTATATATAGAAACTTGCGACGTTCGGAATTCTGACGGTATATATTGGTTCAAGTAAAGTGTATTAACATGTCACGTATCAGTCGTAAAAAAGAGCTAACCAAAACCATAACCGAAGAAACCACCGCATCTAATGAAGACCAAAATATGATGGAAGAAGAACCAGAATCTACCTTGAATTTTACAGAATCGAGTCAAAATGAAGAAAATATTGCGCGAGTGGTATTTGAAGCTAACGCAACTGCTGACCAATTGGCTCGTGGCCACACGGTACGTCTATCCGGTGCTAAAGATATCTTTACTACCGACTTGAAAGGTGCTGATTTTAGTAAAGGTATTATTACCGGCATTAGATGCAGTGCAGTCTATAGTGATTGTAGTGAACCCTGTACGGTATCACTAAATTTATTTAATACTTCTGAACAACAACCAAATGTCCAGAACGAAAAAGGTTGGCTTCATGCACCACATGCTACCGATTTTGGTTCGCGTGCTAGTGCTGGTCAAGCTGGTTTCAAAAATTTAGTTAATATCTTGCCATATGAAAAATCTCGTTGTGATGTTGTTGCATACAAACCAACAGATGTAGCAAATGACCGGTATATCCAACAGTATGGTTCTTATAACAACGAGAACTTGTGGGATGGTGTTGTTGCTTTTCCAGGAGAGCAGTATTATTTGGTGCATCAAGGCCATATAGTCCTTAACGTGATTAAAAACAATTGGGAGCAATTGGGCATTAATGTCGATGATGAACATAGGTTCAACGGTACTTACGTACAAGTTCCAGCACATGTCTTTGACCGTGTTATTAAGGATTTGGAAGCACAAGTATTGAGCCGTATGCCGTTCACGAATTTGAACGATATCCGTGCACAATTTAGTACCAAACAGGCATCTAAATTTGCATCCAGTCATGAAGATGGAATTAATGGTAAATACAAGATTCTTGTAGAATTGGCCTTTAACTACCAATTCCCACCTGCCGTTGAGAAACAAGAGGAAGAATAAACTAATTATTTAACTTAATTAAATCCCAGTCTTATCAATTTTTAATATAAACTTTATTTTATTATACCCAAATGGAGGAAAGAGTTACTCATCCTGAAATACTACTTCATAATCAATTCATTGAAAATTTAACAGCTTTAGAAAATAATATAAATGATTCAAGAGCAGATTTATCCGATACGTTATATAATTTCTTTTCCCAATTCATAAGAGCTACCATGGGTTGTTTTAAACCACCTTTTAAAGATATGATGCAAACTTTAATATACAATGAACACCATGGTACACCTAGACAAATAGCAGCCAAAATTATTAAATCTATTGATTATCTTGAATGGCCAGATAAATTATTAGGAAGAATATATCTATCCGATATAAGAAATCAAATAGTATTTATTTTATGGAAACAACATAGACATATGATATCAGGACAATGGATACCTGATAACATTACACATGGTACAGAAGAACAGAACAAAACTTATAAAGAAATAGCACACTGTATAGGTGGTAAAATATTAGACCCGAAAGACCAGGAAAGATTAAACAAATTATTATTATGGATGCATTTTTTAAAATTAGTATGCCACGTTAAGATATATCTGAATCAAAATCCAGGCGAAACTTATGATACAAATGATAACTTTTTCATATTCAACACTTTTTCAGGAGGATGTTTACACAAATATAATAATAGTGGAATGAGTAAACTAATTTGGGAACTATTTCTAGATGTTTGGTCTTATGATAATGTTGGGTAAAAGATGTAAAATTTGCTATGCAAAAAAAGCAGATTTAAAATTACCATCCTGTTCACATGCTTTATGTAAAGAGTGCTGGTGGAAGATTTATGAGTATGAAGAACATCCTAAATGCCCATGGTGTAGAAAAATTCAATACTGGGATTGTGTACATAAAATTTTGAGAGATTTTTCACGTTTGCATCCTATAGCTCAAGGGTTGATAATGTATGGTATTTGGAAATTAATTGTAAGTTAGTATTTATTTACTTTGTCTACAAACTAATACCATGGATGTAGATGACCAAAAAAATACCTACACTGAAATGGAAAAGAAGAACAATAGTCTACTAGAAGACCATATAACATATTTAGAAAAACATTACCCCTCGCCAAAAGTAATATTTAAACGAAGATTACAATGCGTAGCCGATTATGTAGCATGTTTTAATAGTAAATTAGAAGAATTAAATATAACTCACTTATTTCCAGATAATGTTCAATGGTTTACCTATTGGTTATGTGATGATGGTAAGAAACAACTTGAAGAACATTTTAAACGAAAAAAAATAAAAAGAAAACCCGAATCATTACTTTTTGAATTTGTAAGACCATTGATTTCACCAGAAAGAGATTATTATGGTTTTAAAGACAGTAGTGGAAACGCGCAAAAAGCATTCTATGAATTAAGAGAAGGTAAATGGGTACAACGGGTATATTTTATTCCTAAAATAGACAAAACTGCTACTTATTATTCAGCAGCTGCAACGATTTTCGGTAAGACAACTAAAAAAGGAGATAGATGGTTATCAGAACTATTTTTAGTAAAAAAAGTATTAGTACATTACAAAAATAGGAAATCGAATCCATTATTAATAGGTGAAGAATTGCATTTTGAAAATGGTTATCTTCCAAATAATGATGAACCATCTAGTTTCGGTATAAAATATTTCGAAGGGTCAGGGGACAAGATTATTTTCGGCATTGAATTAAAAGAATACGAACCGTATTTGAAAATTATGGCTGACAAACTTCAGGTAAGCAAATTTAAATATAAACCTGATGCTGTAGAGTTGATGAATATCATGATAATATTAATATTAATGGAACACGAATTGGTACATATATGGGTTAGTATATGTGATAAAATAAAAGGTGATTCAGTTAAAACAAGTTCTCTAGCAACACCTAAAGATTACAAACGCATATACAAACCTAAAAAGAAAATAACACCTGTGCCAATATATAACGCCGAGGGTGAAGAAATCGATGACGGTAAGAAGCATGCAAAAGATAATAACAAAAGATTAAAAAATAATAAATGGCCTCTTTTGGATAAGGAAGAACAACGCTGTTTGAATAAAAAAGATGGTACAGATACAGGCTTTTGTTATACCGATACTTCGGGTCATCAAAGTGAATTTTGTAAACTAACACATTTAATATTTGGTCATATTGGACAAACCACGTGTACATCGAAATTTATAAGGAAGGGAACAAAAAAGAATAATAAAAAAAATTAATTTACTTTTCTACGTTTATATTTAAACTCCTCGAAATATTTAGAAGTATTAACATTCTTATTTACAGTTTTCAATGAATATTTAGTTTCCTTTAATCTTCTATCTCTAGTTTTAATAGCATGACATTCAACACATAGACCTTGTAAATTATCTATATTATCTGGTCCATCATCTTCCAGAGCTATAATATGGTCTAGCTCGAACGTTGGTTTTAACATTTGTTTACACACATTACAGCACCATTTTTGTCTATATCCAATCTCTTTCCAAACGGTAGTAGGAAATTTTTTACGCGTTGTACGAATTCCTTGTGACTTTAAAAAATTTATAAAACCTAATGTTTTATCAGTTGGATTTAAACTATTAATCCATTTTGATATTTTGATTAAAGTTTTAGCTTTTATCCAATCTATGTTATTATACACTATTATATTGACGGATTTACGTTTACGTGCGTATTCTTGTATATCTTGTCTAAACCCTAAATTACCATTGAAAACGGCATTACCCACCTCATCTATGTTGAAATGTATCTCTCCATTATTCATTATAGACTCTAAAAAGGACATATAATCTTTAAGCTTTCATAGTTACCTATATATAGTGTCGAATATTCTTATAGAATGGATGAAACACACCAGATAATCCGTAAAGAGGCCGCGGAAGAGGTACTCGAGCATCTTGGGACGTGTACTACGCTGACAGAACATCATGTTTTAGCAGCATTAAAACGCCGTCAAATAGATATTTTTGTAGCTGTTTTGAGCAAAGCTACTAAAATGCCTTATGTTTTACCACAACATTTGTTGTTAGCTCCGCCTTTATATCTACATAGATGTTTAGAATCCGGTTTAGATGTAAATGAATTCAAACGCCACGGAGAAACTTTTTTAGAAATGGCAGTACGTAAACAAAAAGTATTACATGTTGAACGTTTATTGAAACATCCAGCAACAAAACTCACAACTAGAGCAAGCAACCTGATCATCAAAAATAAAATCATGAAGAAATTTATGGGCCTTCTGTTCGAGAAAGGTTTACCGGCAGACCCTTCATATGTGATAAAAGCTTTAAAGAAGAATGATACCGAACTTCTTCAAGGGGCTATATCGTCATTAGAAAGAAGTTCTTCTGTATGGGAACAAATAGCAGAAAAATTAAAATGTCCCATATTGGCCAATGTTAGTGCTGATTTAGTACAAACACCACAAGGCCAATACTATGATAGAGGTAGCTTAACAGAATGGGTTTCAGCTAACCATACTGACCCATTGACTAGGGCACAATTACAATTAAGTGACTTAAGAGATAGGGCAGAAATATTACCAGAAATCATAGACTATATCAAAACTATGACATCCGCTTAGAATATTCTATAGAAATAATATATCAAGTCTATTAGTATAGATTATGAAGTATATATTATTCTTTATATTGATTAAACTAGTCAGTTCGCAAAATGGGAATAATACAAACAGTAGTAGCACAAATGGAACAACCAGTACCGTTGCACCAACAACCACCACAACAACGTTACGTGGTGTCACCACGACTGTGGCTAATATCCCAACGGAGGGAGGCTCAGTTACGACCACAACACCGACGACTAAAATTATTGAAAAAGCCACAACGACACCATGGCCTATGGTCAATACCACCACAGAGCCAGTAACTACAACGGTTCCATATTGTGATTCGAATACTAGTTATAACGGCACTTGTAAAGTATGCTTAGGACCATTATGCAAATTTGTAGAAAACGGCGAACAAGGCGTAGGCTGGGAAATATTATTCGTTGCTGCATTTTTGACATTTTCTGGATTAGCTTGTTTAACGTTATATTATGTATGCTTGAGACCAATACTTAATAACAATATAGCAGAAGATATACATTGGACTGACGACTCTGATTCTGATGATGAAGATTGGCATGAAACAGCAACATTGATGACTAGTGAACAAATAAGAAGAAAAAGTTCAAAAGAATTAGAGATTATAGACCTTAATCCCATAAAAAGAGATGAGTAAAAAATTAAACTTTCAAAAATCTACTATATATAGTGTTCTAATTCTATTAATAACATGTCTGATTCATGGCATCTAGATAATAGACTCCCCAGGTTAAGGAGGTTAATAACTGCGGCTGCCGCGGCCGATATAGCAACTTCATTAGCAGCTCATGAGAAAAAAAGAGACGAATTCACAGCAGGACAATTACTACTACTGTCAGAAACCATTGAAACGACATGGTTTAAAATGGCATCGTCCATCAAGGTTTACGCCGACCAAACTAAACTATTCAAATCGGCAATGTACAGAATGAAGCTAGGAGCATTTTTAAAGCAGCACGCTCCAGTGACTAAAAAAGAACAAAATAAAGGCAAAAAAGGTTTTGACAATGGAAAAATAGAGAAAATCGAGTTAGATATAGACGAAATAAAGAAACAGATAAAAATGCTTACTGGACAAAAACGTAAACACGATGAGATAGATGACGATATTAAAAACCCACAAGAAGTGGCATCTAATTAAAATATATACTTTTTTACACAATTATTCTTCTAAGAACACTAACCATCTACCCAACGTATTTACATAGCCGTTAGGCTCGAGGTATTCTGTATGGTATCTCCAACATAACTCTTGCCAAGCACCTATCCTACACCATTCCCAACCTGTATAATCTTTCCACTGTGTTGGACCTATCTCTTGACAAGGTTGC
>MDTA01030798.1_pt1 | contig 10879 bp, 4 predicted proteins | sample 811151 | NCBI WGS metagenome assembly MDTA01 (sample SAMN05326648, study PRJNA326480) | marine metagenome | isolation source: seawater | place: Indian Ocean: South | collected 2010 | reverse complement strand
TGTCTTATTGATGATACGGAAGAAATCTAATGAGGTGGATCCTTTACCAAAGTGGTCTAAACATAACAAGAAACAGTAACTCTTTTTCTTAGTACTTGTTCGGAATGTTATGGCATTTAGTAGTGCGGCTAGTGAACTTGGTGAGAGCCCTGCACCAATTAGTAAATCTGAATATCGGGAAAGACAAGAAAAATTGTATTCCAAATTAAGTGATAATTCAGTATTAATCCTTTGCTCATCACCAACAACCGTAAGAAGTAATGATGTACATCATCCATACAGAACAAGTAGTGATTTGTTATATCTTACAGGTTGGAGTGAACCAGACTCTGTAATGTTAGCGACTAAAAAAAATGGAACTTGGCAAACAATGTTGTTTCTTCAACCAAGAAATACTGAATTGGAGATTTGGGAAGGGAGAAGACCTGGTTTAGAAGGAGCATTAGAAGGATGGGCAATCGATTCATCTTTCTCAATTGATGATTTAAATGGATTATTAAAAAAAGAATTAGAATGCGTAAATATTGTTTATCATTCAGTTGGATTAAATTCTAATGTAGATCAAATCGTTGAAGATTCTATAAATTCAAAAACTAGGTCAAGGCAACAAATTGGAGAAGGTCCTACGCAAAGAATAGATCCTTCGGAATTAATTGCCGAAATGAGATTAATAAAATCGGATGCTGAAATAAAATTAATGCGATATTCTGCAGAAATTTCTTCATTAGCACATATTGAAGCTATGAAAAATGGGTATTCTGGAATCGGTGAATGGCAGATACAAGGTCTTATTGAAGGCTGTTTTAGATATTTAGGGGCTAGTGGTTGGGCTTATCCAAGTATTGTAGGTGGCGGAGAAAATGCTACAATTTTACACTATCATGCAAATAATATGAAATGTAATGATGGAGATATTGTTTTGATAGATGCTGGTTCTGAATATGAAGGATATGCTGCCGATATTACAAGATCATGGCCAGTGAATGGAAAGTTTTCCGAGTCACAAAAGAAAATTTATAATTTGGTTCTAAAGTCACAATTAGCAGCTATTGAACAATGTGTGGTGGGGAATGAATATCTTGAGACTCATAAAGCAGCAAGTAGAGTTTTAGCAGAGGGATTAGTTGATTTAGGGATTATTTCTTGTACCGCAGAAGAGGCTTTAGAAAATGGTGAATTAAAGAAATATTTTATGCATGGTACAGGGCATTGGATTGGTTTAGATGTTCACGATGTTGGCATCTACAAACCAAATGGAATACCTAGAAAATTTGAAGCTGGGATGGTAATTACAATAGAGCCAGGACTTTATTTTGGGGGTTGGAGACCTGATTTAAATGATTTAGATCCACAATGGGATGGTATTGGTATTAGGATTGAAGATGATGTATTAATCACAGAAAATGGCCCCGACGTTCTATCATCAAGATGTCCGAAGAGTCTGGATGAGATTGAAAGTTTGATTGGAACATCTTAGATTCAGAGAAAAACGATTCAAGAGTATTTTTCTTATCACAATCGGATTCAATATTTTGAGAAGTAATTGTCATACCTCCACTACTATTTTCATAATAAACAATCCATGAAGCGACTTCAATTCTTTGACTCCCTCCTCCATCATCATTTACTGGCTGATAATCAACGCCGTTGTAAAGACCTCTATATTGCATGTTATTTGTACCACCTGATGTATTAATCCATGTGGTGATGTCGTGACTCCATTGTTTTACATCCATTCCTGGACACCAACCAGCTCTAGCATAAGGCCAAGTTCCAAGTTGATTAGCTACAGTTCCATCTACAACTTGTTTTAAGCACCCTTCACTGTCTCCACTTACACTTGAATTTCCTGCATGTGGGAAATCTTGTTGTGTATCGAAACCATTCATTAAAAATCTATGTTCACTGTTACAAAATTCAGCACAATTTGCGGCATCATCTTGAAATCCATGTCCTGTTATTAGTGCAACAATTTCAGCTTTTGCAGTACCTTGAGGGACGGTTAAATTATGCTGTCTTTTTTGTGTAGCTGTTTCAGTATTGTATTCACCTTGGAAGTCTCCCCCTCGGAAGAGGAATTCTCCTGATGTGGGCCTCAATCCGTCATCATTCCAATTAGATAAAAGTGCTACTAAATGTAGTCCTCCTTTATTGGCCCCTGAAAATTTAAATTCAAAAGTACCTCCCTCTTTAATCATAAATAAAAATGGAGAAACATCAGTTAACCATTGACCTTCTCTGCCATATGTAGTGATATATCTTGCAAACTCTGTCCCACATGTTGAATGATCATTAATTATTTCACATATTTTGAGGTATTCAAGAAAGTCCCACTCGTGACATCCTGAATCAGGTGTTCCGTCACCATCTGAATCATATCTAGTTTTATGCTCTTCACACTCGTGATAAAAATACAATTCTAATGTGTTGAATGTTTCCATAACTGTTGAATTAGGGAATGTTGCATTTGAATAGCTATTATAGCCACTTCCCCAGCCTCCATTGTGCCACTGATCAAAAATTGTTACTGGAGTTATTGCAGGGTCTTGCTGTCTAATTTCGACTTCAAATTCTTTAGAATACATTTGAGACTCATATGCTAAGTAATCTAAATTATATCCCGAATTCCAATTATTTAAGCTCCCAACCTCTCTCCATCTTTGGAAATTATCTATTCCATAATAGAATGTAGACCAGTCATTAATTACATTTCCCAGTCCCCCGTTCATATTGAAAAAGCGTTCATCGATATAGTGAATATGATCTAACCAATATGCTTCTTCTTCACTTGATAGTGTTGATAAATAAGAATTAACATTTGAACGTTTTGAATATACGTCTGAATGGTATGTGGTATCAAATGATGCAAAGAAGAAATGCGTTCCATTATCTGGTAATTTCTCTATTAGGTTACCTACATTTTGGTTCCATAAATTGGTATTGTAACTACTTGCAGCATATTTCGCAAAAAATAGATAATTATCATGACCCGTCCATTCGCTTTGGAAATCCCATGTTGTACCACTTAATGTTAAAAAATTAAAATTTTGAACATAATCCATAGGGTTTGTTCCATATGGTCCTAAATTCCACGCAACTGGTAATTGATTAACAGAACATCCATTTTGATCTATTGTCCATTTTTCCCTAGGGCTATCGGGGCAATCATCTATGTCTTGAGTAATACCATCAAAATCTGTATCTGCGCACCCGAATTCATTAATCTCATCAATTAATTCATAAGGTGTATCTGGACATAAATCCAAATCGTAAGTAATTCCATCGCCGTCTCTATCTCCACAGCCATTACTGGTGACAATCAGTCCATAGGGCGTATTTTCACAGTCATCATCTAGATCTCTAACACCATCTTTATCTGAATCTCTTTGATAGTCATCACATCCCTCGAAGTCTATTGATGTATAATCTGTAGACCAAGGGCATTCATCATTCTCGTTAATTACGCCATCTGCATCAACATCCATATCTTCATTACTATCTTTACATCCATCTCCATCCCAATCTGTTTCAGAATTAGAAATCCATCCTATTACTCCTCTTGGACATGAATCTTCTGTATCTAAAACAGAATCATTATCGTCATCCAAATCTTCATTTGAGTCATCTTTACATCCATCTAAGTCATGATCGCCAACAGATGAATCCCAATATTTTTCGCCTTTTTTACATAAATCAAAATCATCTATGATTCCATCCGCATCATCGTCTGCATCTTCATCAATATCTCTACATCCGTCTGTATCATAGTCAGAGTCAAAATTTGAATTCCAACCCATTACACCTTTTGAACAAAAATCCACGGAATCAATTACTCCGTCATTATCATCATCTGGGTCTTCATCAATATCTCTACAGCCATCTAAATCAAAATCTAGATTTGTATTAGAGCTCCAACCAGATACACCATTAGGGCAGGAATCAAACATATCATTAATACCGTCTCCATCAATATCATCTGCCCCAATTAGTACTAAAGCTAAACTTAGTTCTGTAGAAGAATCGGTCCATTTTCCACAATATGCTTCGATATTTGCAGAAGCATTATCCTCCAATATACCTATGTTTATTTGAAAATTACCATTTTCTTCGGTATCAATGACGGATTCAAAACCATTATTCATTAGAACTCTCACTAAACAGGTTTCTGGAAACATGTGTTCTACAGTACCTTCAATTACTGCAACTATATCTTTTTCATAAGGACCAAATGAATCTATGTTTATTGTAGGAATACCTTCATTCGGCACCATCATTTCAACTGTAATGTATTCTGTTTCTGTTGATTGTTGATTAATGTCAGTTGCATAAATTCCAATCGTCCATTTGCCTGGGTCATATATGGGTAGAGCTCTTGTCCAGGTTCCATCATTTTTGGCATTAAATGGAATTAATGCTTCAAGGTCATCACTGATTCCTTCAGCGGGCATTAGTGTGATGTATATTGTTACTTTACTAGGAAACTCATCAACTATTGTCCCATTTATGGTTACATATTCGCTATACCCAACTATTGTATCAGAAACAAATAATTGTGGAAAAAGGTCGATTTCTTGTGTGTTTTCTTCAACTTCAATTTGAATTTCATCAGAATCTTCATTTGTCGGAAGAGTACAACCGGAGAGAAAAATACTACCCGCGATTAAGAAAACCAAAACATTATGCTTTAATCCCATAGACGGGGTAAAACATTACGATTGATAATATTGTTTATTACGTAAACATGACGATAAAGCCAGCTTTGATTGCCATTTTTCTGAATTCAGGTACATTTTTAAGCATTGAAATCCCAAGCGCTAATGGTTTTTCAATGTCTCCTTTTTCATTAATCAATCTTATCACTTCTGGTTTTGAAAATATTTTGAAAATTTCTTCTAATTCTTCATCTGATCTAGAACTAACGAAGAAATCTCTTAAGGATCTGATTCTTTCAAATTCCTTTTTTGCTTTTGCATATTTTTTAGTGACTTTAATTAAAACATTTTTAGCTAATTTATTTTTTAAAATCATTTTATTTAGTTCGTCCACAATCAAATCAACTTGAGCCATTCCAGGTCCAATTCCTCCTCCTGTAGTTGGTTTTGCTAAACCAGCTGCATCTCCAATCAGTAATACTCGATCTTGTACTGGTCTTGGAACTACTCCTGCGGGAATTGGTCCACAAAATCTACCAATCTCTTTACAATCTTCAAACTTATATGCCCATCTAGACTTGGTCATTAAATTATTTAATAACTCCTCGCAACTTCTTCCATCTAAATCCTCAGCTCTACTCCACATTCCTATTCTATGAGTGTCTCCATTTGGAATTGCCCATGCAAAAAATCCAGGTGCAATATCATCTCCAGTAAACATTTCTAGCATTCTATTTTTGGTTTTAAATCCCGTAACTTCAACCTGATAACCGATCATGAATTCTTTGGGGTATCCCATCCTATGTTGTCTTCTTACCCAGCTATGTGCTCCATCAGCGCCTACTAGTAGTTTTGATTTAACTTCGGTTATTTTACCATCTACCAAAAGTTCAGTGATTATTGAATCTTCAAAATTAGTAGTATCTGTTGGTTTGCTATTGAGCCATAATTCGGCACCTTCATCCATTGCTTGTTGGACTATTGCCTGATCAAATTTTTTACGACATACAGCATATGTTCTGATTTGATTGGGTTTTCCAATTTCAATAGTTGTTCCAAATGGACTGTGCATTACTGCACCATCTATTTCGGATAAAACTGTGTCATATAACCCTACTTTTTCCATTGATGATGGATTGACCAATCCCGCACACTGGAATGGCTTCCCAATTTCCATATGTTCTTCAATCATTAATACTTTACATCCCAACTCAGCCATTTTTTTAGAAAAATATCCACCGATTGGTCCAGCACCAATCACAAGGATGTCTACTTCTTTCATCATTTACCACGCGTCCTGTTTTGATTTGTTCTTGATGACTAATTCTGCTTCTAGAGTTTCCATTTTCTTTTGTTTCAAACCTATTTTTTTAGCTAATGCAGTTGAACCACCTTGTGTCCCAATTCCTAGCTTTTCTAATGTAACAAATATTGCAGGTAAAAGGATTAAAGCACTAGCTGCTGCTATCCATAATAATATAATTACTACACGTACAAATGGAATTAATTCAGGAATTGGAATTCTGTAAGCAGCAGCTAAACCTGCTGTTGTTACACATGCGGCTTCAAATAACGACATACCTGTAGAGACACATGAAGAACGGATTGCTTCAATACCTCCGCCCATTTCTTTAATTCTATTCGCTATGTGAATTGAGAAATCAACACCAACTCCGACCAATATAGATCCAATCATTACAGTTACTAATGACAATGAAACACCTTGTTGCCACATGACTAACCATTGTAAGAATACCGTTGCCATAACAGGAAGTGTAGACCATATTGCGTATCTTAAATCTCTGAAAACAATTGCTAAAGTTAAAATTGTTAATCCAATAGCTCCAGCTAGGCTACCCCATTGTGATTCTACAATTAAATCATTTACTGCTATTGAAACAGCAGCAACACCAATCAAATTAGTGGATTGAATATCTCCTGGTGCTTCTTCAGCGTATTTATTGATATTTGAAACAGTTTCAGTAGTATCTTTCATTGCTATGAATGGCATATCAACGTAAACTAGACTTCTTTGATAATCAGTTGATGTGAATAGGTGTCTTGTTTCATCAGTAATGCTTGAATAAAATACATTTAGTAAAAATATTTGAGCATCTGGTTGGTTATCTAAGGCAATTAAAACATCCCAGAATGTAACTCTTCCATCTACTTCTTGCTTCAATATTTCTTCAGCGACATCCCGAATTGGCTCAGGCATCCAGTCTTGGTCTCTTACTAGTTCCCAAACGCTTTCTCCGCCAACAGATGGAGAAACACCAACTGATTTCATTAGGAAAACAATCGAAACAGCAGTGGTATTATCCAATCGATTTACATCATTGGTTAATGCTTCAATAGATTGGAGATTTTGCACCGGACGATCATTCCTGATTTCATCATCTGTTCTATCTCCTTTGATAGCACCATCTACCATTAGCATTCCAACTTGGCCTGCATTGAAAACTTCACTGTAGTTTTTCATCATAACTACAGAATCTTGTCCTTGTGGTGCCATACCTAATAAATCGATATTTTCTTCAACATTTTCTCTTCCGAATGTGAAAGAACTGAGTAATAAAATTGTAAACACAAAAATTACCAGATAATTACCTTTTATAGGTGCTTCAACAGCTACTACAAATGGTTTTAATGGAGGATGCTTTGGTTTTTTAAGATCTAAAATCATTGTTAAATTTGGAACCATCGCCATTGTTAAAATATATACAACAACAATTCCTCCTGCTAGTGCATAACCCACAGTTTTAATTGGTGCCATGGGTGTAAATGCTAAAGAAATAAATCCAATAACTGTTGTTACAGCGGAAAGCATTACAGCTTTTCCTGTAGATTGTAGAGCCTTTTTCATTTTTTCATCAGGGGTGCCTTCTTCTTCAGCATATCTATTTGTGATATGAAGTCCATATGAAACACCCAGTGCTAATAATATAGGCCCTACAATAATTACAGTCATAGTGACTTCATAACCCGTTAATCCGATTATTCCAAGTGTGCAAAATACAGAGCAAAGTGTAGGCAAACCCGAAATTATTAGAACTTTAATTCCTTGTTTCCATTTAGGTCTAAATGTTTGAAGAATATCACAATGGAAGAAAACAAGTACAATTGCAACATAAAGAATTCCTAACGGAAATACTTCCCAAAATAATACAAAAGAATATTCTGTTACTGCATTTGTAATTGGTACAGGCCCAGTTAAGTTCATTTGTAAACCGATAGTTTTCCAATTATTGGTTTCTGAAAGATTTTCTAATGTCTCTGTTGCCTTCTTAATTATCTCTTTAGCGCTTTTATTTTCATCTACGGCTACAATGATTACGGCTCTATCTAATTGCCCATCATTATCAGAGTCTCTAGCTAATTTATCCAGTGCGGGTGATGGTACATCTCTAGTTCCATCACACTCGTCATCATTTTCCCCACAATCTTCTTTTTCGTATAACTGTCCTACAATTTGATTAATTGTAGCTTGACTTGGAATTGAATATTCTCCTAAAACTTCAATGTCGTCAACAAATTCATTAAACTGCTCTGCTACATCACCGCCTAAATCACCAGGGAATAATGCTCCAATTTCAGTTGAAATGGCTTTAGTGACTCTTGGAGCACTAGAATTAACTTCTTTAATTACGGTTGAAAGTGAAAGTGCATATATGTAATCATCAGACTTGTCGGAGAGTTCAGGGTTGAGGGCTTTTTCTACTTTATCAAATTGGTGTAAAATTTCCTCATCTGTAATATTTCTACCTTGGCCTAATTGGACATAGATAATCATTACATTTGTCGACCAATCCTCTTTAATATCTGCAATTTGATTTTTAACACTATTCGGATCATCATCGTCTGGGAGATATACTTCTAGATCTCCATTAACATTCAATGACGGTTCTTCTTTGTATTGCCAAGGCATAGGTGCTTCTTCATTTATGTCAACAAATCCACTGAATAATGCCAAATAAACTGTTAGCATTAAGAAAAAAGTAACAGTCATAATTGGGAATCTTGTCAGCATACCTACGACACCAATTCTATCAATATCTCTTTTGATATTCTTTGGGATATTTGCAACACCTGTAGCGGCTGCAGCAATATCAAAATTTTTAATTCCTGATATTGCTTTACGTCTAACGATTCTTCCGTAGCGGTTTACTTTGAGCCAGCCAGCATTAGCTTGGTTTGAAATTATTTCAGTGACACTGTAATTTTCACTTTCTGAGGAGTTTTCCTCAGTCCTCTTTTTGGCTTCGCTCACGTATCCTCATATGTGCGAGAATAAATTAGCCATTAAACCAACTGTTAGATTTATTAATTTTTAACAATTTATTTGAAGGGAATGGTCAAATATTGAATCCAACACGATAATTCATTAACGGGTGTCTTTAAAGATGGGAGAAGCAAAAATCACTGATAAAAGATGGTCGATAGATCTAGAAAAGAGAATTCAAGAAGCACACTATGAAGATGAAGAAGAATATCAAAAAAGATATGGTTTTGATTCTGAAAGTAAAAAAGAATTGTTTGTGATTGATACTCCTCCTCCTTATCCTAGTGGTACATGGCATATTGGTGCTGTAGCACAATATTCAATGATTGATGTGATAGCAAGATCACAAAGACTCATGGGAAAGGAAGTGTATTTTCCTTGGGGTGTTGATCGCAATGGGATAAACATTGAATTTACTGTCGAGAAAAAAACAGGTAAAAAAATGAAGACTTATGATAGAGAAGAATTTTTGAATTTATGTAAGGAAACAATCGAGGAATATACTGTTGCTATGCGTAAAACCGCAAGGAGAGTAGGACTTTCTTGCGATTTTAAAAATGAATATCTTACAGATGCAGCAAATTATAGAGCAGTTACACAATCTATTTTTGTTGATTTATTCAAAAGAGGAGCGATTGTCGAAGATTTGAGACCAAATATTTACGACCCAATAGAAGGGACAACAATTGCAGATGCAGAAGTGGAGCGATTATCTAGAAAAACAAATTTGGTTGATGTTATTTGGTATACTGAGTCTGGCGAAGAAGTGATAATTTCAACAACGCGTCCTGAATTAATTTGTGCTTGTGGAGTTGTGGTTGTACACCCTGAAGATGAGAGATACTCTCATTTGGTTGGTCAAAAAATAAAATTACCTTTGGACGTAAAAAACCGTGATAATTTTGTAGAAATTAAAACACACTCTTCTGTCAAAAGTGAATTTGGTTCTGGAGTTTTAATGGTATGTTCATTTGGTGATCAAAATGATGTATCGATATTTAGAGAGTTGGGAATTAAGCCATTTCAAGCTATTGATTTGTCAGGTAATATGACAGAGATTTCAGGTTCTTTAACAGGTTTATCAGTTTTAGATGCAAGGAAATTAGCAATTCAAAAACTTGAAGAAATTCAAAGAATTAAATCTATAGAGCTTAGAGATCAAGAAATACCAGTATCTGAAAGAGGAAAAAATCCTGTCGAAATAATTTTATTAAAAGAATGGTATGTTAAGCAAACACATATGCAAGAAGTTATATCAAAATTATCAAATAAAATTAATTTTGTACCCTCTCGAAATAAACAATATTTGTTAGATTGGATGGAAAATATCAGTATTGATTGGCCTATCAGTCGCAGAAGGTGGTACCACACAGAAATTCCAATCTGGTATTCTGAGGATGAATCTAAAGTCATAGTTCCACCTTCTGCAGTTTATGTACAACCTTGGAATGAATCTCCGCCAAGTGGAAGTGAGGTTTTAGATAGAGAGTCCAGAGAATATGTGGGAAAATATGAAGATATGAAAGAGGAATTAGGAGAATTATGTGGTGAAGAAAAAGTATTTGATACTTGGATGGATTCTTCTAATTCAAATCTATTTGTATCTGGATATTTGTCAAATCCAAAAATGTTTGAAAGAGCATTTCCGACTGGCATTCGCCCTCAAGGAAAAGAGATTGTTAGGACTTGGTTGTATTACACTTTATTGAAGAGTGCACTATTGTTTGATAAGCCTGGATTTGAAAATGTTTGGATTGATGGATTAGGTATGGACCCTTGGGGTCGTAAAATGTCTAAATCGTTGGGGAATGGAATTGATGCAGATAGTGTTTTAGAGTGTGGGGCTGGAGGTAGAACAGGTTCTTGGAAGATTAAAGGACCTGAAAAATCAGTACAATTAAAAGCTAATAAAATAGGTAGTGAATGTTTTAGATTATGGAAAGCA
>MDTA01041028.1_pt1 | contig 10880 bp, 11 predicted proteins | sample 811151 | NCBI WGS metagenome assembly MDTA01 (sample SAMN05326648, study PRJNA326480) | marine metagenome | isolation source: seawater | place: Indian Ocean: South | collected 2010 | reverse complement strand
TCATATCAAGAACAGGATATACAGGGGAGTTAGGTTTTGAATTATATGTTAAAAATGAAGATGTTGAAAAATTATGGGAATCCTTATTTTTTACTTCAATACATCTAGAACCAATCGGATTAGCTGCTAGAGATACATTAAGATTAGAAAAAGGTTTTTGTTTGTATGGTAATGATATAGATGATTTTACTTCTCCAATTGAAGCAGGTTTAGCTTGGATTACAAAATTTACAAAGACTTTTATTAATTCAGAAAATTTGAAGAAACAGAAAGAAGAGGGGACTAAACGAAAGTTAGTTGGTATAGAACTTATTGATAAAGGAGTCGCTAGAAAAGATTATATTATTGTAGATGAAAATAATCTAGAAATAGGAGTGATTACTTCAGGAACAATGTCTCCTACACTTAATAAAGCTATTGCAATGGGATATGTTTCTTCGGAGTATACTAAATTAGGTACAGAAGTGTATATTCAAGTAAGAAAAAAGTTGATTAAAGCTAAGATTGTTTCTTTACCTTTTATAAAGTAATGGATAAAAAAAGGAATATATCAGTTTGTTTTACTGCAGATCAGTTTGATAAATTTTCAGATGGAAAATCTACTGTAGTCGTCGTAGATATATTAAGAGCAACTTCAGTAATATCAACAGCTTTTATGCATGGTGTTAAAGAAATAATACCCGTTCAATCTTTAGAAGAAGCATTATTTTATAAAGGTAAAAAAGATTTCATAGTTGCAGCTGAAAGAAATGCAAAGAGAATTGATGGATTTGATTATGGAAATTCTCCTTTTCATTATATTAATACAAACGTGAATGGAAAAATTTTAGTACTTACTACAACAAATGGTACTAAAGCAATTAATAATGCGAAAGATCATAAAGTTATTACATCTTCCTATTTAAATATAGATGCAGTCGCTCAATATTTAATAGAAGACAATAACAATGTCATAATATTATGTTCTGGTTGGAAAGGAGTTTTTAATTTAGAGGATTCTATTTTTGCGGGAAGTTTAACTAATCTACTATTAGATTCTAATAAGTTTAACTCCGAGTGTGATTCGTTATTTGCTTCTATAGAATTAATGAAAAATGCAGGTGGTAATTTATTTGAATATTTATCTAAATCATCACACAGAAGAAGGTTAAAAAATTTAAATATGGAAGAAGATACTAGATACTGTCTTTCTCCACCTGAAAAATCAGATATTATTCCTGTACTAAAGGGAGATAGATTAATTGAAATGTAAGAGAACTATATCTTTGAAAAATACAAACTAGGAAAAATTTTCATTAGTTAAATATGTAACCACAAGAAATACTAAAAGCTTTTAGAGTTCTTTGGTATCCGTCATCAACATTTTCAAATTCCATCATTCCTATGTAAGCATTTATATCTATATCTAAATGTTCTGTGATAAAAAATGAGGTTCCTATATTTAATCCTACATCAATATTATTTACTCCTGGGATTTCGCTATTAAGAGCGTCTACAGTTCTTTCTGAACCCTCTTCTTCAACATATCTCACTAAATTATTAGAAATTAAATAAGAAACAGATGGACCAACATTTAGAGTAATTCTATCAGTAGGTCTGTACTCAAACAGAGGGTCAAGTGTGATATAATCCATTGAGAAAGTTTCTCTTTTAAAACCATTTGTTCTAATTGTGTCTCCATCATATGTATTGTCCCATTGTTGGTTTAAGGTATTTTCCGCTCCAAACTGAGAGAATGAAACTGTTGGGCTAATATGCCATCGTTTAGATATTTTTACATCAATAAATAGACCTGCCTTAATACCAGAATTTGCAATTTGACTTGGTTTTGCATATCCTTCAGTTGGTGTTTCAAGTCCAAAGAAAAGGTAGTTATACTGAGTAAAGTTAAAACTAGAATGATTATAACCTACTTTAATTCCATAATATGGAACGCTAAGATTTTGAGCTTTCGTTGTTAGGAAAATACAGCCAACAAAAAGTAAAATAAAAAGATTTTTCATTATTATATTTTTTTACAAATATAGATAAAATAAAGTATTAAGAGTTCAACATAACAGGCATCACAAGCATTAGTGTTTCTTCATCTTCTTCTTGACCATCAAGTGGTAGTAGAATTCCCGCTCTGTTTGGAGCACTCATTTCAAGATTAATCTCATCTGAACCAATATTATTCAACATCTCAATCATAAATTTAGAGTTAAAACCTATTTCCATATCTTCTCCTTGATATTGACAACTCAATCTTTCTTCTGCTTGATTAGCAAAATCTAGATCTTCAGATGATATTTGTAACTCACATCCCTTAATAGATAATCTTATCTGATGAGTCGTTTTGTTGGCATAAATAGATACCCTTTTGATAGAATTCAATAAATCTGCTGTAGAAATTGTAAGTTTGTTTGGATTCTCTTTTGGAATTACAGCTTCATAATTTGGGTACTTTCCATCAATTAATCTACAAATCACTGTTGTAGAGTTAAAACTAAACATCGCGTTAGTTTCATTGTACTCAATTTGTAAATCAACATCCTCATTGAGAGTGTTCTTTAGTAGAGTTAAAGGTTTCTTGGGAAGTATAAAAGATTTAGTAAATTCAGACTTAAAATCATTTCGAATGTGCTTAACTAATTTATGGGCGTCGGTTGCAACAAATGTAATTTTTTCCGGCGAAAGTTCACAAAACATCCCCGACATAACAGGTCTTAATTCATCATTCCCGCACGCAAACAATGTTTTGTTTATTGCATTCACAAATTTTATTGAGTTTAAATTAGCTTTGGTAGATGCACTCATAATAGGAGTTTTTGGAAATTCAGCTGCGTTTTGTCCCGATAATTTATAGAGTCCATTTTCAGAGTTTATTTCTATTCCAAAATTACTCTCGTTGATTAAAAATGTGAGGGGCTGGCTCGAAAATGTCTTTAAAGTGTCTAATAGAAGTTTTGCAGGTATGGCTATCTTTCCATTGTCTGTTGTGTCAACATTTAATTTAGTACACATTGTTGTTTCTAAATCTGAAGCAACAATGTTCATCATTCCTTCCTCAAATTCAAATAGAAAATTATCTAGTATTGGTAATGTGTTTCCAGAACTTAATACTCCACTCAATTTTTGTAATTCTTTTAATAACTCTGAACTATTAACTATAAATTTCATTTTTTTTTTTTTTTTTAATCTGCTCAAATATATTATAATGATTGTGGTTTTTCACCATTTAAAATTAAGAATTCTTCAAGAGTAATTAACACTTTGTTAAAAATATTATTTTGTATGATGAATAAATCAGAATTATTGAAACTCGAATATTTATATTCCACAGAAGAATTGAATTCTTTTTTAGTAGATTGAATCTTAGTTTTGTTATAGATGAAAAGAGAGTCAGTTGTAAACTTTGTTGTAATGTGTATTTTTTTTACCAGAGCAAAATCACTCTTTTCAAGATTTGGCTTGTATACTCCGCATTTTAAATCTTCAAAAGCTAGATTCCAATAAGAAAATGATGTTTTGTCAATTACAACTTTTTGTCCTTTAAAATTATAAAGACTTTTGTTCTCTAAGTCAACAGTAAAGGATTGTTCAGGCATTATGATGTCTTCACAAACTATTTTTTTGATATCATTTTTACTGTAATCAATAACAGCTGGAGCTCTCCAGATATTTTCATTGACTTGTGTTCCTTCAATTCCAAATTTAGGATTTAAAATACCTGGATTTCTATCTGGTATATGCATGATGTAAGCAGTTTCGGAGCCTTCCACCATCATATATGTTCCTTGATAATCTTTAGTATTTCCTCCAATATAATACGATCTTATTCTTTCGTTATCTTGAAATATCTCAATTTTAACACCAGTTGTAGCAATGTTTTTTATTACATAATCTATCTTTTTTTCTGATACAGAACTTTTTATTCTAATATCCTCCATTACCTTCAAAGTGTAATCAATTTGTCTTTGCCATACTTTATACTTGTTGTTTATAGTCCAAGAATTATTATTTTTTTTTAATAAGATACTATTACCAGATTTGTCCTTCATAATAATTTTTGATACATTATTTCTATCAGAAATTGCAAAATCTTTTTGCTTAAAATTTTCATTTTTGCATCCATAAAGAAAAATTAAAGATGTGAATAATAAAAGAGAGATAAAATTATCTTTTTTCATTTAATTTTGTTTTATTTAGAAGTTTTATAAGTATTTCATCATCACACATATATTGTATAGAATTTAAAATGAAGTTGGTGTTTCCATCAAAAACATTTCTACCGAAATGATAATATCCTAGAGGGAAATAAAAGTTAGGAGGATTGTCTAGGTTCGCAATAATATCACCATCAGAAACAAGAATCATTTTATTACTTTTTATGTTAACTTTTATTTTTTCATGTTTAATTTCAGAATAATTTGAATTAAATTCACCTTCTAATAATACTGCTGATATTTTTTTTCCTGTAAATGAAGATTGAGTTTGTTTTACAATATCAAAACTAACTTTTTCTCCGCAATTTTTATTGTTTGATTTTTCTGATGAACTTAATAAAATAGTAGATTTATCAGACTGTGTTATAGTAATTGAGCTTACAAAATCCGTTAACAGAGTATCTTCTAGTTTTCCTATTATATGACTAGTATTTGTAGATAATATAGGTCTATATTGCCAATTAAGATATGCGATTTCTTCTTTAATATAAACAGGACTTTTTACACATTTTTGATCAATGATAAGATCTTTATTTATTTTTGCTCCATAATTAGATAGGTAATCATCAATTTCTAAATTATTCTCGAAGATTTCAAATTCTAGATTTCCATTAAACTGGTTCATATTTGCTGTTGTTCCATCTACTAGCCAGAATGTTTTTCCTCCATTCATAATATATTGATCTATCAAAAATTTATCCATTTCAAAGAATGTTCTGCTAGGTTTTGCAATAACAATACATTCGTATTTTTTCATTCGTTCTATTTGTTTCCATATGTCTGGTTTATTAGTTTTTGTATCTAATTCAAATGATCGTAAATCAAAGAAATCGATATCATAAAATTTAGATAAGGTATTTCGTATGTCACATGTATTTATAGTATCTAGTTGTCCGTTTCCTGTTAAAAACGCAATCTTCTTTTTTTCTTTTTGTTGTACAAGGTAAAAAGATTCCATAAAATTATATTCTAAATGATTTATAGATTTATTAAGTTCTTCTTCTGTTAATTCAGAAATTGTATCGTAAAACAAACTATTATGAAGTAAAATAGGTAGAGATTGTTCTCTGAAATTTACTACTGCGTAAGGATATGTTTTATGATAATTTTTATTGTTTTCAACCCAAATAGGATGAATACCTTGACTAGATAATGGATTGTATATTCTATTTGCTTTATCGTTTGTTTTTTCAGATATTGAAACAAACTCGAAATCTAATTCTTTATTACTAAATTTTTTAAATTTTGTTAATATTTCTTTTGTTTTGGATTGTAAAACTTTAAAATTTGGAGAAAGATCTCCTTGCATGTAAATATTTATGTAGACCTTATCTTGTAAAGTGTTTAAGATTTTCTTACTTTCTCCATAAAGTAATTTTTCTGAATTATCTTTTGAAGTAAAGCATGAAATAATTGAACAAATAATTAAAAATAATAGTATTTTTTTCATTATTTAAATTCTATTCTTATAATATCATAAATTTCTAAACCTAAAAGTTTATTAGCATTCCCCTGATTCATGGATATTTCTAAGTTTCCATTTGTGTCGAAAATTGCGAGTCTTTCTCCTTCGGTAACATCTTTATATTTACTAACTATTTTTGTGATTTTTTCCGTTTCTTTCCCATATAATATTTCAAATTCTCTTCCCTTTGCGATGTTGTTGAATAATTCTTTATTTATATTTGTTGTAGCGTTTCCATAACTATCAATGTGTATAATACTGCCTTTTATAAAATTTGGTGAAATTACAGCTTTAAGACTAGTCACTTTATTTTGAAAATCTGTTAAAGGGTGGCCAATCATTTCAATAGTACCTCCTCTGATAAAATGACAAGCTGCTTTTATAAAAACATCTTTTATTGCAAATGTCATAATGTCACTTTCTAAAGGAATATTTAATTCTACTATTTTGTCTGGAATGATTTCGTCAAAGATTAAGGAAAAAATTCCGTTATCAGGGCCTATAATAAATTGATTATCAATTTGAATTGCTAAATGCTGATTTTCATTTGATAATTCTTCATTAACGCCAATGATATGTACTGTGCCATCTGGAAATTTTTTGTAACAGTTTTTAAATACAAATGCAGCTTCATGAATATCAAATTTTGAAATATCATTGCTGATATCAACAATGTTAATATCCTTGATTTGATTATAAATTTCTCCTTTAATTATTGCTACATAATGGTCTTTTGTGCCTAAATCTGTTGTTAGAGTAATAATTGACATATATAGCTTATAAAAGGGTAGTAAATTTGTATTTTTTATTGTTATTTTGCACCACCAAAAATAAAAAGAAAAACAGCAAAAAACTGCTTTTAATGAATGAAAAAATTATTGATTTAGAAAAAATAGATTTAGTTGTACTATTTGGCTCAAATAACAGAAAATTATATAAGATTAGAGAGTTTTTTCCAGATTTAAAACTGATTGCTAGAGGAAATACTTTAAAAGTATTAGGAAATGAAGACCAAATTTTATTTTTTGAGAAGAAATTTCAATCTTTTATTGATCATATAAATCATTACAATAGACTTACATTAAGTCAAATAGAAAGATTGATAATGGAGGACGGATGTCTGGTGATGGAGAATAAAAACGATATTATTTTACATGGATTAGATGGAAAATTGATAAAAGCTAGAACCGTTAATCAGAGAAAAATGGTTAGCGACATTTACAAAAAGGATATGATGTTCGCTACAGGCCCTGCTGGAACAGGAAAAACATATACTGCAGTTGCATTAGCTGTTAAAGCATTAAAGTCAAAACAGGTAAAAAAAATTATATTAACGAGACCAGCGGTAGAATCAGGAGAAAATTTAGGGTTTTTGCCAGGAGATCTAAAAGAAAAATTAGACCCATATATGCAGCCATTATATGACGCTTTGATAGATATGTTACCATCAGAAAAGCTAAAAGATTATTTAGAAAATGGAACTATACAAATAGCTCCATTAGCATTTATGAGAGGAAGAACTTTAGATAAGGCATTTGTGATTTTAGATGAAGCGCAAAATGCTACTTCTTCTCAGATGAAGATGTTTTTAACTAGAATGGGAATTTCCGCAAAGTTTATTATTACAGGGGATGAGTCTCAGATAGATTTGCCACTAAAACAAAAATCTGGATTAATAGAAGCAAGAAAAAAACTAGAGAAACTTGAAGCAATTAGTTTCATATATCTAGATGAAAAAGATGTTATAAGACATAAATTAGTAAAACAAATAATTAAAGCCTATAAAAATTAAAACTATGAGTAATACAATTAAAGAAACCAATTTTAACTTACCAAAACAGACTAAATTTTATAAAGGAAAAGTAAGAGATGTATACACTATCGGTTCAGACCAACTAGTAATGGTGGTCTCGGATAGAATCTCTGCCTTTGATATAGTACTACCAGAAGGAATACCTTACAAAGGGCAAGTTTTAAGTCAGATAGCTTCTAAGTTTTTAGACGCAACATCTGATATTGTCCCAAACTGGAAGGAAGCTACTCCAGATCCAAATGTCACTATTGGTAAAATGTGTGACCCTTTTAAAGTAGAAATGGTTATTAGAGGATATTTAACAGGTCATGCTTGGAGAGAATATAGGGCTGGAAAAAGGATATTGTGTGGTGTGCCAATGTCAGATGGAATGGTAGAGAATCAGAAATTTGAAAATCCGATTATTACACCAACAACGAAGGCAGATATAGGGCATGATGAAGATATCTCTAGAGATGAGATTTTATCTCAAGGTTTAGTTTCAGAAGAAGATTATGTTCAGTTAGAAAAATATACTCGAGAACTATTTGCAAGAGGGACAGAAATCGCAAAGAAAAGAGGGTTGATTTTAGTTGATACTAAATATGAGTTTGGAAAAGATTCCGAAGGAAAAATTACATTGATTGATGAGATACATACCCCAGATTCTTCTAGATATTTTTACATTGAAGGATACGAAGATAAAGTTGCAAGTGGAGAATCTCCGAAACAATTATCAAAAGAATTTGTTCGTCAGTGGTTGATTGAAAATGGATTTCAAGGAAAGGATGGTCAAGAGATTCCTCATATGAGCGAAGAGTATGTAAACTCAGTTTCGGATAGGTATATTGAGCTTTACGAGCATATTTTAGGAGAGGAATTTGTAAAAGCAGATATTTCTAATGTTTCAGAAAGACTTGAAAAAAACATCTTAGATTTCCTTTCATAATCTAAAGTGAGTTTATTTGTAGATATAATTTTTGTAATTTTTTTATTTGCAATATTTATTCAACTAATTTACGCTTTATTTTTCTTTATTCGATTGTCTTTTTATAAAGAAAAATCAAACTCATTTAGTAAGGGCATTTCTGTAATTATATGCGCTAAAAATGAAGCAGAAATGCTTTCTGAAAATCTGACTTCATTTTTAGAGCAAGACTATCCAGAATATGAAGTAATTGTAGTAGATGACCAATCCGAAGATGAAACAAAATACATTTTAAAAGATCTTGAGAAAAAGTATTTTAATCTGAAAGTAGTAACAATTGATCCTCATGTAATTAGTAGAGTTGGAAAGAAGTTTGCTCTTAGTATTGGAATAAAAACTGCGAAATACGATTATGTACTTCTTTCAGACGCAGATTGTAAGACTTATTCTAAAAATTGGATATCTAAAATGACATCCTCTTTTGAAAATAAGGAAATTGTTCTTGGAATAAGTCCTTATATAAAAAGTAAAGGAGTTTTAAATAAATTTATCCGTTTTGATGAATTTATAGTGATGTTACAGTATCTTTCTTTTGCCCTTGCAAAAATTCCTTACATGTGTGTAGGTAGAAATTTGGCTTATAAAAAATCTTTATTTTTTAGTGTAAGAGGATTTGCATCTCATATACACATTCCATCTGGAGATGATGATTTATTTATCAAGGAAGTAGCAACAACTGATAATGTAGCAATCCAGATACATAAAGAAGCAGATATTTTTTCTCATCCAAAAATAACTTTTTCAGAATGGTTTTACCAAAGAAGGAGACATATCTCTACCTCTAAGTATTACAAGAAAATGCATATGGGACTATTATTTCTTTTTCCTTTTTCTCAGTTTTTATTTTGGTTCAGTTCTATTTTATTGTTTGTCTTTCACCCGGATTTAATTATTATCTCCTCATTATTTGCTTTTAGGATACTTTTGTATTATTACTTGTATTTTCCTATTATGAAAAAATTAAGACAGTTTGATCTGTTCTTTATATATCCTATCATGGAATTTTTAAGTCTTTTTGTTCAACTATTTTTTGTATTATTGAGCTCACGTTATAAAAAAATTAGTTGGAAATGAGAAAAAAACTAACCGATAAAGGAGAAAGAGATTTAAGACTCATAAATTTAGCTATAGAAACTGGAGACCCTCAAGCCTATGCTGAACTTTTGAAATTGTATAGAGATCCTTTGTATTTTATGATTTATGAAAAGATAGGAGATCAGGACATGTCGAAGGATTTGACTATTGAATCTTTAGGAAAGGCCTTTAAAAAATTACATCTTTACAAACCGGAATATACATTTAGTACTTGGCTTTTTACTGTAGCAAGAAATCATTGTATTGATTACTTAAGAAAAAATAAACTTCCTACTTTTTCTATCGATAAAATGATTGCAGATGATGAGGGGAAAAAGTCAACATTTGATTTAGAATCGAAAGATCTAAACCCCGAACAATTGTTGATTAAAAACCAAAGGGTAAAGATACTACGAAGGATAGTTGATCAGTTGAAGCCAAAATATAGAGATTTAGTAAAGCTCAGGTATTTTAAGGAATATACTTATGATGAAATAGCAGAAGAATTGGGACTTCCTTTAGGCACAGTAAAAGCACAATTACATAGAAGCAGAGAACAACTCTTTAAAATAATGTCCGGTGCAAAAGATAGTATTTAATGGAAGTTATTTTAAAGTATTTTCCTAATATATCAGAAAAGCAAAAAGCGCAATTTTCAAAATTACAAGAACTTTATCACGAGTGGAATTCCAAGATAAATGTGCTCTCTAGAAAGGATATTGATAACTTATATTTGAAGCATGTATTACACTCTTTAGCAATTGCTAAAGTTATAGATTTTGCAGATGGAACAAAAATAATAGATGTTGGTACTGGTGGAGGTTTTCCTGGCTTACCTTTAGCTATTTTGTTTCCTAATGTAGAATTTTTATTAGTAGATAGTATTGGCAAAAAGATAAAAGTAGTAAATGAAATAGCAGACAATATTGGACTGTTAAACCTACAAGCCTTACATAAAAGAGCAGAGCAAATTGTAGGAAAGTTTGATTTTGTAGTGAGTAGGGCCGTTACTAGAATGCAAGTATTTCAGCAGTGGGTAAGAAAAATGATTTCTACTAAACAGAAAAACATCCTGTTAAACGGAATAATCTACCTCAAAGGCGGGGATTTAACCGATGAATTACAAGGAATAAAAAATGTAGACATTTATGATATTTCTGATTTTTTTGAAGAAGACTTTTTTAAAACAAAAAAGATTGTTTACATTAGTTACTAGTTCACCTTGCTTTGTATTATTATATATCTAAAAATAGTACTAGGCTTCTCTCTAAGAATTTTCTATAACATGATGTGTTTAGAATCTAAATATTTCGGATCTTTGTTTGTCTTAGAAAGAACTACCTCCAAATCAAATCT
>MDTA01193860.1_pt1 | contig 10881 bp, 16 predicted proteins | sample 811151 | NCBI WGS metagenome assembly MDTA01 (sample SAMN05326648, study PRJNA326480) | marine metagenome | isolation source: seawater | place: Indian Ocean: South | collected 2010 | reverse complement strand
CGATCACATTATCACCTTTTTTAATCTTATTTGACATAACTACAAAACCTCAGGAGCCAAAGAAATTATTTTCATATATTTTTTAGCTCTTAACTCCCTCGTAACTGGCCCAAATATTCTTGTTCCGATAGGTTCGCCATTATTATTAATTAAAACTGCAGCATTTCTATCAAATCTGATAGAAGAACCATCTTGTCTATAAACTTCTTTTGCTGTCCTGACAATTACCGCTTTGTGAATTTCACCTTTTTTTACTTTACCTCTAGGAATACAATCTTTGACTGTAATCACGACAACATCTCCAATAGATGCAAATCTTCTTTTAGAACCGCCTAACACTTTTATACATTGAACTTTTTTAGCTCCAGAATTATCGGCAACGAATAGATTTGATTGCATTTGTATCATAAATTATCCTCTAGTTAACAACTATCCATTTTTTTGTTTTTGATATTGGTTTGTTCTCTTGAATGGTAACAGCCTCACCTGTCTTAAACTTATTATTTTCATCATGAACAAGATATTTTTTTGATCTATTAATATATTTTTTGTAAACAGGGTGCATAACTTTCCTGTTCACTAAAACCTTAATTGTTTTGTCAGACTTATCTGAAACAACAATACCCTTCATTATTCTTTTTGGCATTATTTCTTTCCTTTCAAGTTCATTGCAGTCTTTATTCTTGCTATTTGTTTTCTCACTTGAGATATGCGGGCCGTTTTCTCTAATTGACCAGAACTCATCTGGAACCTTAAATTAAGAGCTTCTTTACGAAGTATATTCACTTTTTCTTTAAGATCTTTCATTTCAAGTTTTTCTAACTCACCAAATTTTTCCATTATTACGCACCTAATCTTTTAACAAATTTATTTTTATTGGGTAATTTTGCAGCAGCAAGCAAAAAAGCTTCAACAGCAAGGTCCTTTGGAACTCCATCAATTTCAAAAAGGATTTTCCCTGGTTTAACTTTTGCAGCCCAGAACTCAACAGAACCCTTGCCTTTACCTTGTCTAACTTCGGCTGGCTTTTTTGTAATAGGAACATCTGGAAAAATTCTTATCCATACCCTACCTGATCTTTTAAGATGTCTTGATATGCATCTTCTTGCTGCTTCAATTTGTCGAGATGTAATTCTAGCTGGTGTAACAGCTTTGAGGCCAAAAGCACCAAAGTTGAGCAAGTTTCCTCCCTTGGAATTACCATGCATTCTACCTTTAAATTGTTTTCTAAACTTTGGCTTTTTTGGTTGTAACATTATTTTTTAATCCTCTAAATTTTTTAATTCATCATTATTTTTTTTGGAATCAGATTCGGTATTTAAATCTTTATCAAATTTTTCACCTTTGAAAATCCAGACTTTTACACCACAAATTCCATAAGTAGTATTTGCTCTTGAAACCCCATAATCAATTTCTGCTCTCAAAGTGTGTAAAGGCACTCTACCCTCTCTGTACCATTCAGTTCTTGCGATTTCAGCTCCTCCAAGTCTTCCACTACAATTTACTCTGATACCTTTTGCACCGAGTCTCATTGCTGACTGGACTGCTCTTTTCATTGCCCTTCTAAAAGCGACCCTTCGCTCGAGTTGTTGAGCAATATTATCGGCAACAAGTTGCGAATCCAACTCAGGTTTTTTTATTTCCACTATATTTATACTTATATCTCCAGAAACTATTTTAGAAATTGATTTCTTTAATTTTTCAATATCTGAGCCTTTCTTCCCAATTATGACACCTGGTCTTGATGTGTGAACTGTGATCTTTGCTAGCTTTGCAGGTCTTTCAATTACTATTTTTGAAATACCTGCTGATGCCAATTTTTTAAGCAAAAACTTTCTAAGATTAATATCCTCCTCGAGTAAGCGAGAATATTCTCTTTCAGAAAACCACATAGATTCCCATGGTTTTATTATTCCAAGCCTAAGACCAATTGGATTAGTTTTTTGTCCCATTATTCTCTTCCTGTTTTACTTCTGTTTTAACTTCTGTTTTAACTTCTTGTTTTACTTTTGATTTTATTTCTTGTTTTTCATTCTTGATGATTTTTTTTTCTTCCTGTTCTTCCACTAAAATTCTAATTCTTGAAAAAGGTTTTAGAATCTTTCCAGATCTTCCTCTAGCCCTGGGTCGGAATCTTTTTAGTACCATAGATTTTCCAACTGTTGCTTCTTTAACAAATAGTCTATCGATATCAAGCTGATGGTTGTTTTCTGCATTTGAAACTGCAGATTTTAATATTTTTAAAATTTCTTCTGAAATCCTTCTTCTGGAAAAAGATAAAGTATTTATTGCTTTATCAACCTTTAGCCCTCTTATCATTTTTAAAACTAAATTAGCTTTTTGAGGACTAGTTTTTAGGGATTTTGCCAATGCTTTTGCGACTTGTTTGTTTTTAGTGTCTTCTACCATATCCAATCAAACCTTAAGATGTTTTTTTATCCGCATTATGACCTTTATAGGTACGGGTTGGTGAAAATTCTCCAAACTTATGACCAACCATATTTTCATTTACCGTAACCGGAATGTGTTTCTTACCATTGTGAACACCAAAAGTAAGTCCTACAAACTCTGGAAGAATTGTTGACCTTCTTGACCAAGTTTTTATCACATCATTTCTTCCTGAATTCTTGACTGCTTGAGCCTTTTTTATTAAGTACATATCTACAAATGGTCCTTTCCATACTGATCTAGACATACAACACCTTTATTTCTTTCTTCTCTTTAGAATAAACCTATCGGTTCTTTTGTTGTTTCTTGTTTTTTTACCTTTAGCTGAAATACCTTTTCTGGAGACTGGGTTTCTTCCTCCTGAGGTTCTTCCTTCTCCTCCACCATGAGGATGGTCAACTGGATTCATCGCAACACCTCTTACAACAGGTTTAATTCCAAGCCATCTTTTTCTTCCAGCCTTTGCTAATTTTATATTTTTCTTATCGGGGTTAGAAACCATCCCAATTGTTGCTTTTGAATTTACCCTAATCATTCTTATTTCTCCTGACGAAAGTCTAACTTGCGCATATTCTGAGTCTTTACCAATTAGAGTTCCATATGTACCGGCTGAACGACATAATTGCGCTCCCTTGCCAGGCTTAATTTCTATATTGTGGATAATCGTATCAGTTGGAATATTTTTTAATAACATACAGTTACCCGGTTTTATTTCTGCTGAGTCTGATGAAACAATTGAATCCCCTATTTTTAATTTTTGAGGAGCTATTATGTATGAATATTCATCATCGTTATATTTAATCAAAGCAATATGAGCCGATCTATTAGGATCATATTCAATTCTTTCAACATTTGCTGGTTTATCTAATTGATTTCTTTTAAAGTCAATAATTCTGTATTTTCTCTTATGACCTCCACCTTTTCTTCTTGCTGTAAGATGTCCATAATTATTTCTACCGCCAGTTTTTGTGAGCCCTCGTGTTAATTTCTTTAGTGGTTTACCTTTGTGAAGTTCCGTTTTATCGATAAGCACTAGGCCTCTTTGCGAGGAGGTGATTGGTTTAAATTGTTTTAAGCCCATTTTATTTTACCTCCACACTGGTATCTATTGTTTGACCATCTGCAATTTTTACAAAGGCCTTTTTGGTATTAGGTCTAACACCTATTTTGCCTTTAAATCTTTTGCGCTTACCTTTTTGATTTAAAGTATTTACAGACTTAACCTCAACTTTAAAAAGTTTTTCAATTGCTTGTTTAATTTCTGATTTATTAGATTTTGAAGAAACTTTAAATACATAATAGTTAAATTGAGAGATGAATGTCGCTTTCTCTGAAACAAGAGGAGATCTCAAAACTTCGAAAGTTTTTTCATTAGAAATAGTGATCATTGTTTATACCTCTCCTCAAGACCTTTCAATGCATCTTCAGATAGAACAAGGTAATCTCTTTTTATAATATCATAAACATTTATACCCATTAGGGGTAGAAGATCTATGTCAGGAACATTCCTTGCGGCAAATTTAAAATTTTTTTCAATCTCATTACCGTCAATGAATAAAGCTGAGTTAATTTTTAGGTTTGATAATTTATTCCTTAGTAAAGATGTTTTTGGTTTACTAATTTTAAAATCATTAAGAATTTTTAATTTGCCTTCCTTAAATTTTACAGAAAGTGCCATTTTTAGTGCTAAAACTCTAATCTTTTTTGGTAATTTGTGGGAATGGGATCTGACCAATGGACCAAATATAACCGACCCTCCTCTCATTTGAGGAGACCTTCTACTCCCCTGTCTAGCACTACCTGTTCCTTTTTGTTTAAATGGTTTCCTGGTAGAACCTGAAATTTCAGAAATACCTTTTGTTTTGTGATTTCCTGATCTTTTTTTTGCAAGTTGGTATCGTATCATTCTATATATAATTTCATCTTTTGATTCCAATCCAAAGATAGATTTATCGAGACTAATTTCTCTAATTTTCTTGTCATCAAAATCTTTAATTTCTTGCTTCATTTTTATTTCTTTTCATCTTCGTTTGAGGATTCATTTTTTTTTTCCGTATTATTATTGTCTTCATTTTTAACAGGGGTGGGCTGTGCCTCTTTTTTTATTTCAGTCTTTGGTTCATTAGATTCGGTATTAATAACCTTATTTTCATCAGCTAAATTCTTTGTCTGAGAGTTTTGTGAAGAGTCATCATCAGATTTCAAAGTTTTTTCTGCTAGATTATGTGATTTTGGTAGCTCTTTTTTTATTGAATCAACAATATTTATTATAGAACCCTTATGACCTGGAACAGCTCCTTTCACCAAGATTAAATTTTTTTCTTTATCTATTTTTAAGATTCTGAGATTTTGAATAGTTACATTATTATTACCAAGGTGACCAGCCATTTTTTTTCCTTTAAAAACCTTACCTGGATCTTGGCATTGACCAGTTGAACCATGAGATCTATGAGAAATTGAAACTCCATGAGTTGCTCTATTCCCACCAAAATTATGCCTTTTCATTCCACCTGCAAACCCCTTTCCAATAGATCTTGAAGAAACATCGACATATTGACCAACGGTAAAAATTTCTACATTTATTTCATCACCAATTTTGTAACCATCGGTATTTTCAACTCTAAACTCTTTAGAGTTTTTAAATCCTCTAAGATTATTCTTTTTCAAAAAACCCTTAGAGACCTTTTTTTCTTTTTTTGATTGTCCAAAGGAAACTCTGAGTGCATTGTAACCATTTTTCTGGTCAGTTCTAATATCAATGATTTGACATTTATCTGCTCTAAGTAAGGTTGCAGGCTGATTAACACCAAGCGAGTCATAGAATCTACTCATTCCTAATTTTTCTGCAATTAAACCAACTCTCATAAAAAACCTATAATTTAATTTCGATATCTACCCCTGAAGCTAGCTCGAGCTTTTGAAGCGCATCGACTGTTTGTGGGGTCCATTCAGTGATATCCATCATTCTCTTATGTGTTCTAAGTTCAAGTTGATCTCTCGCTTTTTTATCAACATGAGGTGATTTGAGAACAGTAAACTTCTCAATTATTGTTGGAAGAGGAATTGGTCCTTTGACATTAGCTCCTGTCCTTTTTGCAGTGCTTACAATTTCCATTGTAGTTTGATCTAACACTCTATGGTCGAAAGCTTTTAACCTAATTCTGATGTTTTGGTTAGCCATTTTATTTTCCTCAAATTTAAAAACTATTCAACAATCTCTGCTACAACACCGGCTCCAACAGTTCTTCCACCTTCACGAATAGCAAACTTAAGACCTTTATCCATTGCTATTGGAGTCAGCAGTTCAACTGTTACAGAAACATTATCACCTGGCATAACCATCTCTGTTCCAGATGGTAGTTCTATTGTTCCAGTAACATCAGTTGTTCTAAAATAAAATTGTGGTCTATAGTTTTTGAAGAAAGGGGTGTGCCTACCACCTTCATCTTTGTTGAGAACATAAGCCTCGGCTTTAAATTTTTTATGAGGTTTAATTGATCCAGGCTTGGCTAAAACTTGTCCTCTTTCAACTTCTTCTCTTTTTGTACCTCTGAGTAAAACACCAACATTATCTCCAGCCTCACCTCTATCAAGAAGTTTTCTGAACATCTCAACGCCAGTACAAACGGTTTTTTGAGTATCTTTGATACCAGTAATTTCTATTTCATCATTTACATTAATAACTCCGCGCTCCACTCTTCCTGTGACAACAGTACCTCTCCCAGAGATAGAAAAAACATCCTCTATTGGCATAAGAAAATCTTGATCAAGTGGTCGCTGCGGTTGTGGGATAAATTCATCAACTTTTGCCATTAACTCTAAAATTGCTTTTTTACCAGTTTCTTCATTAGTATTTTCAATTGCAGCAAGAGCTGACCCTTTGACTATTGGGATATTGTCACCATCAAATTCGTATTTTGTCAACAATTCTCTGACTTCCATTTCAACCAAGTCCAAAAGCTCGGGATCATCAACCTGATCAACTTTATTCATAAAAACAACAATCGAAGGGACACCTACTTGCCTCGCAAGAAGAATATGTTCTTTAGTTTGAGGCATAGGTCCATCTGCTGCAGAAACAACTAATATAGCACCATCCATTTGGGCCGCACCTGTAATCATATTTTTGACATAATCAGCATGACCTGGACAATCTACATGCGCATAGTGTCTCTTTTCAGTCTGGTATTCAACATGTGCAGTCGAAATAGTTATACCTCTCTCTTTTTCTTCTGGAGCTTTGTCTATTTGTGCATAATCCATTGCAGTTGCTCCACCTGTTTCTGCCAAAACTTTTGTTATTGCTGCGGTTAGTGTTGTCTTTCCGTGATCAACATGACCTATTGTACCAATATTACAATGAGGTTTGCTTCTATCAAATTTTTCTTTTGCCATATTTTTCTCCTTACTTTAATTAAAATTAACCAGAAACTTTTTCCTTAACTTCTTCTGCAACATTGTGAGGAACTTGCTCATAATGATCAAAAGTCATTGTATAACTTGCTCTACCCTGGCTCATAGAACGTAAATTATTAACATATCCAAACATATTTGCTAGCGGAACCATTCCGTTTACTACATGATTAACTCCCCTTTGCTCCATGCCTGAAACCTGTCCTCTTCTTGAGTTTAAATCTCCAATTATATCTCCCATATATTCTTCTGGTGTTACAACCTCAACCCTCATCATTGGCTCTAAAAGGACTGCACTTGCTTTCTCCATAGCTTCTCTAAATGCTGCCCTTGATGCTATTTCAAAAGCCATTACACTTGAATCCACATCATGGAATGCACCATCTACCAGTGTACATTTAAAATCAATAACTGGAAAACCTGCTAGGAAACCTGTCTCAGTTGAAGATTTTATTCCCTTTTCAACTCCAGGAATGTATTCTTTTGGAACTCTGCCCCCAACAATTTTACTTTCAAAAATAACTCCACCTCCCTTTTCAAGGGGTTCAAATTCCATAACAACCTTAGCAAACTGACCAGCACCACCTGATTGTTTCTTATGGGTATAATCTATTGAAGCATTTTTCGTTATTGTTTCTCTATAAGCAACTTGAGGTGCTCCAACTGTTGCGTCAACCTTAAATTCTCTTAACATACGATCAACCAAGATCTCAAGGTGTAGCTCGCCCATTCCCTTCATCACTGTTTGACCTGATTCATGATCAATACTAACTTTGAAAGATGGATCCTCAGCTGCAAGGCGTTGCAAAGCAATTCCCATTTTTTCTTGATCAGCCTTAGTTTTTGGTTCAACGGCAACCTCAATTACTGGATCAGGAAATTCCATTCTCTCAAGAATTACTGCATTATCAGGATCACAAAGGGTATCTCCAGTTGTTGTGTCTTTTAAACCAGCTACAGCAATAATATCACCAGCGAATGCGGTTTTAATATCTTCTCTAGAATTGGAGTGCATTTGCAACATTCTACCAAATCTCTCTCTTTTATCTTTTACAGAATTTAAAACTGAACTGCCTGCTTCTATCTTACCTGAATATACCCTCAAAAAAGTTAGAGACCCTACAAATGGATCATTCATAATTTTAAAAGCTAAAGCAGAGAACGGTTCATCATCGGAACTTTTTCTAACAACAGATTCATCAGGATTGTTATATTTTATCCCCTTGATTGCATCGACCTCGGTTGGCGAAGGCAAGTAATCAATCACAGCATCAAGCATTGGTTGAACACCTTTATTTTTAAATGCACTTCCACATAATACGGGTACAAATTTACTGGAGATTGTTCCTTTTCTTATTAATTTTTTTATCTCTTCCTCTGATGGCATAGTTCCATCAAGATATTTTTCCATAATAGAATCGTCTAATTCTACAACAGCTTCAATCATTTTCTCTCTGTACTTTTCGGAATCAAGTTTTAAATCTTCAGGTATATCTTGGTATGTAAATTTTGCTCCCAATGTCTCTTCTTCCCATACAATTGCTTGCATTTTAATTAGATCTACCACTCCTTTAAAATTAGATTCAGATCCAAGCGGAAGTTGAAGCACTAAAGGGTTAGCTCCCAATCTATCCACAATCATATCAACACACCTGTAAAAGTCAGCACCAATTCTGTCCATCTTATTAACAAAACACATTCTTGGCACCCCATATTTATCAGCTTGCCTCCAGACAGTTTCAGACTGTGGTTCTACTCCAGCCACTGAGTCAAAAACACAAACACTTCCGTCGAGCACTCTAAGAGATCTTTCAACTTCGATTGTAAAATCAACATGACCAGGAGTATCTATTATATTTATTCTTTTATTGTTCCAGAAACAAGTTGTGGCTGCTGAAGTGATTGTAATACCTCTTTCTTGCTCTTGTTCCATCCAATCCATTGTAGCTGCACCATCATGCACCTCTCCAATTTTATGTGAAACTCCTGTATAATACAGAATTCTCTCAGTTGTTGTAGTTTTTCCAGCATCAATATGAGCCATTATGCCAATATTTCTGTAGTCTTTTAATTCAGTAGATCTAGCCATACTAATTACCACCTATAATGAGCAAAAGCTCTGTTTGCTTCAGCCATTTTGTGAGTATCTTCTTTTTTCTTGACTGATGCACCTTTTTTTTCATTGGCATCTGCAAGTTCTTGAGCTAATCTGTCAACCATTGATTTTTCGTTTCTTTTTCTCGATGCATCAACAATCCACCTGATTGCCAAAGCCTGAGCTCTATCATTTCTTACTTCTACAGGAACTTGGTATGTTGCCCCACCTACTCTCCTGGATCTTACTTCAATTCCTGGTTTCACATTACTTAAAGCGGTTTTAAATAAATCTATAGGATTTTTAACTTTTAGTTTTGAAGATGCAATATTCAAAGCATCATAAACAATTTTTTCTGCAGTTGACTTTTTACCATCAAACATAACAATGTTTATGAACCTGGAAAGAACTCTGTCATTATATTTAGGGTCAGGTATTACATCCCTTTTTTCTGCTTTTCTTCTTCTAGACATAATTTATTTTGGCCTTTTTGCTCCGTATTTTGATCTTCTTTGTTTTCTGTTTTTAACACCTTCGGTATCTAAAATTCCTCTCAATACATGATACCTAACTCCCGGCAAATCTTTTACTCTTCCCCCTCTGATCAAAACAACTGAATGCTCCTGCAGATTGTGCCCTTCGCCAGGAATATAACTTGTAACCTCAAAACCATTAGTTAATTTTACTCTTGCAACTTTTCTTAGAGCTGAATTTGGTTTCTTAGGAGTAGTAGTATAGACCCGGGTACATACCCCTCTCTTTTGAGGAGAACTTTCTAGAGCAGGAACCTTATTTCTCTTTGTTTGCTTAGATCTAGGCGATCTAATTAGTTGGTTTATAGTTGGCATTTATATCCTCTATTTAAATTAAAAAAGTGAAATTGTGTTTGGCTTTAAACCACTACCAATTTGTGTTGCATAGTAATATATCTTTATTAGGTGTCAACCTACTGTGAAAAAAAATATTTCTAGGTTTATTTGACTTGATCTAACTCATCCGAGGCTTTACTCAAAAGTTCTTTATCTTTCTTTGAAGCTTCGAGTTTTACTTGCGACATGAATGATCCCGTACCACAAGGAACAAGTCTTCCGACGATGACATTCTCTTTAAGACCCTGCAAACCATCGACCTTACCTGATACCGATGCTTCTGTTAATACCCTTGTAGTCTCTTGGAATGAAGCAGCAGATACAAAACTATCAGTTTGAAGAGATGCTTTGGTTATGCCCAATAGTATCTGATAACCTTTAGCAGGAGTAATTCCATCGGCCTTAGCTTTTTCATTAACATCCTTGAATTCCTTTCTGCTAATTTGTTCTCCAGCTAAGAATGTTGTATCGCCTGGGTGTGTTATTTCGACTTTTTGCATCATTTGCCTTACAATAACCTCAATGTGTTTATCATTAATTTTAACGCCTTGTAGTCTATACACATCTTGAACCTCTTTTGTAAGATAGGCAGATAATGCTTCAACACCTTTTATTCTCAGTATATCATGCGGGACTGAACTTCCATCAACCAAAACATCACCAATTTCAACATAATCTCCCTCTTGAACAGTTAAATGTTTCAATTTCGATATTACATATTCAACCGGCTCAATTGATTTATCATCTGGAATGATTTCGATCTTTCTTTTCATTTTATAATCTTTTCCAAATTTAATTTTTCCAGATACTTCGGCAATTATAGCATGATCTTTTGGTTTTCTTGCTTCAAAAAGTTCTGCAACCCTTGGCAATCCACCTGTTATATCTTTTGTTTTTGATGATTCTTTTGGAACTCTTGCAATTACATCACCTTCTTTTAATTTTTTAAGATTTGTCACGCTTATTATCGAATCAGCAGTTAGTTCATAAGAGGCAGGACTTCCATTTTCCAAAATTAAAACTTTTCCATCTTTTTCTTTATCATGAACCTCAACT
>MDTA01160158.1_pt1 | contig 10881 bp, 10 predicted proteins | sample 811151 | NCBI WGS metagenome assembly MDTA01 (sample SAMN05326648, study PRJNA326480) | marine metagenome | isolation source: seawater | place: Indian Ocean: South | collected 2010 | reverse complement strand
TAGTTTTTAAGGATAAAAAAAAGAAATATAACTTCAAAAATAAAATTACACTGACTTCAGAAAGTTCAGGTTTTATCTTAGAGAATAAAATGGTAAAAGAATTATCTAATTATAATAAGGGTGATTGGTGGGTTCAAGATTTTTCATCTTCCTTGCCTCTTTTAAATATTCCAAGTGGTATAATTAACAAAGACAATATAGATTTTTGCTCAGCTCCAGGAGGTAAAGCATTTCAAGTTTTATCAAGAAATAAAAATATTATTCTTAATGATAAAAATAAAAAAAGATTAGAAATATTGGAAAGTAATTTGAAAAGATTAAAATTTAAAGCTAAAATAAATAATTTTGACTTATTAAAAATTAAAAATAAAAAGAAATATGACTTTATAATTCTTGATGTTCCTTGCTCTGCAATTGGAACTATTAGAAAAAACCCGGAAATTTTTTTTAAAAAAAATAAACCTGATTTTAAAAATTTATTGATTTTACAAAAAAAAATGCTTGAAAAAGCTTCTTTGTTATTAAAAAAAAATGGAATAATTCTTTATATGGTATGTTCTTTTTTAAAAGTAGAGACATTAGATCAAATAAATTATTTTCTTTTAAAAAATTCAAATTTTAGATTAAATGATTTTTTTCTTAATAAAAAATTTAATAACTTTGATAAAATTATTAATAATAATTATATGTTATCTTTGCCATCAAATTTCAAGGGTTTTAATACAGATGGATATTTTGCAGCATATCTAAAAAAAATAGATAAATGAAATATCTAAATAACAATATCTTCATTTTATTAAAGCTATTTTTTTTAAGAAATAATAAAAAACTTTTATTCAATGATCTTAACTTTAAACAACTTGATTTTACAAACTATAAACAAATAAAATATTTTATTTTTAAAAAAAATTTCTATAATCTTAATAATAAGTATGTACAAAGTTTTGATTTTTTAAATTTTTCTAAAGATCTAGGGGGGAAGATTGGAATTAATCTATCTAGAAAAGCTATCTTTAGTTGGTATAATCTAAATAAATACAAAGTAAATTATCCTTGGAAAGAGGATCTTATTTCAAAAAGATTTTTGAATATTATATATAATTATGAATTTATTAATTCTTCTTCATCTTCTATTGAAAAAAAATACTTATCAAAAATAATATATATTCATATTGAAAGATTAATATTTCAATTTAATAGAAAGAAAGTTAGTGAAATTACTTCATATGATATAGTGGCATATTATTTATCAATTATTTTAACGAATAAAATTAATCAAAAAAATATAAATTATATTGATACTATATTAAATTATCAAATTGATAATTTAGGAATGCATAAAAGTTATAATATTCTAGAACATGTAAAATTTATAAATAGTTTAAATGAGCTTAAAAATATTTTTTTATATTTTAATTTTACAATTTCTAAAAATATTAATGAAAAGCTTATAAAAATGAATTCAATTCTAAATGAGTACTTTCATCATGATGGATCATTTCCATTGTTTAATGGTACTAATAATAATTATACAAAAGAAATTTATAAATCACTGAATAAAGATGAGTACTTAAAATCTAGAAAATTTATAAATACAAGTAATGGTATCGCTTTTTATTCTGATAAAAATAAAAAAATATTTTTTGATGTGGTTCAGCCAAATAAAGACAAAATAAGCAGCAACTTAAGTGCTGGAACGTTATCATTTGAGCTAAGTGCAAACAATGAGAAGATTATAACTAATTGTGGAGCATCTGAAAGTTATGGTAAAAATCCTGAATATTTGAGATATAGTGCAGCACACTCAACGATTATTTTACAAAATACCAATATAAGTGAAATTAAAGAAAGCAACCCACACATAAAATTTCCTCAGTCAGTAACATTTAACTATGATGAACAAGATAAATATACAGTATTTGAGGGTTCACATAATGGGTATCTAAAAAAATTTAATAAAATTATTAAAAGAAAAATGCTTATTGATAACACTAAAACTAAAATATTTGGTGAAGATTCAATAATATCACTTAAAAAAACAAACGATAGAATAATTTATCATATAAGATTTCATTTAAAGGATGGTATTTCTTTTAATTTTAGTAATAGTAAAAAAAATATTATTTTAAAAACAGAAAATAATAATATGTGGTTGTTCAAAAATGATTTAGGTTTAGTTGTTGAAGATAGTATAATTGTTGATAAAAATATGACTATTCCAACAAAACAAATAGTAATAAAGGGAATTGTTACATATGAAAAGCAGATTAGAAGATGGTCGATAGAAAAAATTTAAATAAGAAATACGCATTAATTTCAGTTTATAACAAGAAAAAATTAGGGATATTATGTAAAAATCTAAGAGAACATGGATATGATTTTATTTCAACTGGCTCAACAGGTAAAACAATTAAATCGTTGGGATTTAAATGTAAAAGTCTCTCAAAAATTACAAATTTTAGAGAAATTTTAGACGGTAGAGTAAAAACGTTAAATCCAAAAATCTTTGGATCAATTTTGTACAAAAGGAATGATAATAATCAAGTAAGAGAATTTAATAAATTAAAGACTCCAAGGATTGATATTTTGATTGTGAATTTGTACCCATTTAAAGAAATATCAAAGAATAAAAATGAAGAAGAAATCATAGAAATGATTGATATTGGAGGAAGTAGTTTGATAAGAGCTGCCAGTAAAAATTTTAATTATGTGACTGTTATTCCAGAAATTTCTGATTATTTAAAACTTATTAAAAACTTAAATTATAATAATGGTATTACAGATATAAACTTCAGAAAAAAAATGGCTGCAAAATCATTCAAGCTAACTTCAGAATATGATAATTATATATATAATTGGTTTGAAAATAAAAAAACTAAACATAATCTTAGATATGGGGAAAACCCAGATCAAAAGTCGTATATTATTAGTAAGGAAAATAAATCAGTTTATAACTATCAACTAAATGGTAAGAAAATTAGCTACAATAATATTATAGATATTGACAGTGGACTAAAATGTTTGAATGAATTTAAAGAACCAAGTTGCGTTATTATTAAGCATACAAATCCTTGCGGTGTTTCTTCGTCGGACAACATACTTAAAGCATTTAAAAAAGCTTATGAATGCAACAAAAAAAGTGCTTTTGGTGGAATAGTGCTTTTAAATAAAAGGGTTAATTTAAGCTTAGCAAAAATTATATCAAAAACTTTTTTTGAAGTTATTGTTGCGTTAGATTTTGAAAAAGAGGCTCTAAATAAATTAAGTGAGAAAAAAAAATTAATAATACTAAAAATTAAAAATTTAAAACAAGAAAGTAATGAAGTTAGATCAACTATTTTTGGTAATCTATACCAAACTGAAAATAATACTAAAATTAATAGAAAATTTTTTAAACTTGCTTCAAACAAAGATATTTCAAAAAAAAATTTTGATGATTTAATATTTGCTACAAAAGTTGTAAAACATCTAAAATCAAATGCAATTGTACTTGCTAAAAATAAACAAACAGTAGGTTTAGGTATGGGGCAAACTAATAGATATGACTCAGTAAAACTTGCAATTAAAGGAATGAAAGAGAATTTTAACTTAAAAAATTTTGTTTGTTCATCAGATGCTTTTTTCCCATTTTCCGATGGTATTAATCTTCTAAAAAAAAATAAATGTAATATTATTGCTCAACCTTCAGGCTCAATTAATGATAGTAAAATTATTAATTTTGCAAAAGATAAAAAAATATCACTTTATTTTTTAAAAAACAGGTTGTTCAAGCATTGAAAAAAATTAAAAAAATAGATTACATTAAAGATATTCTTTTAAAATATCCAAAAATAGCAAGTGGTAGAAAAAGATATGATGATCATCAAGAACGTATAAATAAAACTATTAAACTAATAAAAAAATACCTTGCCAAAACTAGTAATTAAATTTTTCAATCCATTTTTTTAAATTTTCTGATGGATCTGCTATATTTTTGAAATTTTTCCATCTTTCAATGGAGGATTTATAAAGTGGATTAATTACTTGAGTGTAGCTTGGGGTAGAAATTTTTTCCCTTTTTTTTGCTGTTAAATGAAAGTTTTTTAATTCATTTTCATACTCTAAGTTTAAAAACTTTAATAGTGAAACTATTTGATTTTTAAAATCTTTAACAACATTTTCATATTTTATTTTATAATAATTTAAACTTAGTTGATTTTCATAATGTTCAAACAAATCAAAAACTTCATTATAAAAATTAATAGTATTTTCCCAATCTAAAAAATTTATCATTGCGTCATTAATTTTAAATGAACTGAAATAACAACTAATTACAACATCGCAAGGATGTCTTAATGCTAAGATTATTTTGCTATTAGGAAAAATGCATTTTATAAATCCTATTTCTATTATTGATAGTGGTAATTTATCTATAATTATTTTATTTTTGTCTTCTTCCTTTAGTTTTAAATTTTTAAAATAACTATTTCTTATAAGATCTTTTTCATTTTGCTCAATGTTTCTTAAAGCAAAAAGCTTGTTATTTCTTTCAGTAAAATATTTATGCCTAAGATCCAAAAGAAATGGTTTCTCTTCAAGAACTTTAATTTTTGAATGCGTTCTCAATATTGTGTCCAATAATGTTGTGCCAGATCTCGGAAAACCTAAAAGAAAAACAAGATTTGAGTCATTATAATAGTTAAGCCTATTGTTAATATAAGATACATTATTTTTATTATAAAATGCTTTATATTTTATAAAATTCTCAGAAATAATTTTTCTATCATATTTTTTATTTATTTTTAATTCAGTTAATTTTTGATTTCTCTCCCTTATTTTTTCAAATGCGTAATCATATTTTTCTATCTTCTCATAATTTTTTGATTCTAAATCAAGAAGTTTTATTAAAAAGTGTTTTTGATTTATAAATGCTAAATATAAATCATTATTTTTAATTATATTTATTGATTGATCATATTTTTTATTTCTAAATAATAATATAGACCTATACAATAATAAGATATTTTTATATTTTTTCTCAATAAAGATTTTAAAACTGGTTTCTAAATAAACTTGAAAATCTTTGATTTTATTTGATGACTCTAGAATATTAAAAAGGTTGATATAACTATCAAAAAAAAACTTGTCACAAACAATTGATTTTTTATATGCAGCTATAGATGATGTAAAATTTAAATTTTTTTCTTCAAACTGACCTTTCAAAAAATATAGATATTGAAAATCTTTATTATTTTTTAATTTATTAATATTAAAAAAATTAAATAATTTATTGAAATCATCATCTAAGTTATTTTGTAGACATATTTTACCAAGATGATTAACTATATTTTTTTCAAAACCATTTTTATCTAAATATGTAAAGAGAGTTTCTGTGCTTCTAGACAATGCATTTTCTATTAAAAAAATATTAGATAAATTTATATAAGCTTGCCATTTAGTACTATCTAAAGAAATTGCTTTTTCAAAAATTTCAATTGATTTTAGATACTTAGACTCTCCGACGTATTTTAAACCTCTTTCAACTAATGAATCATATTGTATTTTGTTGTTTTTTTCTTTTTGTTTCATTTGTTGTTTACTATATCAAAATAAAATATAATTTATTTGAAAATATATTAATTTATGACAAATCCATCACTATTCTTTCCAACTCCAGTATGGGCATCTAAAATAAATAATTATAAAGAGACAAATGAAGAAATATATGCCTATATAAAGAAACTGTACCAAGAGGATAAAGAGGGTATAACAAGAAGTAACCTGAAAGGTTGGCACTCTAAAGACTTTAATTTAAAGCATAAAGAAACTCAGAACTTTGTTAATCTAATATCACCAAATATTGAACAAGTTCTCAAAGATATGAATTGGGACAATGAAAAACAGATAACAAAAATTACTAGTATGTGGGCTATAATTAATAAAGGAGGAGCATCAAATGCAAGACATCATCATGGTAATAGTTCAATAAGTGCTGCATATTATGTTAGGGCTCCTAAAAAATGTGGTGAAATTGTATTTTATGATCCTCGACCAGCACCAGTATATTCACATCCATGGGCAACAAAACCTAATTCTTTAAATGCTATGGTTAATTCCATAACTCCTAGTGAAGGTGTGCTTGTTCTTTTTCCAAGCTACCTAGATCATTCAGTAAATGCTAACCTAAGCGATGATGAGAGAATAGTTATAAGTTTTAACATCAGCTTAATATCAAAAAATATTTAATTTACTACTTTTGTAATTTTAATATTTTTTTAAGATCATAAATTTTTTTACATTTGTTTTTATAGTTGTAATTTTTACCATAACCCCATTCAGCAAAAATAAAGTCAATTTTTGCATTAACAGCAGTTTGATAATCAACATTTGTATCGCCAATATAAACACAATTTGTTTTCTTAACTTTAGCTTTTTTTATTATTTTATTAATTTGAAAAGGATCAGGCTTACCATTAATATTTTTTTGAAGACATTGTACGTTCGAAAATAAATTTATATTTTTGCCAAGAAAAATTTTTGTTCTTCTCATGTCTTTTGATGTAACAATATTTAATGTAAATTTACTTTTTTTAAGCTGCTTAAGAGTTAGAATAGATTTTGTATAAAATTTAATTCTTTCAATATTTCTTATTGATTCCTTTTGATATGTTTTTAATATTTCATTATATTTTTTTTTACACCTATTATTTTTAATATATCAAAGAAAGGTCTACCTATGTTATTGAAATAATTATCAAATTTAATTTTATCTAATGAATGATCTTTTTGAACCTTTCTCCAGGAAAATTCCATATTTTTTTTAGAGTCAATTAAGACTCCATCTAAATCAAATATAATAAAGTTTTTTTTTAATTTTTTCAGTATTTCTTCCTTGTTTTATCAAGATCCATAAACTTTATAGCTTTTAAAAAATCGTCTTTTGTGTCAACTGAAAAACTTGAACCATCTAAGTTAAATGTTCCAATATTCATATTATTCTCTAGCGCTCTCATCAATTCAATACCTTCAACTTTTTCTAGAGGACTTTGTGGTAATGTTTTAAATTTTTTTAAACTCTCTAACCTAAAAGAGATTACGGATAGATGTTTGAGATAATATTTTTGCTGTTTTTGAAAAGAATGGGGTATTAAAGATCTTGAAAAATATATTACTTTTTTCTTAGATTTCACAATTTTAACTATATGAGGACTATCTATATTTTTAGATCGTAAAGATGGAACCACAATATCAAATAAAGAGTTTTTTGAATGCCAATTTATGACTTTATCTATATGTTTAGGATCAAGAAGAGGCTCATCACCCTGTATATCAACATAAAAATCAAATTTTTCAGTTAATTTATTTTGTGCTTCACTAATTCTGTCAGTACCCGTTAAATTTTTACCCGTTTTAATATATTTGCATCTATATTTTTTTGCTATTTTGATAATTTCATTGCTATCTGTGCAGACATAAACGGCATTCAGACTCTTTGATAAAAGAGATCTTTTATATGTATGCACAAACATAGGAAGGCCGTCAATTTCCAAAAGTGCTTTTCTAAAAAGTCTACTTGAGTCAAGTCTTACTGGTATTAGTCCAACAGATCTTGACTTTAATAAATTTGTTTTCATTTTATTCTTTTACTTAAATAACTCCATGCTTCACCATTTTGTATTTCTTCTATTGTCCATTGTTCATATGCTAAATTATTAAAAGTATCATAATTAATTTCATGTTTTTCAATTTTGTCTATGGATGAAATTTTACTTAAAGTTGAATTTGTAAAAAAAGCTGGAACTCCCTCCATCATGGCTTTGAAACCAGCACTTGAATGATCACTTACAAATGCCCATGCATTTTTTAATAAGTCATCAAGTTTGATTTCTGATCTTCTACTGTGAAGAATGATTTTTCTATCAGTATAATTTTTTAATTTATCAATAGTATTTTGTGTCCAATTATAAAGATTGTAATGATCTATAGCTTCAGGAACTGGCTCTGAAAGTATAACGTAATCACCAGTTTTTTTCTTTTCTTTAATTTCTAGTGATAATTTGTTTAGTCTATCTGGTAAATGATTTCCAGATCCATTGTGCCAATAATCATTATAAGCAATTCTAAAATATCCATCTAAGCCCAAGTTTATAACTTTATTTTTAATAAATTTTCTTTTTGATTGTTTGAAATATCCATGGTCTATATAAAAAAAATTTTTAACTTTTTTTAAAATTTCTCCAGTTCCTCTTAAATAACCATAAGTTGCTATTGTTTTGTTGAAATCATTAAAATTGTTTACATGACACATAAGAGACTCAGAGCCTTTTGCAAAACTGTAACATAAAGTTCTGTTAATTTCATGGTCTGTATATATTACAATAGGTTTTTGAGTCATTTTAGTTTCAATCTATACAATTTGTATAATAAATAACAATTATTTTCTCTATTTCCTGACAGTAATTGAATTAAATCTTTAAATAAATATAAAAGTTTTTTTTAGTCCAATTCAAATTCATCTTTATAATTTTTTATTAAATTTTTATCTTGATCTTCTTTTAGTAAAAAAAAGTTTTCAATTACTAAAACGTCAAGATCTGTTCCCATAAAACATTTAAAGGCATCTAGAGGTGAACAAACAATTGGCTCACCCCTTATATTAAAAGATGTATTAACTAAAAGTGGGCACCCTGTTTTATAACTAAAATTTTTAATTAAATTATAATACTTTTCGTTATCTTTTTTTTCTACTGTTTGTATTCTAGCGCTATTATCTACATGAGTTACTGCTGGTATTTGTGATCTTTTGATATTTAATTTATTTATTCCAAATAAATTTTTATCTTTATTAGATATTTTAAGAAGTTTATTATCTTTAACCTTTGCAACCAAAAGCATGTATGGGGATTTAGTTTTCAAATCAAACCATTTATCAACCTCATCTATAATTATACTTGGTGCAAAAGGTCGAAAAGACTCTCTAAACTTAATTTTAAGGTTTAGAATTTTTTGCATTTTATCTGATCTTGGATCAGCAATGATACTTCTATTTCCAAGTGCTCGTGGCCCAAATTCCATTCTACCATTCATCCAACCTATTGCTTTGTTTTGACTTAGTGCTTCGACAGTCTTAACGATTAATTCCTCAGAATTTAATTTTTTAAATTTTGCACCAAGTTTTTGCAATTTATTCTCTACTTCTACATCACTATAACTTGGACCAAGATAACTCCCTTTCATCATATCTGAATTATCTTTTGAAACTCTCTTGTTCTTTTTCATCAAGTAATAAACAGCAAGTGCTGCACCTAAAGCGCCTCCTGCATCTCCTGAGGCAGGTTGTATCCATAAATTTTCAAATATTCTTTTTTGTTGTAAAACGCCATTGGCAACGCAATTCAATGCAACACCACCGGCTAAACATAAATTTTTTTCATTTGTTATTTTTCTAAGATGTGTAGCAATTTTTAGATATATCTCTTCCGTTACTTTTTGAATTGAAGCTGCGACATCCATATGCTTTTGGCTTAATTTGTCTTCTGAGACCCTTTTTAGATCAAAAAAAAGTTTATTGAATTTATTGTTTGTCATTTTTAAACCAACACAAAAATCGAAATAATCTAAATTTAATTTGAATGATCCGTCATTCTTTATATCTATGAGATTATCTTTAATCAAATTAACGTATTTTGGTTGACCATATGGTGCAAGTCCCATTAATTTATATTCGCCAGAATTAACTTTAAACCCAAGGTAATAAGTAAATGCTGAATACAATAGTCCAAGTGAATGAGGAAAATTAATTTCTTTTAAATTTGATATTTTGTTTTCTGAACCAACGGCCATAGATGTTGTTGTCCATTCACCAACTCCATCTAATGTTAAAATTGCAGCACTTTTGAAAGGAGATGGAAAGTAAGCACTTGCTGCATGACTCAAATGATGTTCGCTAAATAAAATTTTTTCTTTATGAATATTATTCTTACCAAATAAATTATTTAATTGATCAATTATTAATTTTTTTTGGAATAATTTTTCTTTTATCCATAAAGGCATTGATTTAGAAAAGCTTAAAAATCCTTTAGGAGCAAAAGCAAGATATGTTTCAATCAATCTTTCAAATTTTAAAAAAGGCTTGTCGTAAAAAACAAAAAAATCAATTTGGTTGCTGTTTATTTTTGCTTCTGATATGCAGTATTTAATTGCGTTTATTGGAAAAGAATTGTCATGCTTTATTCTAGTAAATCTCTCTTCTTGTGCAGCTGCTATTATTTCACCTTTATTAATTAAACATGCTGCACTGTCATGATAATATGCAGAAATTCCAACAATAATCACTTAATTAAAAAACAGTATAAATGAAGGGTGAAATTACTGATCCTTGAGCTAAAATTAAAAGTCCTCCTAAAAGAACCATGATTAAAATAATTGGTAATAACCAAAATTTTTTTCTATATTTTAAAAATTCCCAAATTTCTAATAAAAAACTCATTTAAAACTGCTTAGTAAATTTGTCTGTTTTTAACATATCATTATCTCTTTTAACCCAAAAAGAATTTTGTTTGATGTTTTTCAATTTAAGCTCGTCACTTCCATTTAATCTTCTAATTAATCCTACAGGTGTTATAATTATATAAAATATAAAACCCAATACTATTGGACTTACAATTTTATTTAATAAATAACCTATAAACATCCAAGCTTTATTAGGATATATTAATATTGATGGAATAAAAAATCTTAAGAAAATTGTAAAGACACTTAAAATTAAAAAAATTATAAATAATTTAGTGTAATCTATATATAAAAAATAAATAGAAAGAATGAGAAAAACTAGAGAAAAAAAATTTCCAAATTTTTCATTTGTAGGCAATTCAATATTATTAAACTCATTAATCATATTTA
>MDTA01068734.1_pt1 | contig 10881 bp, 11 predicted proteins | sample 811151 | NCBI WGS metagenome assembly MDTA01 (sample SAMN05326648, study PRJNA326480) | marine metagenome | isolation source: seawater | place: Indian Ocean: South | collected 2010 | reverse complement strand
GAAGCGCGGTAACGCGTGTAGCTGACCAGTACTAATAGCTCAATTGGCTTGATTTATGCACTGAAAAAAATTTTTTAAATAGAAATAAACTTTGATATTATAAATCTAATCTTAATGAATAACTCAGACTTAAATTTAATTATAGTATTAAGATATTTATATAGAAGAAAATTTGATGCTTAAAAATGTCGCAAATTATATAAATATATTAAGGTCACAAAAAAGAATTAAGAACTTTCGATTGAGCTTCTTTAGTGACGGGAAAGTAAATTCTTTAAAAAAAGTTCAGAACTTAGAAAAAAAAAGGGACATTGTAAAAAAAATTTTGAATTTTACAAAGAGTTGTGATCCTTTTTATGAAAATTTAAATATTGATAAAAGTTTAAAAATTGGAGGCATGTGGAAGGAGTATCTTCTGCAAGTTAAAAAAGATCAATTTTCAATTTACAAAAAAGGTGATTTAGATGAAATTTTAATTTTTCATGAAAATATGTTTTACAACTGCTTAATAAGAGGATTATGGAGCTATGCTTATTTTGATAATATTAAGTCTGATTACACTGCGAAATTACTTTTTCTTAAGGATTTAGAGTTATACAAAATTATTTTTAGAGATTTTATTGACCTACCCTCTTCAAATGAAATCAATAGATGGGGTTATAAACAAGGAAATCATAAATTTCACTTTCTTGATATGTCATCAAATTTACAAAAAAACTTAATTATTAATTCTTTGAATAATTTTGATAAACAGAAATATAATATTTTAGAAATTGGAGGTGGATTCGGATCACTTGGGGAAAGACTTTTCGAGTCGGAAAAAATAAATTCTTACACTGATTTCGATATTCCAGCTTCTCTTCTAACAGCTTACTACTATTTAGCAGTAAAATTTGGCGAAGAAAAAGTGGAATTAATTGATAGTCTTAAAAATGTAAAATCAAAATTGCAACCAGAGAATAAAAAAATTTACCTAATACCATCTGCTTTTTATGCTGAGATAAAAAACTACAAAAACTATGACCTTTTATGTAATTTTGCATCATTTAGCGAGATGGATTTTACAACAGTTAAATATTATTTAGATAATTTACCTAAAAGTGTGAAAGCTATTGTAACTGGAAATTCAAATAGAGAAACAAAATACGATCTTTCAAATAAATTCGAAGAAGTGCTTATTGACGATTTTCCAATCCCAAAAGACTATGTCTTGTGTTTCTCAAATGTTCAAACTCCGTTCTACTCGAATTGGAGAAATAAAACACAAATTTGGTATAAAAAGTAAGGATTAATCCTGTTCAAAGAAAAAAGCTTTACTTGTTCAATGAGTGAACATATAATGTTCAATAATTGAACATTATGAATAACGAGCAAAATTATTTAGAAGTTTTAAGAAAAATTGATAAAAAGCCAAAGCTAACTCAAAGAGAAATTGCAAACAAAGTTGGGTTTAGTCTTGGCAAGTTAAATTATTGCTTAAAAGCACTTAAAAAAAAGGGATTTATCAAATTAGAAAATTTTCAAAAACATACAAATAAAATAAAATATTTCAGATACGTTATAACACCGAAAGGTCTTGCTGAGAGAACCAAGCTCACCATAAATTTTATGAAAAAAAAAATGGCTGAGTACGATGAATTAAAAAAAGAACTTGAAAATAAAAATGTGGACAATAATAAAAATTGAAAAAAAAAGTATTAGTTTTTTAAAAAGTGACTTAAGAAAAAAACTTGGCGGAGAAATAAATTTCTATTATCCTAAATTTTTAATAAATAAATCAAAAAAAAATAAAGAAAATGCTCAGGAACTTCCTTTACTGGGAGACTACTTGTTTTGTTTTAATAAAAGATTTAATGATCCTCGAATCATAAATTCTTTAAAATATTCTAGAGGAATAAAATATTTTTTAGAAGGATTTAGCCAATCTCAAAATGAAATTAAATCTTTCATTTCAAGATGTAAAGAGTCAGAGGATGATAAAGGTTATTTGACCCACTTATTTTTTAAACTTTATTGTAATGCAAAATACAAATTTTCATCAGGACCATTTACAAACACTATATTTAGGATAATTGAACTACAAAAAAATAAATTTAAAATTTTAATTGGAGATTTAAAAACTACTATAAGAAAAGATAAGTTTTCATTTACTCCTTTATAAATTTACTAATGTACACTTTAATAACTGTAAAAAGAACTTTTTACAAAGTGCGGAGCATTGGTTAAATATAAACATATGATAGATAAAAAATTAATTGAACTCAAAACATCTTTTGATAAAAACGGATTTGTTGTAATAAGAAATTTTTTTTCCAAGACTAAAACAAAAAAATTAAAAAAAGATCTTTTTAATTTCATTAACAAAGAAAAAAAAATATTAAAAAAAAGAGAAATTCATTTTGTCAAGGGCTCTAAGCAAATTAACTCTATACATAATTTAAAATGGCCATATGTAAAGAAACTTAGGGACAACAAATATTTAAGACTGATAGTAAAAAATTTAATTAATGATAAATTGAAAAATTTTGGTGCTGAGGTTTTTGCTAAACCCCCTAAGGTTGGCTTAGCTGTTCCTATTCATCAAGATAATTATTATTGGAATGTTAACAACTCAAAGGGAGCTACTGTTTGGCTTGCTTTGGATAAATGCACTAAGAAAAATGGTGCATTATTTTATTTTTCTAAAAGCCAAAAACTTGGATTATTAAATCACAAGTCATCTTATGTTCCAGGTAGTTCTCAGACTTTGAGTAATTTAAAAATATTGAAGAAATTTAAAAAGACAACTCCAACTCTTAATATTGGTGATATATTAATTCACCATTGTTTAATAGTTCATGGAAGTAATAAAAACAAAAGTAACAAAAGCAGGGTTGGACTTACAGTAAGGTACATTGCTAAATCAAGTAAAATAAATCGTTCTTCAAAATTAAAATACGAAAGATCATTAAAAGAACAATTATCTTAAATTATGCCTGGTTACGAACTATTGGACAAAAAAGAATTTTCACAAGTAAGCGACGTTTTTCTTAAAAGCAAAACTCTATTTCGAATGGGTTTTGAAAACCAAAGAAAGGGTATATTTAAAGTAAAAGAATTTGAGAGAAATTTTGCCAAAAAATTGAAATCCAAACATGCTTTAGCTGTTACTTCATGTACAGCTGCTCTGAGAGTTGCTTTAGCAACACTTAAATTAAAAAAGAAAGACGAAGTTATTACTCAATCTTTTACATTTGTAGCAACTGTTGAGGCGATTATAGAGTCGGGTGCTACACCAATATGCGCCAACATCAATGAAACTTTAAATATGGACCCTGATGATTTAATCAAAAAAATTAATAAAAAAACAAAAGCTGTAATAATTGTACATATGCTTGGTGTCCCAGCTCAAGTGGATAAAATTAAAACAATATGCAAGAAATACAAAATTACTTTAATAGAAGATACTGCTTGGGGATGTGGAGGTAAGTATAAAAATAGATTCTTGGGAACCTGGGGTGATATTGGAGCTTACTCCTTTGATTTTGCAAAAACATTAACTACCGGAGAAGGAGGAATGTTGATATTTAAATCAAAAAAGAAATATGAATTAGCTAAAGCATGGCATGACCATGGACATGAGAATAATCCAAAATTCCCAAGGTGGGAAGATACAAGAAAATCAAGTGGTTTTAATTTTAGAATGACCGAAATGCAAGGTGCAGTTGGAATAGCCCAGCTTCAAAAATTAAATTTTATAATTAAAAAGCAAAAAAGAAATCATGATTTAATCTGGAAAAAAATTAGGAATATCCCAGGTTTAAAAAAAAGAATTTATCCTAAAGGAAGTGAAATAACTGCAGACGCATTAATTATTTTCGTAAAAAATACTATAAAGGCCAAAAAGTGTAGAAAAGAACTCTTAAAAGTTGGAATTTCAACTAAAATTTTACCTGAGGCTTATAGCTGGCATTTTGCTGGTCTATGGTCTCATATAAAAGAGTTAAATAATAAAAAATTAAAGAGATCATTAAAAAAATCTGAAAATTTACTTAGAAAGGCAGTTTCGATACCAATATTCGTAAAAATGAAAAAAAAACAAATCTCAAGCATTTATAAAGGAATTTCTAAAGCTTTGAAATAATCGTTGATGAGCGATAAAATAACAGTATCTGTTGTAGTCCCAGTTTATAATCAAGAATTATTTATTGGGAGATGCATACGTTCTCTAATAGACCAAACTTTAGATAAAGACAGCTATGAAATTATTGTTGTAAATGACTTTAGTAAAGACAACACATTATCTATTCTAGACAAGTTCAAAGGAAAAATTAAACTTTTAAATAATAAAAAAAATATGGGCTTACCATACTCCCTCAATAAAGGAATCAGATCCTCTCAAGGAAGATTTATAGTAAGAGTAGACTCTGATGACTATGTCAATAAGGAGTTTTTAAATTTTTTACAAATGTATTTATTGTACAACCACAAGATGGATTCAGTTTGTTGTGATTATTATCTTGTAGACGATAAAGAAAATATAATAAAGCAAATGGACGCATTAAAAGATCCGATAGGTTGCGGAATTATGTTTAGGGTCGAGGCTTTGATAAATATTGGTTTGTACGATAAGAGTTTTAAGGTTCACGAAGACAAGGATTTAAGAATTAGATTCTTAAAAAAATATAATATTAACAAAATTAGTTTACCACTTTATAGATACAGAAAACATTCTCAAAATATTACAAAAAATAAGAAGAAAATGGAATTACATTACAAAAAACTTATTAAAAAGCATAAATAAAATAAAAATGAATTTTAATTTCAATAAAATTAAAAAAAGCGATTATCCTTACATAATTGCTGAAATCGGTGTCAATCACTCTTGTTCCTTAAAAATTGCAAAAATGATGATTGTTCAAGCAAAAAAAGGCGGTGCACAAGCAGTCAAATTTCAAACTTACAAAGCTGAAAAAATTGTTAAGCGTAGTTCCAAAGCATATTGGGATACATCCAAAGAAAAAACAAAGTCTCAATTTGAATTATTTTCTAAATACGATAAGTTTGGATTAAATGAATACAAAAAATTAGCCAATTTTTGTAAAAAAACCAAAATTGATTTTCTATCTACGCCATTTGATTTAGATGCTGTAGATAAACTTAAAAATTTAGTTCCTGTTTTCAAAATTTCTTCCTCTGATATTACTAATTACCCTTTATTAAATAAAATATCTAAAACTAGAAAGCCAGTAATAATTTCTACTGGAGCCTCTAATTTAAATGAAATTAAAGGTGCAATTAAAATTTTAAAAAAAGGAACCAACAAAATAATCATTATGCATTGTATACTTAATTATCCAACTAGTGAAAAAAATGCTAATCTTAATATGATTTTAAGTCTTAAAAATAAGTTTCCTAATCATTTAATAGGATACTCAGATCATACTTTACCTAATAATGATATGTTAAATTTGACTACTGCTTATCTATTGGGTGCGAAAGTGATAGAAAAACATTTTACGTTTAACAAAAAATTAAAAGGGAACGATCACTACCACTCAATGGATATGAAAGATTTAATATCTTTTTCCAAGAAACTAAAAAAAATTAGAACTATTCTTGGTAAAAAAAGAGAAAAAAATTTTATTAAAAGTGAGATTAAATCAAGAAAATTTGCAAGACGTTCTATAGTAATTGCAAGGGATATAAAAAAAAATACAATTATTAAAGAGAGAGATTTAATAACCTTAAGGCCAAACATAGGTATTTCAGCAAATTCATGGAATAAAGTTATAGGAAAAAGAGCAAATAAGAACCTAAAAGCTAGTACGACACCTAGTTGGCGGGACTTCAAATAATTTATGAAGAATTTATCAGTAATTATTCAAGCAAGAATGGGCTCACATAGACTTCCGGGAAAAATTTTGAAAAAAATTGCAGACAAAAGTTTGTTAGATTGGGTAATTAAAAGAGTAAAAAAGTCAAAAAAAATTAAAAAAATAATATTAGCCACAACAAAAAATAAAAAAGATGATATTCTACAAGAGATAGCCAGTAGAAATAAAATTTTTTGTTTTAGAGGGCAAAATCAAGATGTTCTTGGTAGATTTTACAATGCAGCAAAGACACATGGATCTGAAGTTATTGTAAGAGTTTGTGCCGACAATCCTTTTATTGACTGCAGGTTAATAGACTTGTTAGTTGAAAAATTTAAATCAAAAAAATACGACTATATATGCAACCATCAAAATAGACTAAACAGTAAATATGCTGATGGCTTTGGAGCTGAAATTTTTTCATTAGAGCTTTTGCAAAAACTTTTTAATTATGCGAAAAAAAAAGCTCAAAGAGAACATGTCACACAATATGTTTGGGAAAATAAAAAAAAATTCAGAATTTTAGCCATGCAGGCTCCAAAAAGTCTAGCATATCCGGGTTTTAAATTTGATATAAATACATCAAGAGATTTGAGCTATATTAAAAAGTTTGTAAGAGCAAATAAGATAAATCTTTTATCCACTGCTAGCGATATTATTAAATACAAATTAAAAGAAAAAAACCAAAGGAGGTTAAACTATGGTTAAAAAAATATTATTTGAAGATCGAAATAACGATTGGGAAATTTGGAGAAAGAACAGCTCAATTGAGAGATCTGTTAAAAGGGTGAAAAAAATTCTTCCGGAAATGGAGGCATCAAAACAAGTATCTTCTATTATTAAAAAAAGATATAAAAAAGGTTATAAAATATTAGACTTTGGTTGTGCAGCAGGTCATTTTTACCAGAGTTTGAAAAGAATAGATAAAAATATTAATTATTGTGGGTTTGATGCAACAAAGGATTATATACACTTTGCAAAAAAATATTTTAAAAATAATAAAAATGTTAAATTCGATGTACAAAGTTTATTTTCAATGTCAAAAATGTACAAGGAAAAATTTGAGATTGTTTTTTGCTCAAATGTTCTACATCATTTACCATCAATAGATATTCCTTTAAAAAATTTACTTAAAGCTACCAAAAAATATTGCATAATTAGAACTTTAGTAAGTGATAATACTCATTTAGCAAGATTTTATTATGATGATACTACTAACAAAAAAAATGAGCTTAATAATTTTCAACTACAGAATACATATAGTTATAATTTAATCAGAAAAAAAATAAAAAAAATTGGTAATTTTAAAGTAACTTTTGAGGATGATATTTTCGATGGAAAAAAAATAAACAGTGAGTATACAAAAAAAGAAAAAAAGAAATATCCTGGCCTTACAAGGTTTGTTGATGGAATTCAAATAGCCGGAAGTAAAGTATTTGAATTTAAATGGATAATTATAGAAAAATAGTCTGAATTAAAATTTATATCCTTAATTTCATTTTTAAAAATGAAAAAAATCTTAATACTACACAAAAGAAATTTAAATAAAAAAAAAAATTTTCTTTTTTACGATGAGTACCTACAAAGACTTTTTCAAAAAAAAAAGAATTTAAAAAAAAATTACTTTTATAGTTTAAATGATTTAAAAAAAATTGATTACAACACTAATTTATTACATAATAAAATATCTCAGTATCGTTCAGATTTAACAAAAAAACTGAATAGCATTCATGGTCAAGATTTAAGTGAAAAAAGCTGGGGATTGATATTAGATAAATTAATTTTTTGGGTAGTCAACCCAATAATTATTGAGACAAAACTTTTAAATAAAATACTTATTTCAGAAAAAAATATCACTGTAGTTGAGGAGCAATTCGGGAATTTTTATTTAGATATGAGGGATTTTATGAACAATTATTATTTAGATGATAGATTTGCTTATACTAGATATATTGTAGCAAAAAATTTAGGTTATTCTTTAATAGAAAAAAAAAATATAATTAAGAAAATCAACAAAAAAAAAAATATTTCTAACGAGAATTTTTTTTTAATCTGTACTCGTTTTTTTATAAAAATTTACATTAAAGTATTTAAACCCAATCTTATAATTAACAGTTATCTAGGTAAGAAAAATTCAATAAAACTTTTTTTAAAATCTTTTGGAAGAATATTGAGCATACCTTCAAAATTTATTTTCGATTATAATATTCCAATAACATATAAAAATTTTAAAATTCGTGAAAAATTAAAGGTAAATGAAAAAGATTTTATTGATAAAATTTTCAATATTTTAATTAAAGATTTTATTCCAGCATCATATCTTGAAAATTTCAAAAGATATTACTTTATAGATCAAAAAATTAGCATAGTTCCATCATTATCCAGTGCAGTGTCACTGATCTATGACGATTTATATAAATTTTTTTCGGTAAAACTTTTAATAAATAATAAAAAATTAATCTCACTACAGCATGGTTTTGTCGGAAAAGAAAAAAAAGAAAAACGTGTATATGACACAATTTATCAAAAAAGGTATTCTTCAAAAAATATTAGTTGGTATGACAAAAATGGGCCTAAAGAAAATTTTTTCAACAAATTAAGTAAATATAAATTTAATCCACTTAAGCAAGATAAAATACTAATCTATCCGACTATTATAATGGAAAGGCCAAATTATAAAAACAATCTCTCAAAAAAATTTCATCCTTATATTAATAAAAATTATGATTTTTTTGAAAGTCTATCTAAAGACTATAAAAATAAAGTTAAGATTAAAGCTTTTCCTGGAACTGAAAAAAAAATTAAAAATTATTGGTTTGTGAAATTCAAAAGAAAAAATTTGTTTATTGAAAATTCAAAAAATATTTTTAATAAATTTAAAATTGTTATAATTGATGATATTTCAACCCCAATCTGTGAAATATTATACGTAGGTGTTCCTTTTATTTTAATTGAAAGTGATTTCAATCATTTAAACAACAAAACAAAAAAAAAAATATTAGCATTAAAAAAAATAAAAATCTTATTTGAAGATCCAATAAAAGCAGCAGAGTTTTTGAATCAGAATTTTGAAGACTTAAATTCTTGGTGGAATAAAGTGATTAAATCTCAAATTTATATATCTTTAAAAAAAGAATTGTTACCTACAAACTTGAACAAAGATTTAAAAAAAATAATCGAAGACGCAACTTAAATGGAAAATCTTAAAAACATAAATAAGATATTAACAAATAAATATAAAAATAAATTATCATTAATATTCATATTGATGTTATCTGCTTCAGTATTTGAGTTAATATCTTTAAATATAATGTACCAAATATTAAATTATTTTTCGGACGCAAAAAAGTTGCCAGAGGAACTGTTTGAAATAATTTATAATTTGCCGCAATTTCTTTCTATTGAGATTTATCTAATAATTATATTTTTTTCAGTATTTTTTGTAAAAACCATTCTTTATTTAATATATTTCAATAAACAAACTTATTTTAAAGCTCATTGTGTGAGAAATATAAGTTCTAGACTTTTTGAAGGATATATAAGTTTACCAAAATTATTTCATTTAAGATCCAATTCCTCAGAAATTATCAAAAATATTACAGTTGAGGCAAATAATTTTAATGGTGTTTTAGAATCTTTAACTTGTATCGCTTTAGAACTTATAGTTTTAATTTTTATTGTAAGTTACCTTTTCTCACTACATCCTATTTTTGTAGTATTAATATTTATATTTTTATTATTTTTTACAATTTTTTTTCATAGAATTAATAATCAACCTATTACTCAAATGGGAAAAGATAGAATAAAGCACGAAAGAGAACGATTAAAGCATGCTTATGATGGAATATCTGGAAATAAAACCTATGAAATCACTAATACAAAAGGCTTTATTAAAGAAAAGTTTTTAGAACTTAATTTCAAATTAGCTATCATTAATCGATCAATAGATTTACGCAGGCAAATCACACGGCCAGTTTACGAAATTTTAATTATTTTTTTGGTTGCGGGATTATTAACTTATTATTTAAGTGAAGACCAAAACATCAAAAATATCATTCCCGAACTTGGTGTCTTTTTAGTAGCAGCATACCGTTTAATACCTTCCTTCATTAGAATAATTCAAAGTCTACAAAGATATAGTTTTTACATTCAACCAATAGCAAAACTTAAGCAGGACTTTGATAATTTTGAAAATTTTAAAAAGAATCTTAGAGACTCAGACCCAAATTTCAAATTTAATAAAACAATTATTCTTAAAAATATAATTTTTTCATACAAAAAGAAATCAGAAATAAATAATAGAGAAAATATATTAAACAATTTAAATTTTATAATTAATCGAGGAGATAAAGTTGGAATTATCGGACAAAGCGGCGTTGGAAAAAGTACTCTTTTAGATATTATAATGGGATTGTTACCACCTAATTCTGGAAAAGTATTAATAGATGAAAAAAATATCGATGAAGTTAAACAGGGATGGCAAAAATGTATAGGTTGCGTACCACAGGATGTTTATATTTTAGATGAAAGCATAAAAAGGAACATAGCATTTGGAATTCAACAAGATCAAATCGATGAAAATAAAATTCAAAGGGCGATCCAACTTTCAAATTTAGAGGAATTTTGTAAAGAATCGAAGTTTGGTCTAAATACATTAATTGGAAAAAATGGTTCGAGGATTTCAGGTGGACAAAAACAAAGAATTGGTATTGCAAGAGCTTTATACAACAATCCAGAAGTTTTAATCTTTGATGAGGCTACATCAGCGCTGGATGAAATAACTGAGAAAAAAATTATAGATGAAATTAAAAATAATTTAGAAAAGAAAACAATTATTATAGTATCTCATAAGACAGAAAACTTGAGACATTGTAATAAAATATATGAAATTAAAAAAAATTCGATAAATAAAATTTCTTAAATTATGGATATAATTAATTATATAAAACATATTGAAAATTTTAGTATTAATTACAAGCCAAAAAAAAGTAAGATTTTGATCTATGATGCTTTAAGCGTAAAGTAT
>MDTA01177970.1_pt1 | contig 10882 bp, 7 predicted proteins | sample 811151 | NCBI WGS metagenome assembly MDTA01 (sample SAMN05326648, study PRJNA326480) | marine metagenome | isolation source: seawater | place: Indian Ocean: South | collected 2010 | reverse complement strand
TTCGTAGGTTGGGTCACTATCCGCCACCACGCCAGCACCTGCCTGCACATAAACCTTGCCCTCCTTTAAAAGGCATGTGCGAAGCGCAATACAGGAGTCATGCGCGCCATCCCAACCAAAATAACCAACCGCTCCTGCATAAGCATTACGCTTGTTTTGCTCCAACTCGTTAATGATCTGCATGGCCCTGATCTTGGGAGCCCCGCTCACCGTGCCAGCCGGAAACGTGGCCCGCAGGACGTCGTAGGAACTGTATTCCGGCGAGAGCTTTCCAGTAACATTGGAAACGATGTGCATGACATGGCTATAGCGCTCAACAATCATGAAGTCGTCCACTTCCACCGTGGCATGGGCGGCAATCCGCCCCACGTCGTTGCGTGCCAGATCTACCAGCATGACATGCTCTGCACGCTCCTTCTCATCAGCAAGAAGATCAGCGGCGAGGGCATCATCCTCTTCGACTGTCTTACCACGCCATCGCGTCCCCGCAATGGGCCGGATGTCAATATTACCATCGACACAACGAACATGCACCTCGGGTGAGCTGCCCACCAAGGCAAAATCCCCCAACTCAAGAATGAACATGTAGGGTGACGGATTAACATGACGCAGTGCCCGGTAGAGATCAATGGGTGCACCCTCAAAATCCGTTTCGAACCGCTGGCTGGGCACTACCTGAAAAATATCCCCGGCAGCGATGTAGTCCTTTGCCTTGTCCACCATGGCCTCAAACTGCTCCTGGGTGGTATTGCTCACAGGATCGGGAAGAACCGTTTCCTGCAACCCGTTAAGCGCAGAGACATCCAGCGGACGATCGAGCATTTCAATCAGCGAGGAAACCCTCCCCACCGCCTCGAGATAGGCTTCTTCCACGGTGTCATGGTCCTCCAGCATGGCATTAGCCACCACTAGCAAACGGCGCAGCTTGTGATCGAAAAGAAGCACTGTGTCCGTGATAAGAAATACCGCTTCAGGTAATTTGAGATCATCCAGCGGGGGCTCCCCGATGCTTGGCTCGAACTGTCGAACTGCGTCGTAGGCCAGATAACCCACTGCTCCTCCGAAAAACGGCGGCGCATTCCCGTGGGATGCTGGCCGGAAACGCGACATGAATTTTTCGAGTTCCGCCAGAGGATCCCGTTCGGAACTGGGGAATTCCTCCTCGCTCCCCTTACGAATGCTCACCTCTCCACCACGTGCCTCGAAGACCCTTCGTGGACCACTGCCCACGATCGACCAGCGACCGCTGGCATCGGTGCTCTCGGCACTCTCAAAAAGAAAAGCATAACGCCCATCCCGGATCTTCAGGTAGGCCGACAGAGGAGTCTCAAAATCGGCGGCCAGTTGTGCGTAGACCGGCACTACATTGCCCTCTTTCGCGAGATCACGGAATTCTTCAGGAGACGGTTTGACGGCCGGCGGATTCAAGGTGCGCGAGCATGACGGGGAACGACTGAAGCGCAACGGTTAAAACCCTCTGGAATCACTATCCGATCGCAAGATCCATCTGTTCCATGAGGTCAGGACACGAACGCCCGCGCTCCGTCTCTCGCTGGATCTCAATCCAGCAACCCGGCTCGTTCTGGGAGGCTACATGGATCTCAAAGCCCTTGTCCGGGGAGACTGCCCGGACCGCGGAGGCTGCCACCTCAGGACAATTACAGTCGCTACTCAGGTGACCCAGGACCACTGCCTCCAACCCGTGAGGAAGAAGGCTCTCGACTAGATCCGCTGTCTGAACGTTTGAGAGATGTCCATGGCGGGAGGATATCCGTTGCTTGGTCGACCACGGGCGCCTGGTGTCTTCCTCAAGCATTCCCGGGTCGTAATTAGCCTCAACAAGAAGAACCCGAACACCTCTCAAGCGGTCCCGGACAAGATTAGTCACGTGACCAAAATCCGTAGCAATGCCGACCCGGACACCATCCATCTCACAGACGAACCCGACCGGATCAATCGCATCGTGCGGCAGAGCGAAGGCCTCCACCATGATCTCACCTGCCTTGAATGGCTGCCCACGCTGGAAAATACGCCACTCAATCTGGTCACCCATTCGATCCGACAAGGATTCACGGGTAAGCGCGCTGGTATAGACGGGAATCGAGCGCTTGCGCAAGAACACCCCCAGCCCGCTGGTATGGTCCCTGTGTTCATGCGTTAGAAGAATGCCGTCAATGGAATCCGGATCCACCCCGATACGCCTCAAGCGCTGACACAATTGTCTAGCGCTGAATCCGGCATCTATGAGAAGGGTCGTCTCTCCGGTCATGAGTACTGCGGCATTCCCGCCGCTACCGCTTCCCAGAACTGCCAACCTCATACTCCGGGCAACTTAAGGACCTCGTTTCTAACGCGCGAGATTGAAATTCATAATTCCTTCCCCGTTTTCAGATATTCACACCAGCGCATCGCCTGTGCTATAATGCCTCCGGATCCATCCTCTTCCAGTCCTCTCACGATACCACACGTTGAAATCCGTCCACCTTTTCCGTTGGTTGCATCACTTCAAGGCAGCAACCCTTGCACTCCTGACGCTGATGATTCTGGCGGCAGGAATGGGGCTCTACCTGCTTAATAGCCATGGCTTCGCCGGTCGATGGAGCGAGCGCATTGGCAGGGAGCTGGCCAAGCGGGGAATACACGCGGAATTTGAGTCAGTTCGCTTTTCTCCAACCAGGGGAGTAATCGCAAGCAAGGTTCGATTTTTTACGGATGAGTCGAGGGAAGAGGTCTATGCCAGAATCCCTGTCCTCCGGTTTGACGTCGACCGGGGGAAAGCCTTCCGGGGAAAACTACAGATCCGCCGCGCCTATCTTCAGGATGCCCAAATTACCATTCCCGTAAGCGATGATCTCTCCCTGCAGATCAACGACCTGACAGGCCGTGCCAGTGTAGACCGCCACAACCGTCTTCGTCTGGAAGCTGACCGGGGAAACCTGGGAGGTATGAATTTCCAGCTCAACATCGCGTTGGATGATTTTAAGATCGAAAATCTCCGCAAAGGTCCCGAGTCCGGGGCCGAGCGCTGGAGTAATTTCACAAGCGACCTGTTGAAAGAACTGGACCAATGGTCCTTCCACGATGGGGCGCCCCCTCTCCTCAAACTCGAGGTCAAAGGAAGCCTCAATCGCCCCACCTCTATCCGAACAGCCATTTCCCTGACTGCTCCGGAACTGATGAGGAATGGATATATCATGAAGGATGCAGGTCTCTCCGGCGAACTTGGCAACCGCAGTCTTACCATCGATACACTATCCTTCTCAGACGACACTGGCAACCTGAGCCTCCAGGCACACTACGACCTTGAGGACAAGACTGGTGGATACCATGGATCGTCCTCAATCCAGATATCGGATCTGCTTCGTAATTTCCTTCAGGATGATTCCCTCTCAGAAATCATCTCTCCCCGCCCCCCGGAAATAAACGCCCGTGGAAAATTTTCCATCCATGAGGACGGCCTTCGACTGAGTGCCGTTGGCTCACTTTTCTGTGAACACTTCAGCTTCCTCGGAATCCCGTTCGAAAATATAAATAGTGAGTTCTCCTGGCAGAATGGAGACATCTACCTGCGTAACCTCACCGTCAAACACCAGCAGGGCGAATTAACTGGTGAGGTCAAGGTTCAGGACGACCTCATCCAGTACCGTGCAAAAACAAGCCTTCCCTTCTCCGCCTACCGTCCCTTCGTGCGGGAAAAGAGTGGACTCGAACGTTTTCTTACGGAAAGCGAGTTTACCGAGAAAAGCCGCATCCTTGTGGATGCCCGGGGAACTGTGTGGAGAAGCAACCTGCGGGACTGGGACGCTACCGGCACCTTCCAGGTCGAGGACTTCCGTTACAATGGCATTCCGATCACTCTTGCCGCGGCTGATTTCCACATGTCTCCCCTCGACTACATCTTCGACAACGTGGAGACCATCTTCGATTACCGGGAGCACGAACGCAGCAAGGAACTCAACGGACCAGACTCGGGAGTGGTTACCGTGCGTCAGATCCATTTTGACGCCAAGACGGGGCTTACCAGGCTTAGTGACCTCGCAGGTAAAGCCTGGCCTGCCCCCATCATGCAATTGTTCATACCCAAAACCGCTCAGCAATTTGCAAAGACCTACCGCTTCCGCAAGCCTCCCCATCTCGAAGCCAACGGTATTATAGACAACCGCAAACCCGGCAATCGCAGCGAGGTCCTGACTTCCATCAAAGCCGATGGACTGATGGACTACACCTTTCTTGGAAAATCCTTGGAAATCGCCGAACTCTCCGGCGCGGTACGCTCTAGTTTCCGCCAGAATGAGGTCATTGACCTGAAGGTAAAGACCCTTGGAGGGACTGTAACAGGGGGCCTTACGCACCGTTCTGACCCCAACCGCGTTACTCTTCGCCTGCAGGCTCAGGGACTGGACCTTTCCAGAATCAGTAACACCTACCAGTTCCCCCGGGAGGTTCCTGGATTTCTTACTGCTTCCATCGCTGCCGAGGCCACCGAAAAGCAATCTGCCGAATCAGAACGCAGGTGGGATATGCAGGGCGCCTGTAATCTGGGCAAGTCCACCTGTAACGGAGTTTCAATTTCTGAAGGGTCAACCCGCTTCGCAGTTAACCCACAGGGAATCTACTTCACAGACGGAAAACTGGAATTCGACTACTCAGACTACGTCCTGAAAAATCGTTACGGCGGCCCTGAGCGTTCGACCCTCCAGATAGAACAGATTCATCACGAGAGGAGCAAGCGAATCACCGAGATTGTCAACCTGCAGGGCACCGCATGGCCTGGCCCGCTTATAGGCCTTGCCGACCCAAGAAGTGGCGAACTTATAGACCAGATGTTTGGCTTCAGGCAACCTCCGACCCTGACCGCATCCGGCCGATTCGATCACAAAAAGCCAGCCAACGACACCCTTCTGGACCTCCGACTGACCAGTCCGGGAGTCATGGATTATGAGTTTCTCGGAAAAGACCTTCAACTCACCGCAGTATCCGCCGCCATAAGAAGCACCAGCAACAGGCATGAGGTTTCCGATCTCTCTTTCCGGACATTCGGAGGCACCGGTGCTGGCACGATTGCGATCACTAGAACTCCTGACCGGGAAACCCTCATTGATGCCGGCATTCGGTGGGACAACATGAACCTGTCAGAAATAGGGCGCAAATTCGCTTTCGAGAAGGACGCTCAGGGAGCCATCACAGGACGCCTGGACTTTAATACCATTGCCAACCGGAAGAACACCCTGAATGGAAAAGGGGTAATCGGCTTACGTAATGGTCAACTCTTCAACGTCCCGATATTCGGTCCCCTCTCACTTCCACTCGGCACGGTCCTGGGAAAGCAATACAGCCACGAGCAGGCTCGTGACGCATCTGCCACCTTTGTCCTGGAGGATGGCGTCATTCTCACCAAGGACCTCCTCACCTCCACCACCTCCACTACATTCGTGGGAGAAGGAAGCATCGATCTGAACAACCAGCAGATGGACCTGACCATGCGCATGAATGCACGAGGCCTGCTTGGACTCGTCACGCTCCCCCTCACTCCCTTGAAGGGACTCTTTCAATTCCGCGGTCAGGGCCCTCTGAAGAAACCCATCTGGAACGTCGCACCCTTCACCGAACCGGCTGGAGGTCGATCCCACGCCATTTTCAAGGACCCCCCGCGGGCTGAGATTGTCCCCGAACGTTAGTCTCGTATGGAGGACAAAACCCCGGGGTCTAAACCCCTGAGGCCGCTTCCGACAACCAATACGTCCCCGGAGCTTGCGCCGTGGCAGATTCTGCGTCACGGTCATTTCAATAACAGAGGATTCTAAGAGCCATGAGTGATTCCATTCCCCATTCCGACGAGCACCCCGGAGAAATGCCCTCCGCCCAGCAGGCAGCTGACGACCTGCGTGAAGCCGCTGGCGTCAAGACTCGCCAAACAGCCCAGAGCGCGGAGGAACGGGCACAACTGCTCAAGGAATCTGCTGCAGAGAAAGCGCAGCAATTCAGAGATTTTGCTGAAAAAAAAGCGTCTAAATTCGCCGACGCAGCCGGGGAAAAAGCCTCCCAGTTCAAGGATGTTGCCGGCGAACACTGGGAAGAGACCCGGGTCAAGGCACGAGAAGTTCACACCGACCTGGAAGAATACATCCGGGAAAACCCCTCCAAGGCCGTCCTCGTGGCAGCCGGAGTCGGCTTTCTCCTTGGCCTGATCGTAAGACGATAAGCAGCCTGAAATCGACTTTCCATCTAGGCATCTTTTTCACCTCAGATTGTAATTTTCCCATGCCCGGCTGGTTTGACAAGTCCAGCTCATCTTCCGAGGCTCCCGACGGGAGCGAGGAACAGAGCCCTGCCAGCGAATCTTCTCATCAATTTCGAGAAGGCTTGGGAGATCACCTCAAAGCCCGTGCCGAACTCCTGGCCCTCGAGGCATCTGAGGCAAGGGAAATTCTAATACGGCGGGGATCTCTGACGGTCGCGGCCACCGTCCTGCTGGTTTTCGCCTACGCTCTTGTTCTGGTCACCGTAATTTCTCTCCTCGGACGCTGGGTGGAAACCCTGTCCAGTCAGTTCAACGGACTGGGATGGCAAATCACTGCCCTCATGGCCGGATTCCTTCATTTGACACTTTCCCTCCTCCTGTTCAGAAAACTGAGAAAGAAGCAGAGCTTTAATCTGTTTGAATTTACCCGGGCGGAGATCAAAAAAGACGGCGAATGGCTCAATCAAGGCAAAAACTGCTCGAACGCAAACGAGAGCTCGTCCTGAAGCTGGATGCCTCCCGGCAGCGGGTAGCTACAGGCTCGAAAGAACTGCGCCGGGGCCTCAGCCTCTCACATATCGTCTCTTCCTACCTGCAACGTCATCCCCTGCAGATTTTCGGGGCTACCTCTCTCGGAGTAGGCCTGCTCACCTGGATCCTCCGCCCAAGAACCCGGTCCGGGGGACAAAAACCTCCTAAATCCCTTACTCAACGCCTCGCAGGCTGGATTATTTCCCTATTAAAGGGATCAATCCGCAGCTGGTTGCTCGCTCAAGCCAAGGACTATCTGCGCACGAAACAATCGTAAACGGATTCCTTGCTTGGCCCCTCGTGGTTTCTATGGTTTCCACATCGCCGTCACAACGCGGTTACGCGAGGCACTTTAACCCCATGTCCGAACATCAGGTCCTTGCTCATGTCGATGAATACCTTGCCATCGGCATTGAGTACGATTGCTCAGATATCCACCTTCCCACCCGCTACCCCCCTGCCTGGCGCCGCTACGGAAGCCTTGCCCCGATCTGGGAAGATCACCCGGAACTCACCGCCGAGGACACCGAACGCCTGGCCCGGTCGTTCCTGACCGAGAAGGAATGGAAACGACTCCAGGAAGTAGGGGATGTTGATTTTGCCTATCAGAATGATCAGGGCAGGTTCCGCGCTTCCGTGGTCAAGCAACGTCTGGGACTCGACATTGTCTTTCGTATCATCAGCACTGAATTACGCGACCTTCCTGCCTTGGGATTACCCGTCGACCACCTCATTCCCCTCACCCGCTATCACAACGGCCTGCTTCTTGTTACGGGATCAGTTGGCTCCGGAAAATCAACTACCCTGGCCGCGCTCGTCGATTTCATCAACAAGGATCGAGAAGATCACATCCTTACCTTGGAAGACCCCATCGAATACGTCTTCAATTCCGAAAATTGTCACGTCAACCAGCGTGAGGTTCATTCTCATACCGAATCATTCCCCAAGGCCCTCCGGGGCGCTCTCCGGGAAGATCCGGACGTCATCATGGTAGGAGAAATGCGGAACCTCGAAACGATTTCCCTCGCACTGACCGCGGCAGAAACGGGGCACCTCGTCCTTGCTACCCTTCACACCGGGAATGCCCCTCGAACCTTGGATCGAATTCTTGATGTCTTTCCTGTCGACCAGCGGGGCCAGATTCGCGTGATGGTTTCCGAGTCCCTGCGTGGCATCATTTCGCAGCAACTGGTCCCCAATACCGAAGGCGATGGTCGCTGCCTCGCCCTCGAACTCCTCGTCAATACCCCTGCTGTAGCCGCCACCATCCGGGACGGTAAGACCTTTATGCTGCCCGGCATCATGCAGACGGGCAAGAACGTCGGGATGATCACGATGGATGAGTCCCTGAGAAACCTTTATGTTCAAGGCAAGATCACGCAGGAGGAAGCCCTCTTCCGCTGCGAAGACAAGGTTCAGATGAAAGCCTTTTTCCAGTCCTGACCTGCTCTCCTCATGGCGAGAATCGACGCATATTTCCAATACCTTATCGAGTCGGGCGGCTCGGACCTGCACCTCTCGGAGGGCGCCCCCCCGAAAGTTCGTGTCCATGGCTCCATTTCGGCTATTCCCGACCAACCTGTCCTCGAGGGGGACAACTTCAGGGATCTTCTTTCCGAGATCTGTGACGAGGAAGCCTTTCAATCCTATCTTGAAACCGGCGACCTCGACTTTGCCTATGAGATGAACGAGGACTCCCGTTTCCGCTGCAACTACCTTCAGCAGAAAAACGGGCTCGCTGCCGTGTTCCGTCTCATTCCCACCGAAATTGCATCCCTTGAGGACTTAAACATCCCTACCGTCGTAAAGGAATTTGGCCATATGCGATCAGGCCTCGTTCTGGTTACCGGACCCACTGGCTCCGGCAAGTCCACCACTCTTGCGGCACTGCTCGACTACATTAACACGAACTTTTCCCGCCACATCATCACGGTGGAGGAACCAATCGAATTCGTCCACCGGAACAAACGCAGTATCATCACCCAAAGGGAAGTTCCCATCCAGACCCCTACCTTTGCCGATGGCCTCCGGGCTGCCCTGCGGGAGGATGCCGACATCGTGCTGGTTGGGGAGATGCGCGACCTGGAGACAATCTCTCTTGCCCTCACCGCTGCCGAAACTGGACTGCTTGTCTTCGGCACTCTGCACACAAACAATGCACGTAAGACAGTGGACCGCCTTGTGGACGTCTTCCCCGCAGACCAGCAGTCACAGGTGCGCACCATGCTCGCGGCATCCTTACGCGGAGTAGTAGCCCAGTTGCTCATGAAGCGCTGTGACAAACCCGGTCGCTGCGCCGTCAATGAAATCATGTTCGCGACTCCCGCAGTGTCGGCAATTATCCGGGAAGGTCAGACTCAGAAACTTTACGACGTCATCATTGGTGGAAAAGGAGAGGGCATGCAGTTCATGGACGAATCCATCTGGGGCAAACTTCGTGCCGGGGAGGTCACCCCTCAGGAGGCATACATGAAGGCGATCGATAAGACTCGGTTCAAAAAGTTTCTTCCAGAGGAGCATGCAGCTCTTGGCGAAGCCTCCGGGGAAAACCCCATGGAGCACTAGCCATTGGAAAGACGGTGATAAGCCCCTTCTCCCCACCGGATATCGCTCTACCGGGTACTTCCGGGTATCCTTGAGCCCTTCACAGCGGACCGACGTTTCCTCTAGCAGGCAGGAAATTATTCACATTCGTTCACAATTCCCGGCATCAGGGAAATAATGGAAATGATGGCATCAGCCTATCAGACCTTGCTATTTAATGTGCACCCTCCAATGGTGCCGGAGAACTCTCTGATTGCAGCCCACTACCCCTTTTCGAAACGCTCATGAGCCAAGACCTGATCTCCTTCAGTTGTCCGAACTGCGCGGTGCAGCTCCGCGTTCCGGCAACCATGGGAGGAGTCACAGGGCCCTGCCCGGCTTGCGGCGCAACCATCCAGGCCCCAGCCCGACCCGAACGTAGAGAGGCCTCGTCATTCTCCCCTGCTGAGCAAGCTCCTGCCTATGCGGACCCTCAGACAGCTATTCCTGCTTCCCAAAAAGAAACAAGCCTGTCGCCCTCTCCTTCCTCGTCCCTCCCGGAACCCTCGTCGCCTCCCGAGTCTTTGCCCGATGGCAACGTAACTACCGCTGAGGCTCCCAGCACCCCTCTGCGCAGGGATCCAGGCAATCTGCGAACCACCCCGGTTACGCCCACTGAAGTCAAGGAAACCAGCCAGCTTCCTGAATTCAATAGCCTGAGCTCCTCCACACCTCTCTCCACGACTCCGACCTCCTCATGGGAGCGCAGCTCCGTCCGCCCTCGGAATCCGCAGCCGCCACCTGCCACCGCGTCATTACCCGGAGACTCCCCTATTACTCCCCTGACGACCTCTCCCCGGGAACACGCCGAAGACGGTGACCGCACGGAGCATCTCCCCCTGGAAAGCGTTCCTTCGACCACTCCATTCCCGACCACAGATCAATTTCCGGTCAAGCCCAGTCCTGATAGTGTCATTGCGACTGAAAACAGGTCTGATCCCGACCCGCCTGATTCCAAACAACCAGACAGCGATTACTTAACGGAGCTCGCTGAAGCGGAAGGCACAACCCCTCGTTCCTCTAGTCGGCCTTTTACGGATCCGGATGAATCCGGCGCCGACAGGAACCTTTCATCTTTCCCGGATAGCCCTCCCGAGAAGACTCGCAAAAAAGAGAACGATCTCACCTCCGAAAGAAGACCTCGTCTCCGGCCCAGTTGGGCGGGCATGTCATTCTCGCTCCTCTTTCTGACCCTCGCCGCAGTGATGGTCTACCTTGTTCTGGATCTCAGCGAATTGCTTCCTCATAGCGACAAAGACCCAAAGGCGCCGGGAATCGTCGTGAGCAAATCCGGGACTCTTGACGGAGATACCGGAAAGACTAATCCCCTGGAAACGGTAGGGCATCACGAGCCGAGAATTACCCTCCCGGCACCAACTTCTTCAAGCGAAGATGGGATCTTCAGGGTTGACCCCAAAAACCTCTTCCTGCAACCCACCCCGGTTCCGGCAGAGGTTCCGGCAGAGGTTCCGGCAGAGGTTCCGGCAGAGGTTCCGGCAGAGGTTCCGGCAGAGGTTCCGGCAGAGG
>MDTA01057633.1_pt1 | contig 10882 bp, 10 predicted proteins | sample 811151 | NCBI WGS metagenome assembly MDTA01 (sample SAMN05326648, study PRJNA326480) | marine metagenome | isolation source: seawater | place: Indian Ocean: South | collected 2010 | reverse complement strand
TTTTGATAGAAGAAAATTAGTAAATGTTTTTATTAACTTATTCGGAATTCTTTTTGTAACTATAAATTTTGTTTCAGTAATTGATTATGCAAATCATAATCTATATCATTTTACTAAGGAACCAGGATTGTTTTTTGGTTACCCTAGAGAAATCCTGAGAGCAAAATTAAATCTATCTACTGAATCTCTAATAACAAATTTTAAAAATCTTTTTTACACATTTATATGGAAATTGACTGAATTTGTTAGTGGATTATCTGATATAAGAGATACACATTCCTCAGCGAATATAGAATCTTTATTTCCTTTTATGGCTAGAACATTTACAGGTATTTTTATATTATATCCAATTAATATTCTTTGCTTTTTTGGCTTGATAATTAATTGGAAGATTATATTTCATTCCGAAATTTGGATTTTATTATTAGCTTGTTTCATTGCAGTTTCGCCTAGTTTTTTAGGAATATCCTTAAGTAGATACTTAATGATGGTTTATAGCCCTTTCATCATCTTTGGTGCAGAGACAATTACTAATATTTTTAGATTTAAAAATGATTATAAAAAAAATAATTGATTCCAATATTTTTAAATTTAAATAATAATAAACGTAATAAAATTAAAAAAAATATTTTAAACTTGGTCAGGGTAAAGATTAAACAAACCTCCATCAATAAAAATATTATTTCCACTTATATTTTTATTACCTTCAATTAATAATGACTTTATTGCATCAGCAATCTCATCAACTTCTAAAAGTTTTTTAGTGGGAAAGTTCTGCCATTTTTTAAATATTTCTTTTGATTCCCAATATTCCTTTGCACCTTTTTTTATATAAAGTGCTGGACTTATAAGATTTATAGAATACTTGGCATCACTCTTTATTGAAAAGTATTTTACTAAAGATAATTGAGCTGCTTTAACAGTATGATATTCCCATCCTTGATCTTTTCCTACTCTCGAACTATAATTTGAGCCAACTACTATGATCCTTGTAAAGTTTGTTTTTGTGTTTTTTGAAATATTATATTCAATTAAAGCATCCATAAAAAATGCAATTGATGTGATCATAACTTTAACTTCTTTTATATAATCGCCTATACCATCTTTAGGCCGATATCTTTGTGCAAAGCAAACCCCATCAAATCCATCGTTATCTGCAATTAAACTTAAAAATTCTTTCCTTGATGCATGCTCTAAATCCAAACTTAGAAAATTTGAATTAATATTTATTTTATTTTTTCTACCTATTAAAGTTACTATATTTTTGTCAAAACATAATTTATCTGAAATCGCTAGACCTAATCCATTTGTTCCTCCGACTACCAAAAATTTTTTTTTCATCAAAAATCCTTTTACTTCTTAATTATTTATTTTAAACATATTTAAAAATACCAATAAGCTCTATTTGTTTATCAACAAATTACTTAAATTTTTTAAAAATTAGAAACTTAAATTTGTTCTTATTAAAATTATTCTTTGAGGGATTTTTCTTTCTTATTTAATAAGATTTTTTTTTATGGCTCTAACAACTACTGCTGATCCGCCTTTGAATTTTACCAATCCTCCAAAAGTTACTTTGCAGCCATCCTCTTTGAACATTTGAATAACTTTGCTTAATCTTTGAGGATTATCAAACTCTGGTGAAAATGCATCAAACGTATCCATAATGGCCCAATCAATTCTTTGTTTTTTATTTAAATTTTTAGGAAAGCCTCTTACATCAGTAATAGGTAAAAAACGGCTCAAAAAACCAAGCTTTAAACTTTTTAAAATATCAAATATCAAAAGTGAGAATGGTACTGATTTTTGAATCAAAAAAAGTAAAAATCTTTTTGATAATCTTTTAGTAATCGGTCTAAGTATATATTTCGAATGCAATTTTGTATAAAAACCTTTATATGGATAAAAATCAATAACTATCTCCCCATTTAATTTTACTTTACTTACTAAAGAAGATATTGATTTTCTAAAAGATGGTGTATGTTGCAATACACCAAAACAAAAAATCTTATCAAATGAATTATCTTTAAAAGGTATTTGATATATTGAGGCTTGAGATAAAATTAACCTAGACTTGAATTTTTTATTATTTCTTAAATTGGCTTCAACTGCGGATGAATAATCAATACTATAAAGCTTACCTTTTGTTGAATTTAAAAATACCTCGGAAAATCTACCTGCACCTGAACCAACCTCCAACACATTTAAGTTGTTTATTTTTTTTGGATCCCATTTTGTTTCCGCCCAAAATCTTTGATGTGATAAATCAGTATTAGAGAAACTATCTATTTGAGTATTATCAAATTTATTCCACTGAAAACCAAAACTGTCTGAGTAATTATCTTCTGAACAAAATCTAGGAATTTTATTTTTTATCCTGTATTTTTTATTGTAAGTAGATATGTAATGATTTTTATCTAAAATTAATTCATCCCCATTGATCGGGCAAACATAAGGAAGAATATTTTCCATTATAATTCAGAAAAAAACAACTTAAATTATAAGATATTTTATTAAGATCTTCTAATTTTTTATTCTATAATTTTAGAATATATCATTAAAATTATTTTTTAGATAAAATTTTTGAAAAGTAATACTTTTTAAATTAATTTTTCTAAGTTTATTAAATTTGTTTATTTAGCTTCTAATAAATTATTAAAATTTATCTACTTATTGGCTTTATAGATAATTCGGCCAATAATTTCTCGAATTGCTATCGAGCTTTCCTTTAAATGGGAAGAACTAGGCATCCATTTAATTGGATTCTTTACTATAGTTGAAAACCTTTTCTCACTTTTAAAATCAACAGGATAAGGAATTACAATTATGCCTTCTTTCTCAAAAACTTTTTTTGCCCTTTTCATATGAAAAGCGCTAGTAACTAAGATTATTTTCTTTTGAACGGTGCCAATTTCTACGTTAAGCAACTTACTAATTGCTTTAGCTTCTTGGAGGGTATTAAATACAGGAATTGTAGTAAATAAGCTTTCTTTGGGAATTCCCATCAAAATTGCCTCATTAAGATAAATATCGCCTTCTGGTGGTAAATTTGATCCCAAAGGATTTATCCCACCGGTAAATATTAATCTTTTTGATTTATTTGCTTTATAAAGATTTATTCCAGCCAAAAATCTATCTGGATCTTGCCATTCAATAATTTTTGTATTACCTGGTGGTAGGTGTCTTCCAGTACTTAAAACAACTATTCCATCTGCATAGTTTAAACTTGAATAATCTATTCTTTTCCAAGGAAATTCTAATAATTTCAAAAATGTGCCAGAAATTATACCATTGCTAAAAACAATTAAAAAAATGAGTGCTGAATAAATAAATTCTTTTTTATTTCTAACAAGAAATAAAAAAAGTAAGATTATAACAAACCCCAAAGGGGAAAAAATTAAAGGCAGAAGTTTACTGATTAAGTATTTAACCAAAATAAGTTTTTTAAAATATATTAATTCAAATACATATAAAGAAAATAATTATTTAATTTTTTTTTAAAAGATTTATTTATAGCCCTAAATATAATTTAAAAACATTTAAATAATTAATATAATGTTCAAAAATAATTAATATAAAAATTTATCTAATAATTTTTATCAGGTATTCATTTTTTATTTACATCAAAATTGACTTTAAAATAAAAATAAATTATAAAATAGTAAACAGTTTTGGAATTATATTGAAATTGTGCCGATAAAAAAAAATTTGATAAAAAATTTTTTATATGACTTTTTTGTTATTACTACATTATCAATTTTTACATTTTTTATTTTTGATTTCGTAATTACAAAATTATATAGAGTCAGGGGACATTCTAAGTTCTTTGAAAGTAATGAACAAGCTGGATTTATTAATAAAAGAGAATTTGTGGGCAGATTTGGAGGACCCTTAGATGATTTTTCAAACAAAATCTCAATTGATATTTATGGAAATAGAAAAGTAACGAGTGGGAAATGTAATTTTTCAAAAGCAAAAAGTGAATATAAAAATCTAGTTTTTGTAGGTGATTCTATGGTTGCTGGTTTTGAGGTCGAGGATTACGAACACTATGTTTCAAGACTAAGTCAAATGTGTATTTCTAATGGATTAATAATAAATGGAGGAGTAAGAGCTCATGATACTCATCTGGCTTCAGCAAACGCAGTACGAATTTTAAAAGAGTTAGATTTGGATCACTTAAATACAGTTATTATTTATGGTTTAACTTGGAATGATTTTTATGAAAATGATAATAAAAATAGGTATTACAATCTTAAAGCTAAATTTGGCTCTATTTTTGATCAGAAAAACTATAAGCCCAAAGCAAACTTGAATTATCTTGGGTTAAGAATATTCATGGCTGATAATTTTTACTTTACAACTAAATTTATGCATTATTATTTGAATTCAAAAAATAACTATGATCCATCTAAGGCTAAGATTCAAATTAAATCAGAAAAATGTGAAAGAGTTTTTTCGATTTTGGATTCTACATTTTCTGCAGAATCAATAGAGAGTAAAGTTCTTTTATTTGTTCACCCACACTTTAATAAACTTGAAAAAACTAAATTTATGGAAAATTGTTTAATATCTGCGGCAAAATATTATGATCAATTTTCTATATTACCTATTCATAGTTTTATGAATAAAAAAGTAGATAAAATTGATTATGAAGTTTTAATGTATAAAAAGGATCCGCACTATACTCCTAAAGGTCATAAATTTATTTCTGAAATAATAATGCCAATATTGGGATCTGAATTGTTTAATAATAATTAGTTTAAAAAAACTAATTTTTCATTTCTTTAATAGATTTAATAATATAACCTTTGTATGTCTTTAGAATTTTATTTTACAAATGCGAAAGATGTTAAAATAAGTCTTAGTTTTTTTTGTTGTATAGTTAAATCGATTGGTTCAACTACAGAAAACTTTTCGTGGGGCCATAGCTCAGCTGGTAGAGCACCTGCATGGCATGCAGGGGGTCAGGAGTTCGAATCTCCTTGGCTCCATTAAAATTTGCTTGTGATATCAGATTTTTTATAGAGGGCTTTTAAAAATAACATAACTTTTGAAAATTCTTGTTCAAATTTGTTTAAGCGATCTTGTTCTAAATTTTACTTTCAGCTAGGTTGAATTTCTGCTAAAAAAACTTTATTCATTTTTTCTTGCAAGTCTTTTTTGCTACAGCATGGCAATTATGTTTCAGGGATTTTAATATACTTTTTCCACTTGAATACTTTAGTATGAGTTATTTTAAATAATGATTTAGTAGGTATTTTCTTAAATTAAGAATATATTGGTATATTCTTTACTATTTAAAATCTATTTAAATAAATATATATATATTCTATTCGATCACCAATAGAAACTATAATAATTTCTATTGTCATTTAAATATTGTTTTGAGTAGTCAGATAAATAAAAAGGAAAATTTTTCAAGAAGAACTTTTAAGCTGTTCGAAAGAACGTTGTTCTTTAGAACAAATTTTTTTGGAGTAAGTGTTATTAGAGTACTTTTTATCTGTACTTTTTTTCAGCATTTTATTAGTTGGTTATTTGTCGAAATATTTGGAGATGGATTATGGTTTGATGGAGGTAAAACTATTGTAAAAAGCACCTTATTAAGTGCAACCGCTGATGGTGGTTATGTTGAGCATTTTGCAAATATGTTTTTATTTTGGTCTTTTATTTTGTCCTCTTATTTAGTATATAAATATTTTCGATATTCTTTCGTAATTCCGCTAGTTTATCTTTTTCTTTTCTTAGATGATTCTTTGAGTTTTCATGAAAGATTTGTAGCAGAAATTGTTCCAAATTTTTTGAAAAATAAAATTCAAATGTCTTTTATTGGAGACTTTGCTGAAATTTTTATGTGGTTAATAGTTTTTATAAGCTTTCTTATATTAGTTTCTTTATGCTTAAAAAAAATGAATTTTATTGAGAAAAAGTTTGTTGCCTACAACTTTTTCTTTTTTGTACTTTTATCTTTTTTCGCTATTTTTGTAGACCAAATAATTGCAATTCCTCAAATTACTCAAAAGTTTTGGCATGGATCTGCTTGGTCTTCTTTTTCTTCTTTTATTTTATTTTCTCTTAGTCAGCTTGAGGAATGGGGAGAAATTTTTTCTGTAGGTTTTGCCTTTTTATGGTTATTCAATACTACTTGTGATTTGAAATTTGAAAAAAAATAAATATGTTTTTTAAATATAATTGATTTTTAAAAGATTGAAATATGGATAAGTTTTATTCAATAAAAGATATTTTTAAGGATAAATGGTTAGTCATTGCTATATTTTTTGGGTTAATAATAAGGATGATATATATTTCAGAACCAGTAAAATATGATGAAGCCTCATCTTTTTTGGGCTATATTGAATCTCCTAATATTCTGAGATTGTTTTGGTATAACACTACAAATAATCATGTTTTTTATAATGTTATTACAAAAATTTTTTATATAATATTTGGTTTTAGTTTACCTATTTTAAGGTTAGTAGCGTTTACTTCAGGAGTTCTTTCTATTCCTATTATTTATTATATATGTAAAGAGTTTAATCAAGACGGACGATTTGCAGCTATTTCTTTAGCTTCTTTTCCTCTCTATATCGAATATTCTACTAATGCCAGAGGTTACACACTTCAAACTTTTATTCTTTTATTAATTCTTTTAATAATAAAAAAAAACTACAATCTAATTAATAATCATAAGAGTAATTTAATTGGGTTATTAATAGCTTTAGCAACCTTAACTATCCCAACATTTATATTTGTTATACCAGGGATTTTTATTTGGTTATTTTTTATAAATTATAGAAAAAACGAAAGTATTAGATCTAATTTTAAATTTTTGAAAAAGCTTGGTAGTTTATTTTTTAAATCGTTTCTTTTTTCATTTTTACTTTTTTTGCCAATAATAATTCTGCCAGGTAATTTAAATAATTTCCGAAATTTAGAAAATTTAACGTCATTAGGAATATTTGATTTCATAAATCTAATTATTCCTTATATTTTTTCAACTATAAGATATTATTTTTCAAATAATAATAATTTATTAATTCTATTTTATTTAATTATTTTCTTATTGGGATATTTTGAATATTTTAAAAATAAAAATAAAGTTGGCTTATATTTATTGCCATCTATATTATTAGGTATTGGGTTGGTTTTTTTTACTAAACTTTCTTTCCCTGAAAGCAGAACTTGGTTATTCTTACCTTCAATTTTTATTATTACAGCTGATAACGGCTTTTCATTATTAATTTCAAAATTAAGAATCAAATTTAAATTCTTTGTTTTGTTATTAGTATTTTCTTTATTAACTGTCCCTCTTAGATCATACACATCAGCAAATAATCCCTTTAATTTAGATGGAGATAATGGTTTCCCAGAATCAAATATGGTTATGAAAATGATAGATAAATTTAGAGAAGAAAAAAATTTAAAGAATTTAAATTTATATACAAATAACAGTAATGCAATGAGTTTTCATATGCAAATTTGGGAAAATAATTATCCATTAAAAGTATGTAATACATCGGTACTAAAGAAGAATTCATTTGATGCATATAAGGATGATTTTATGAAGTTATTAGGAAAAAATATTACTAATTCAAATGGTGATTTTGAAGAAAATTCTGAATATTCTTATTATGTACATTTAAAGAAATTCAACAAAATTAATTTAGGTAGTTTAAGATATAATTCAAACGAATTGTTAGATCCTGATAAATTCTTTATTTCAACATTAAAAGGAACAAAGTTAATTGATAACTCAATTTTTATACTTTATAGATTTCTATCCAATGATTTTTCAAGATGTTCAGATACAATCCCATCACAAATACCTAAAGGAATAGGTGTTCATTGGAGTGAAAAACATAAAATACTAAATAAGTAATTTATATCCAAAATATTAAAAAAAATACCACTCAGAGTTGAATAGTTTAGTAAAAATATAATATTTATTGACGAAATATCTTTTGACTTAGTTTGCTCTAAAATTTAAATTTATTTTGTTTATGTGTTGAGGATTATATTTAAAAAATGAATTTAGTTCTAAAATATTGAATATATAAAAGGAGCTACAACTGATCCTTGAGTAAAGATTATTAAACTTCCCATTAAAATTATTGTAATAATCAATGGAGCTAACCAATATTTTTTCCTCACTTTTAAAAAGTCCCAAATATCCTTTGCTAGTTCTAAAAAGTCTCTCATTGTAATTTAATTTAATTTAATTTTTAATAATTTATATTTATAACATGGTTTTAGATTTTTGAAAAATAAAAGTTTTTAAACTTCTCGACTTTAAATTTATAAAAACGAAAAAGTAATTAAAATAAATCTAAATAATTCAAGTTTATTGATTTTATAATTGTCTTTTTTTTAAAAAAGAAAAAGCTATTTTTATTGTAATTGTATAAGAGTAAAATTTAGAAATTATTCCATAAAGATAAATTTTATTATTAAGAATAATTAAAAAATCTATTATTAGAGCTGAATAATGAGGGTGAATAGTAGATGTATACTTTTTTATATATGGTTAAGTATATTATTGGAATTTCTTGCTTTTATCATGATAGTGCTGCAGCTATAATTAAAAATGGAGAAATTATTTCTGCTGTACAAGAGGAAAGATTTACTAGAATAAAGCATGATTCTTCTTTCCCTGAGAACGCGATTAAGTATTGTCTGTCTGAGAATAATTTAAATCTTAATGATATTGATTACATTGTATATTATGAAAAACCTTTAATTACTTTTGAACGTTTACTGGAAACTTATCTTGGAACAGCCCCCAGAGGGATAAGATCCTTTATTTCTGCTATGCAGGTTTGGCTTAAAGAGAAATTAGCAATTAAATCAGAACTAAAAAAACGTTTTGATTCTATTCAAAGTGAATTACATCCAAAAGATTCTCAAAAAGTACCAAAATTTCTATTCTCTGAGCACCATCAATCTCATGCCGCTGCTGCTTTTTATCCAAGTCCTTTTAATGAGGCTGCAGTTCTCTGTATGGATGGAGTGGGGGAATGGGCTACAACATCTGTATGGGTTGGAGAAAAAAATAAAATAAAACCATTATGGGAAATTTGCTTTCCTCATTCTTTAGGTTTGCTTTATTCTGCTTTTACGTATTACTGTGGCTTCAAAGTTAATTCTGGAGAGTATAAATTGATGGGTTTGGCACCTTATGGAGTTCCAAAATATTCAAAGCAGATAAAAGATAACTTGATTGATATTAAAGAAGATGGGACATTCAATTTAGATATGTCTTACTTCAAATATCATCGGGGCTTCCGAATGACATCAAAAAAATTTCATAAACTTTTTGGTGAAGAACCTAGGAAAAGAGAATCAGAATTAACTCAATTTCATATGGATATTGCAGCATCTATACAAGAGGTAACTGAAGAAATAATTTTAAAAATAGCAAAAACTATTAGAAAGGAGACAGGCCAGAGAAATTTATGTCTTTCTGGCGGTGTCGCTTTAAACTGTGTCGCCAATGGAAAATTATTAAAAGAGAAAATTTTTGATGAAATCTGGATTCAACCTGCAAGCGGAGATGCAGGTTCATCGATAGGTGGGGCTCTTTTAGCTTGGTACCAATTTCTGGATAATCCTAGAATTCCTGACCCTAATGATTCTATGAAAGGAACATATTTAGGTTGTCAATATTCGAATAAAGAAATAAAAGATTACTTATCGAAAATTAATGCTTGCTATATAGAATTAGACGATAAAAAGCTTTTTTCTGAAATCGTAAACAAATTAGATGAAGGTAAGGTAATAGGTTGGTTTAATGGTCCTATGGAATTCGGTCCTAGGGCTCTTGGAGCGCGATCCATCATAGGTGACGCAAGAAATAAAAATATCCAGAGTGTAATGAACCTAAAAATTAAATACAGAGAAAGTTTCAGACCATTCGCCCCATCAGTTCTAGAAGAAGATGTTTCCACCCAATTTGATCTGAAAGTAAAAAGTCCTTATATGTTATTTGTAGCACCTATACAAAAAAATCTTCGTAAAGAAATGACTGATGAACAAAAAAAACTTTTTGGAATTGATAAGTTAAATATTGTAAGATCAAATCTCCCTGCAATCACTCATGTTGATTATTCTGCTAGGGTGCAGACTGTCAGTAGTAAAAATAATCCTAGATACTATAATTTAATAAAAGCTTTTAAAGAGAAAACAGATTCCCCAACTATTGTTAATACTTCATTTAATGTAAGAGGAGAGCCTATAGTGAGGACACCTCAAGATGCTTATAGATGTTTTATGAGAACTGAAATGGATGTTCTTATTCTTCAAAATCAACTTTTATTAAAAGAAAAACAACCTAGTATTAGGCATGATGAAAATTGGGAACAGGAATTTGAATTAGATTAACTATGAATAATAAGATTACAAAACAAGAACTTCGTAAATTTGGTTTAACTGTAGGGACGATTTTCCCTTTACTTTTAGGATTAATTATTCCTTTAATAAGAGGACATTCTTTTGCTGAATGGACATTATTTATTGGAATTCCATTATTTATTACTGGCTTATTAAAGCCCAATTTTCTTCTCTTTCCATATAAATTCTGGATATCTTTAGGTCATTATTTGGGATGGATAAATAGTCGTTTAATTTTGGGATTGGTATTTATTTTTGTTGTTCAACCAATATCTATATTTATGGATTTTTTTGGATATGACCCTTTAAGAAAAAAAAGAGCGGGTAAAAAATCATATAGAGAAAATATTGAAGACCGAAAAATTGATTTAACTAGAATTTTTTAAAACTTTAAGATTTTTTTATAATATGACAAATTGGAACAATATTACTTTTAAAAGATTAAAACAAGAAATAATCAGTCCTACTAGGAACTTTACAAGAAAAGGACTAT
>MDTA01117583.1_pt1 | contig 10884 bp, 18 predicted proteins | sample 811151 | NCBI WGS metagenome assembly MDTA01 (sample SAMN05326648, study PRJNA326480) | marine metagenome | isolation source: seawater | place: Indian Ocean: South | collected 2010 | reverse complement strand
CCCCATAATTGCAGAAACAACAGGGCGTTTGCCCTGTCGTAACTGTTCAACTATGATGGGAAGGGCCTCCGCTTGCCATTTTCGTGGCTGAACTTTTTCCCAGCTTCCCATTTATGCCTCCAAGTATAAGATGTATTTTATGGATAGATTGCTGAGTTGCTCCGCTTCCACTTCTAATTGTGATTGATCTTGATATTCTGAAAATATTTGGAGTATATCAGTATACATTTGATCTTTTTTTATTGGCTTCATTTCATATTGAGAAAAATCAATAGCACTATCTGACGCATCTATGACTAATGTCCCCGAACTGATTCCATATTCGGTTATAGTTATGATTCCAGTTAACGAATTGTAACTTTGCATATTATGCCTCCTTTACAATGTTTGGCATAATCACCATTCTTCCTGTCTTAGGAGAGACTTGGCGAACATTACTTTTAATGAGTTCAATGTAGTCTTTATCTTCTTTCAACAACTCTTTTTCCCAATTATCATAAGAATAAACTTCACTCGGAAACTCCTTTTGATAATCAGTATTTTTGGAAAACTGTTCAAAAACAAATGCAACAGCATCTTGCCTTCTTGGACAATCACTAACCACAAAGTGGTTTCCCCATTTGAACTTCCAATAACCACCATAGTTTTCTAAAACTTGGGTAATAATAACAAAATCAGCCATTATGCCTCCATATCTTCTTCAGATACTTCAAAATCATCATTATAATTCAAGTCTTCTTGTTCTTGTTCTTGTTGTTTTTCTAGTTCATCTCGCATATAATTTTCAAAACCCATCAAAAACAATGAAATGATTTGGCTTTGAGATACCAAAAATTTGTTACTCTCATTCACAAGATTTATTTTTGATTCAATCTCCAAACTGTAAGTAGCTGTTGTAGATTTCAACGGTGCTTGATCATATTCTTTTCCAGATTGTTCTCTAGGTTTTAATTTGATCTCCAACTCAAAAAGTTTGAGCAACTGTGATATAGCAGAAGACTTGCCACGATCATGGCCAAAGAATTGTTGGGAAAGTTCTGATAATTTGTTTTGCGTGTCATCAGATACACGAACAGAAATGTTTGTACGCATTTGTTTACTCCATAGGTTTAAGGTACTTGTAAATATTATCAAAGTATTTAAAAAATGTCAATAAAAAATATTGTCAAGTTGAATATAATTATATATATTGACAAGGCAACCTTAAATTCTAACTTCGGAGTAAATATGAATTGGTACGAACAAATTCAAGCAATGCCGCTTGAACAAATATTACGTGATTGTGGTCACACAGTCAAAAACATAAATTCCTCAACCCCTCGGTTTCAACCGTGCCCATCTTGTGGTTCAAGCAGATCCTCCAAAGATCCTAGACCATGTGTCGGAGTCGTTGGGACTTACCCCAAAAAGGGGTGGTTCTGTAATGTCTGTCAAGTCTCAGGATCAAAATTTGATATTATCTCATACTACCTCAAAAATGGCCCAACAAGTTCTTTGGAAAATTTTAGGGATCTGAAAGTCTTTGTGGATAATACCACACCAAATACAGAACCCCAAATGATCCAAACACCTCCTCCTCCACAATATCCACCAATAAAAGAGGTGACCAATATCCTAACAAATGGTTGTGAACCTCTGCGAAATATAACCCCACCACCAAAACTAGAAGAGTTCCTCACCAAACGAAAATTGGATCGAACAAAAATACCTTGTGGGTTACTAAATCCAAAATGGTCAGGTTGGGACGATCTCACTATGGTACAATCACCCAATGGGAAAAATACTCGATGGTTCCCACAACAATGGGCACAACGATTTGGTTTGGTATTTCCCTTGGTTAATTATCACGGCAAAATACGTTCTCTCCTCGGAAGAACATGGTACAATCAAAATCGTAAAACGAGTGTTCCTATAAAATATACGACCAAAGGTTTGCTCTTAGCAAACCACAGAGCCAGAAAATGGATGCGAGAGAAACACTTTGAAAAACTTGTTATTATTTGTGAGGGAGAAATCGACTATGCAACAGCTTGCCAAGAATCAGATATGGTAGTCATTGGGATACGGTCTGGCTCAATAGACGTATGCCGTAAACTTCCTTGGAGAGCTGGCATGGACGTATATATAGCAACCGACAATGACGAAACTGGAGACAAATACGCAGAAAAAATAAGCAAATTAGTAGGCAAGGCACACCCCTACAGAGTGAGATTTGACAATGAATAAACCAAAAGACCTCAATGAAAAACGAATGCAAACGAAAAATAAAGATTTTTATAAGTCGTTACTGAAAAATGCCACACCAATGGCTATGATTGAACCTGATGAAAAAATAGAAGAAACAACCAGGGACGGTTGGGTGAAAATTAGAGAAATCGTTGAATACTGCTTGGCTAAACAAGATAATATCCAAGATTGCATAACACATATATCCTCACACGGTGGCATGGTAGATGACCTAGGACAAGCATACCTAGACTTTCCTGATGAAATAGACGTAGAATTTCTCAGACTCAGATCTATCACTGGACTATCTGGAGCATCTGACTCACTCAAACGACTGGTCAGAAAAGAAGCCCGAAGAATCAAAGCCAAAGAACGCAAAGATAAAGTCCTCAACTCACTCAAAAATAGAAGAAGTTTTGGCGAAGAACCAAATGAATATACCGTCGAAAAACTACAAAAGACATACAAACGTATCGGTGATGATTACGTAGTAACTGGATATAAGAGCACCCTATTAAACCTCGATACCATCTTCCGTACTGATCCCAAATGGGCTGGTCGTATATGCTGGTCACTCCTACACCAAAGAACACTGATCGACGGAGAACCAATCAAAAATATTGACCTCACACGCATACAACTATGGATTGCGAAAGTCTACGGTATCGAATACAAAGACGTGAAAAAGACACTCAACGCAATACTCACCTCCGTAGCACAAGATAATAAAATCCACCCCGTACAAGAATGGCTTGACTCTCTTAGATGGGACGGAAAACATAGACTGAAAGACCTCGCAAGAGATGTATTCAATTCACCAGATGCCGGAACAATGAACCAAGTTGGAGGTATCGGAGAATATAAAAAATCCTTTGGTATAGAAGGTGTGGCAACATTTCCACAAATCGCAATCATCAGAGCATTCATTGCCGCTGTAGCTAGGGCTTGCGACCCAGGATGCAAAGTGGACTGGATGCCCATACTCATATCAACTTTTCAAGGTGCTCATAAATCAACCTCTATAGAGGCTCTCTGTAATAATAAGACCTGGTTCGCTTCAGCTAAATTCGATGTGCGGAAAAAAGATGCCATTACAAACTGCCTCGGAAAATGGATCGTCGAATACCCAGAATGCGAAACACTCTCAAAATATGGACACAGTGCTGTGAAACAATTCATATCTAGTGGTACAGATCGGGTACAACTTAACTACCAAGTATACTCGGACGATTTTCCCAGAACTTCCGTACTCTGGGGAACAACAAATAAAAATGAACTCGAACTACTAAACGATACCAGTGGCTCAAGAAGATTTGCCGCATTCCGCGTAAACAAAATTAAAATTAGCAAATTACGAGACAGACAATTCCTAGGACAACTTTGGGCCGAAGCCATGTTCCTCTTCACCAACAAAGGAGAGAAATGGTGGTTTGATCAAGACGAAGCAGCTGCCAGAGACAGACTCAATAGAAAGTTTAGAACCGTCGACGTTTGGGAAGAAAGAATCGATAGCATTATATATGAACGCGCGAAAGTGTGGGTACAACTCCACCGCTCAAAGAAAACACCAACAGCAGAATCTGTCCGAAAAGCCGACGCCCAACTCGTATTCTCGGTACAAGATGTCGTTGATGAATTCGGACTCGAGCTGGCAAGAGTGTCGCCAAGAGAACTCGGTCGAATAACAGACGCCATTAAACACCTTGGGTGCGAACCATACGGACATAGGAAAACTGGTGGAGGACAAATCAACCTGTACAAACCCGGTAAAGAATACCTACAAAATGTACACAACTTGCTTGTCCTCAATGACGAAAAACTGCCACTTGACCTACAAGACTTCACTTATATGATCCCCAAGTCTTGACAACCATACTCCTTAGTTGTATTGTTGGGTATGGATAATATACTCAAGATCATCGAAGAAATCAGACAAGCCGAAGTTCTCTCCGAACACTACAAAAGCAGACTGGAAAACCTCAAACAGAGCATCCAATCTGCTTTTGATCTTTTTCGGGAAGAAGCAAACGACGAACAAAAAGCCAAACTACTACACCAACTGTATTGGTACTACGATATGGATACAAATATGATTGGGGAATTGATGAAAATTCACCCTAAAAAAGTCTTCAATATCGCTGGGCCTATATACGAACAAATTGCATGCAAAACGTGCCAACAATCATTTGTCGTACAAATACGGAGCAAAACACAACGCCCCCCAAAAATATGTACACAATGCCTGTACGATGACTACCAACAAAAACGCACCAAAGTCCTCTCCAGAGTTCATGGCCAATCCGTTCCAGAAGACTACAGCAAATATCTACGTTCCAAACACTGGAAAAGAACACGAGAAAAAGCACTCATACGTGCTGACTACCAATGCCAACTGTGCGCATCAAAAGACTCCGTACTCAACGTCCATCACAACTCCTACGAACGCATTGGAAAAGAACAGGACAAAGACCTAATCGTACTATGCAGACCGTGCCACAGACGGTTCCACAATTAAAAAAAAAGGTGCTCAATACAGAACACCTTTCTAACCTTAAACTCATATCTTAGAGTAAGTATATTCTAATCCAAATCAGCTAAAACAGCAAGTATTTTTTTCGCACGTAAGTGACGACGACCATACTTTTTGAAATCATCTCCCATGTTACCATCCCTAAGATGTTCGGCTATACGGTCATTTGTCATTACATATATAATCTCAGTCGTACCATATGCCAACTGAATTATTTTTGAATTTAACAACCAACTCTCCATAATAATCCTCAATTCCTCCAAGTCCTTGAAGACTACCTCACGACCCTCTTCCTCCGGGTCAAAAACTTTTATCCTTGTATGTATTTTATGACTCATTGTTAGTCTCTCCTGTTGTTATTTGGTTGTGATAGTTGTTCAAAGATGCGTTCTAAATAATAATCACATGACTCATCTAGCCAAAATTCAAAGAATAAAAACTTTTTATAAGCATCTATATCTAGAATTTTTCCATCTTGATCTATAATGTTGTCATTTAATAACGATGCTCTGTATACCTCCATCTCATGGTGAATATACTTTTCGTCCCCTTTGCGAATATAGGCATTTTCCAAAAGATAACCAGTGTCCTGATCTATTTCTGTACAAAAATACACAGAAGTATCGTCCTCTAATTCATAAAAACCGGCATTGCCTCCCAACCAATGTTCAAAAAGTTTACCAGCTTGGTCAATTTCCCATACTATTCTTTGATAATATCCATTGCCACCAAAGATGCTTCGTTTGGCAATATGCTCTATATTTTCCTCTACAATTGTTCTCAACGTCCACTCAAAAATAGTCATTGTTAGTCTCTCCTATAATTTGCTGTGTTAATAGTACATCTGATCGGCACAACATAGTCGCCCAAAAAACGCACAAAACCATTATTATAAGCCATTGTAAACACTTCCTTGGCACTCATGCCCCGAACTCGTTCTAAAATGTCCTCATTCAAGAATTCAGCACCAGCAACCAATATTGACGCTATCGTCCTAATATCAAATTGCGCATCCCCAACAGATAGATTGAGACTGTACCAATACTCCGTACCAGGAACGGAGTATACATTAACACCACCACAAACAAAAAACTCCTTTGGCTCCAGTGATTTTTGATACTCCAATAATCTCCTCTCACACTCAATTTTACTCGAACGGAATAACTCCCTATTCTCGTAGACCAACGCATACACGAATTGATCCACCTTTTTTACACTAAACATCTTTTGCTCCTATCGCCTCTCGGCATAAAGTTATAAGGTTATCTCTGTCCCTAGTACGGACAAAGCGAATGTACAAGGGGTCACCATACCCCCTCGAAATAAATATAGATTTGCGTTGCTCTGGTGTCAACAACACATAATATTTCAACAACTCCTCCAAATACTCACGATGCCAAGGCAACAACCTCTTCGCATCATTGATCCTCTGAGCAAACTCCTCCACACTCACCCTAAACCTCACCAAACAAAAGATGACCAGGACACATTCCAAATTTTTCAGCAATGCAAAACACCTCGTCTAACTGAGTATGCCTCTCCCGCTTGAGCATACGACTAACCGTACGCAAATCCGTGAACGTAGAAGAACTCTTACCCAAAAGACCAGCTACAACATCCGCTACATCCCAACGGTCATACTCACCACCATCTAAAACTAACCGCAAATTACGTGCAAAATTATCTGTGACCGGCACAAACAAACGATCACCACCTACATACATCGCCCGAAAATCCTCATGAGCCATGAAACACAAATGCACAGGGTGAACTCCTACACTTTTTGATATCTTAATCACCATATCAGTACGAGGTCGCGTGACACCCTCACGATAACGACGCAACATTCGCTCCTTAGTGGGCAAATTAACACAATCACGACCAAACACGTCCATAGCTATTAAATGAATACTCCTACGAGTCCTCACTATATATGCAAAATTCTTTTCAAAATTCATACTTTCTCCATATTGTTTAAGTTTAAGTTTAAGTTTGTCGGTAGCCCAAACTACCAACTCTGTCTCCAGACCTCCCCTCTCCATCTCTGGGTCAACAGGGAACGCTTTGGGCCTAACTGGCTAAATCACCTTCAATCCATCGAAAGGGCATCGCTTTAATTCCATGCATAGGACAACCCATGTCTTCGCAATCATTTGGGTTATGATACCAACGACATATCGGTGTAGTCACAGACTCAAATCCATGTACTTCTAGCCAATCAGTTACTGTACGAATCTGTTCCCAAGTCCAACCATGACCCAATAGATTCAACATACCTACACATACACTTTCTCCATCAACACCATCTATCTCAGCATACACATCCAAAAATGTTCCTCGCTCTGTAGACATCGTATCCTCCCAAATATCACCAACAGAAAGTGATTGCACAACACCATTCACAACATTGTTTTGATGGTCATAATACTTAATATCCCTACCAATCAAATCACTGAAGTCCGACCATACCGAACCCTCTATATATACCTCCGCAAACATCTCAAACATTACTCACCTCCCTCAAAATATACACAAAGATCTATCTCAACGGACACAGCAAACATTATCCGAAACTTATAAGCGGAGGTACAATCAAAACCTATGACACTAACATCAGAACTGATGATCTCTGGTCTACCAGCAAGCCAAGCACAAATCTTACTCTGAGAATCCATCAACTGATTTTTGAAATTGTCAGCAAAAGTCCCAGCATCACAATCATCAATGCGATCTATTTTTATGTAAGCATCCAAAGTTAAAAAATCATAACCAAAGGAGTCCGACCCAAATGGCATCCACTCGTCAGCTGTAGAGCCACAATCAGAACCCTCACCAAAAGTCTCACAAATAAAATTATCCCAAGCATAGCTCGTAACCTGACTCTTCTCCCAAAAATAATGATTCCAACTCGACTTAATCATCTCTGTCATCTCCGCCCTCGTATACTCCGTATTTAACTCTATACCTGCCTCCGTTGCTATGATATTACCAGAGGTTAATAGTTTCTTGATCACTCCCATTTTTTTACTCCATTGTTTAAGTTTAAGGTTGTTGGTAGCCCAAACTACCAACTCTGTTTCCAGACCCCCCCTCGCCATCTCTGGGTCAACAGGGAACGCTTTGGGCCTAACTGGCTTAAGACTTCTCCCATTCCCGCAAGGTTCTGAGAGCCTCTTCAAAATTGTCGTGACCAAGATAGTCACCACTATACCAAGTGCTTGTACCAGGATCTCTATCGACTATGGCAAATTCCTTGTTCCTAGGCAACCAAACAAGATAGTGCTTGCAACCACGAATTTGAAATGCGGTGACGTGTTGGTCACAATTATAGAATTTTTCGACCTTGGTCACTTCCGCCCTACGCACAGCCCAAACTGTTCGGATACTCCAACCATGAGTTGGAGAATTCGTCCTACACAATCGCACACACTCATAATTTGCCCACTTCTTCGCCTCTGGCAATCTAGGGTTGTTACCTATAATAATCTCATAACCCATAGATGCATACTCCTCTATGAGACTCAATGTTTTTTTACTCATTCCCATTACTCACCCCCATATACAAAATCAACTTCCCATTCCTTAGCAACATACTCAAAAAACAACGACCAATCTACAACCTGCAACCTGTCTCCACCTACAAAACTCAATCCACGCTCACTGCACCAAATCTCAGACTGACCCCAATATAAATCATAACAATCATCAGCATCCAACGATATACCACACAACTCAAAAAATGTGTCACGACCCCAAATCGTTCTCGTACCTACCAGCTGATTGTCAGGATATATCTTCTCACAAGCAAATTCAAACTCTCCAATTCCAGTACGATACACATACAACGTCTTACCAAACATCATGTGCTCAGCACTAAACATATGCCACAACAACTCGTCCAGAGGAACGTCACGCATTGTAACTGGTGTGATAGATGCAAACCAATATACACCCTCATATATATGTGCGATTTCTTCATAACAATGAATATTGTCATCCGTGATCAATTCCGAAGATGTGACAAACTTGGCATCAACCGTGTCATTTTCACGATTGGTATACTCAATGCCAAAATATTTGTGATTGATATAGTCAAAGTGGACTATGTCTGTCGGGTGGTCTGTTATCATATAAACCATTTCTTACTCCTTTTTTTTTAAGTTTAAAGTTACACGGTAGCCCAAACTACCGCCCCTGTTTCCAGACCCCATCCTCCATCTAGTATGAAGGACAGACGCTTTGGGCTTAACTGGCTTACTCACCTCCCAATATACTTCTAAAAAACTCTTTCACATGCTTGTTTTTAAGTGCCAACTCTCTGTGATCCTTGCTCTGTTGCCGAAAAGTCTTCTCTAACTTCAAGATATAAATCTCTTTCAAAATAGTATGAAACTCTTCGGTATCCACACTCTGATTCAAAATTGAGGAAGGTATGTGTAATTCATATTCTTCTACGTCATCACGCTCAGGAAAATGCGTTACCACGGTCATTAAAATAACAGAATCAGACCTCTTACTTAAATAAAAAGGCAAATGATTTTCATGACTTACCCACTGCCCACCTATTGTTGGGTCACAAATGCAACCCTTAAATTCTGTTTCAAATTCACTGAAATCACAATCCCAAATAAAAATTGAATCCTCCGATTTTCTTAAAATTTCATCAACCGATAGCAATACATTAGCAATTCTCATTTGCCATTTAGTTCCATGATAATTGATACAAGATTGTTTATACTCCTCGTAAGAGATATTTGATAATGCGTACATAGTACAACTCCATATTGTTTAAGGTTTTTGCAAATAAAATTATTTACATCTTGAATATACCAAACATTCTAATAATTTGTCAAATTAAAAAAACAACTTTTTGTCCATTTTTTTTACGCGGATCTTCATTATTTTGTTTTTAACAGCCAAACAAGACCAGCTGATACAACATTCTGTGCTTTTTACAGACAAAATATAGTCGAGATGACACGTCAAGACATTTTTGGAAAAAAAAACAAAACCGCAACAAAAGTAAAAGCATGCCAAAATTTAACAAAAACTATTGCATGGTCAAGTTCTTATATATATATACTATGACGTCATCTCTTCAAAAAAAGGATAAATTCTGTCCGATAAGACTATTTGTATCCAAATCTGTGAGAGACAACATTTTGGTGTTTTTTGACTATTAACAAAAACAATACAGCATAGGTATGGTGAACCGCGTTCACTGTGCATATTGCGTACGTACAATGTCTTGCGAGAATTATTACGTACGTCATAATCAAAACACAGAATCGCCATTTTTTACGTACATCTTACGTATTGTCTATTGTAGATGCAATATTTGGCCCCAAACATAAAGGAATTCCCTCATAGAGGGCCTTCTCTCCAGTGTCTCATTTTATCTCGTGGTGGAGCAATGATCGTGATATACTTACAAGATATGTATCTATTGGTTCCAAAATTTTTGTCATTACAGAGTATAACTCCAGTCAATCTCTATCGTAAATTAGACGGGTGGTTGCTCTGTGGATATAGATGGAGAGTCAAGTCCAGAAAAGGGAAATTGTTGGTCAAACGCAAGTCCAATTTGGGTTGGGAGTCCCTACAGGTTGTTGGGAGGCAACGAGAGTTTATCTGCCCTTGGTGCGGCACTCGTACACCCATCCTATACTATACTGATCAGTATCGGTGTCGCACGTGCACTCAACAAATAATTCCAAAAATGAAGCCAGTGCCTGGACAAATCAGTGCAAAACGACAATTGGATCTTGGGGACATGGAGACAATAGCTACGTGGATCTCTGGCACAGATGACAAGAGGATCGCGTCGAGAATTTTATTGGAGGAACAGGGTGTGTTGTCTCCATTAATCTCCAGAGTGACAGAACAGGAGGCAATCTCTAGAGTGAGTTATGAGTATATAGAGGAGCCAAAAATGACTTTGGAGCCGATTAAGGAGGGGCGGATAGTATGGAGCGAGGGACGGTATATTTGGGTGACTGGGTGATAATCCATCGGTACAAATGCAAGTACTGGATGTGTAGTGTGCATGGCAAATTGGAGAAACAAGTCGAGGTAGTGAGGGTTGTTGGGAAGGTCTACTTCGTGAGCTGGCCAAGGGAGGGACTTGT
>MDTA01182714.1_pt1 | contig 10886 bp, 5 predicted proteins | sample 811151 | NCBI WGS metagenome assembly MDTA01 (sample SAMN05326648, study PRJNA326480) | marine metagenome | isolation source: seawater | place: Indian Ocean: South | collected 2010 | reverse complement strand
TAAAGCCACGTTTTGGATTGTATTCCTCAGGCAGCACATCCATGTCGAAGTAGCCGTCCCATTCGTAGGTACCGTCACCGGGGACCGGCAGTAGACCGTCCCAGTTATCCCTTTTAGGGAATCGCCCGGCGGGTTTGTAGCCAATGTTACCGTCGACGTCGGCATAGACTTGGTTTTCGGAGGGCGCGCCCCACCTGTTCAAAGCGCCCACGAAGGTTCGAAAATTTTGTGCGCGCATGTATTCGATGCTGCCAAAATAGGGGGCCATGCCCGGTTCCAACCATGCTGCGCGCACCGCAAACAAATGTGTCTCAGTCGCTGCGACTACAGGGCCGTGGCGGGTGAACGGCAGCTCTACTGTTTGAGCACCGGCGCCACTTACATCAACGATCTCTTGTATTGTGCGCAGCGGTTCTTGCCGTCCCTTATAGAGGTAGCCTGAACCTTTGCGCTGATAAACGTACAAATCCTCTTGGTCTATCGGGAAGATGGTCAAACCAAACGCGATTCGTTCGTTGTGGCCAATTGAAATGCCCGGTAGTGCAGGTTCTCCGGCGCCGATAACGTTGATACCCGGGGCATTGAGGTGAGCGATGTAACGCAGTGAGGGTACTGCGTGGCCGCGATGTGGATCATCTGCCAGGATCGGTCGCCCGGTAGCGGTTCGTTTACCACTGACGACCCAGTTGTTGCTGCCTACATCGCCACGGTAGCTGTGTTGGGCGGCGGCGGCGATGGCGTCTTGATTATTAGAACTCCCCCCCATCGCGGCAGCGAAGTCCACTGGACTTTTTGCAAGGAAATACTGATCCAATACGTTATCGGGAATTGCACAGGGATCTAATCCATCGGGGAGTTCTGTGACCCAGCCCGGCTCCAGTACTTTCCATTTTGCGGCGAGGTCTAATTGCCCCTGGCAAGCGAGCCGTGCACGCCAAACTTCGGAGGCTACGTTGCGCCATAGTCCGTTGCTGCGAATTCGAACGACATCCTCGGGCGCCCATTTTGCCGGTGCGTATCCGAGCAAGCCGAATTCCGGAGGCAGCAGGTGAGCGTGCTCTGCCGTGAGATCGATATAGGCGTTGATGCCGGCAGTAAACGCCTCGGTGATCTTTTTGGCATCGTTACCATATGCCAGCCATTCGCTGTACATATTGCCCCGATATAAAAACAGTCGAGCGGCTTTGTCCTGATCAAGGTAGGCGGGGCCCAGAACCGCTGATAAACGACCGAGCCCGCGCCTGCGCCACGTATCGATCTGCCAAAGTCGATCTCGGGCCGCGTTAAAGCCCTGAACAAAAAAAGCGTCGTAGTGATCGTTGGCGTAGATGTGTGGCACGCCCCATCGGTCGACGATAATTTCTGCTGGCTGCTTCAGTCCCGCCACCGTGTAGCTAGCGTCCTGATCAATTTTTGAGGTCTCTGCAAAGCCGTATGTGCCGAACAGCAGTGAAATAACAAGAGTGGCGATTCGCATAGCTGTGCTCCCTGATGCCTGTTACGGGTCCGTTTGACGCCGGCCATGGACCTGCGACAAATTCTAGTGCAAAAAAAACCCCGCATTGCGGGGTTTTTTCGATCTAAGAGAAATTGACATTAATCCCAGGTCAAAGCACCACCGGTCTGGTAATCGGTGACGCGGGTTTCAAAGAAATTCTTTTCCTTTTTCAGATCCATAATTTCAGACATCCATGGGAATGGATTCTTGGCACCGGGAAATTGCTCTGCAAGGCCGATTTGCGCTAATCGACGATTAGCGATGAACTGCAGGTATTCTTCCATCATATTGGCGTTCATGCCTAGAACACCTCGAGGCATGGTATCGCGCGCGTAGGCGATTTCCAGCTGTGTGCCTTCCAAAATCATGTCTCGGGCCCACTCTTGAGTTTCCGCTTGCCAGAGGTGCGGATTTTCTAGTTTTATCTGATTGATGACATCAATACCAAAATTCACGTGCATCGACTCATCGCGTAAGATGTACTGAAACTGCTCGGAGGTCCCCGTCATTTTATTGCGGCGTCCCATAGAGAGGATCTGCGTGAATCCACAGTAGAAGAACACGCCCTCGAGCACGCAGTAGTAGGCGATAAGATTTTTCAGCAGCGCCTGGTCGGTTTCTACAGTACCTGTTTGGAAGAACGGGTCGCTTATTTCTTGGGTATATTTGAGCGCCCACGAGGCCTTTTGTGCCACGCAAGGCACCTCGTGGTACATGTTAAAGATCTCACCTTCATCCATGCCCAACGACTCAATGCAGTATTGGTAGGCATGGGTGTGAATTGCTTCTTCAAACGCTTGGCGCAATAGATATTGCCGACACTCTGGGTTGGTGATGAGCCTGTACAATGCGAGTACCAGGTTATTCGCGACTAACGAATCCGCCGTCGAAAAGAATCCCAGGCTACGTTTAACAATGGTCCGCTCGTCGTCGCTCAAGCCATCTTCAGATTTCCATAATGCGATGTCTGCGGTCATGTTTACCTCTTGTGGCATCCAGTGATTCGCACATCCGTCTAGGTATTTTTGCCATGCCCACTCGTACTTAAATGGCACTAATTGGTTTAAATCAGCCCTGCAGTTGATCATTGCTTTCTGATCAACAGTGACGCGCTCGCGGTTTTCAGTAGCACTAAAAACCTCATCTAAGGCTTGCTCTGTCTGTGTCTCTGAAGCCTCTGGTGACGACGCCTGCGGGGTAGCGGGAGCAGCAGCCGGCGCAGTTGGCGCTTCTGCTTGCGCCTCGGGCTCAGGTTGCGCCTTAGTTTCTACATTCTCCAGCTTCTGTAGTGTCGCGTCATTGACTACAGCTGATTCTTCAGCGTTTTTGTCGTAATCATCCCAACTCAGCATGAGTTAACTCCTAAACAATGTTATTGGCAGGCCTCACAATCTGGATCATCCAGAGAGCAAGCCATAGGTACGGGTGCAGCATCGCCTAGTTCTAGGTCAGTGCTGGCGACCGGCTCAACAGCCGGAGGGGTAGGCTCTAGCGTGGCCGCCTCGGCAGCTGCGCCATTTGCTGCAGTTTGCGAAGAAACCGCATTTAGCGTGCCGCGATCCAGCGTGGACTTCTCCGCGCTGGTGGCGCTCAGCGCACGCAGGTAATAGGTTGTTTTCAGGCCTCTTAACCATGCCATACGGTAGGTGATATCGAGTTTTTTGCCCGATGCGCCAGCGATGTACAGATTCAGCGACTGTGCTTGGTCAATCCATTTTTGTCGACGGCTGGCCGCGTCAACCAGCCAGCGCGGTTCGACCTCAAATGCGGTTGCATACTTTTGCTTAAGTTCTAAAGGAATCCGCTCAATGGCCTGCATGCTACCGTCGTAGTATTTTAGGTCGTTGACCATAACCTTATCCCAAAGGCCGAGGTCCTTTAGATCTCTCACCATGTAAGGGTTAACGACGGTAAATTCACCTGATAGGTTCGATTTGACGTAAAGGTTTTGGTATGTCGGTTCGATAGATTGGGACACGCCCGTAATGTTGGCAATGGTCGCGGTCGGCGCAATGGCCATAACGTTAGAATTGCGCATGCCGTTAATTTGAACTTTGCTGCGCAAGGCACTCCAGTCCAACGTGCTGGACATGTCCACTTCTAAAAAGTCATCGCCGCGTTCGGTTTGCAGCAATTTCAGCGAGTCGATAGGCAAAATGCCTCGGCTCCACAAAGAGCCGGAAAAGCTCGCATACGCACCGCGCTCTTGGGCCAAATTGCATGAGGCATCAATAGCGTAGTAACTGATTGCTTCCATCGAGGTGTCGGCAAATTCTACTGCAGCGTCGGAGCCATAAGCCAAACCCAACTTGTACAGGGCGTCCTGAAAACCCATAAGCCCCAAGCCCACCGGTCGGTGACGCATATTCGATGTGCGCGCCTGTTCAACCGAGTAGTAGTTAATGTCGATGACATTATCGAGCATGCGTACAGCTGTCCGCGTGGTTTGCTCCAGTTTGTGCAGATTCAGTTCGCCGTTCTCAATGTGTTGCAACAGGTTGATTGAACCCAGATTGCATACAGCGATTTCCTCGGCGGAGGTGTTCAGTGTGATCTCAGTACACAGGTTAGAGGAGTGCACCACTCCAGTGTGTTGCTGAGGCGAACGTACGTTGCAGGTGTCTTTAAAGGTGATCCATGGGTGGCCTGTTTCAAACAGCATGGACAGCATCTTGCGCCATAAGTCAGCCGCTTTAATGCGCTTGAATAGTTTCAGTTCGCCATTGCGCGTTTGTTCTTCATACGCCAGATAGCGTTGTTCGAACGCGCGGCCGTAAAGATCATGTAAATCTGGAGCGTCTGCTGGTGACAGTAGCGTCCAATCTCCGTCCTCAGCGACTCGCTTCATGAACAGGTCTGGAATCCAGTTCGCTGTATTCATGTCATGGGTACGGCGGCGATCATCACCAGTGTTCTTGCGTAGTTCGAGGAATTCTTCAATGTCTAAGTGCCAGGATTCTAGATAGGCACATACTGCACCTTTGCGCTTACCACCTTGATTAACCGCAACAGCAGTGTCGTTGACGACTTTCAGGAAAGGTACAACACCCTGGGATTTACCATTGGTGCCCTTGATATATGTGCCCAAGGCGCGCACTGGGGTCCAGTCGTTACCCAGACCACCTGCCCACTTGGACAGCATCGCATTGTCCTGAATCGCTCCATAAATGCCATGCAAGTCGTCGGGCACTGTTGTTAAGAAGCAAGACGATAATTGAGGCCGCAAGGTGCCCGAGTTAAATAACGTTGGCGTTGAACTCATGTAGTCGAAGGAACTGAGTAGGTTGTAGAACTCTATCGCGCGTGCGCAAGGATCGTCCTCTTCCGCAGCGAGGCCCATAGCGACCCGCATAAAGAATACTTGGGGAAGTTCAATGCGGATGTCTTCTGAGTGGATAAAGTAGCGATCATATAAGGTTTGCAGGCCCAAGTAGGTAAATAAATGGTCGCGCTCAGGCAGCAGCGCCGCGCCAAGGCGTTCTAGGTCGAAGTCGGCGAGTTGTGGCGCCAGTAACTCAAGCTCAATGCCGCGTTTGATAAATTGTTTTAGCGCTTGGGGGTACACCGTTGTCATTTGCGCTTGGGTTGCGCTTTGCTGACCGCCATTGCCGTCTACGTCAAGAAACGTCAGGGCCTCTGTGCGCAGTTCGTCCAGTAATAGCCTAGCGCTAACATAGGTGTAGTTCGGTTCTTCCTCGACTAGGGTTCGCGCGGTGATCAGCACCGAGGTAGCAACGTCCATTGCCGAGATACCGTCGTACATGTTGTTTAAAGACTCATTGATGATGCGTTCTGCATCGACGTCACTTAAGCCCTCGCAGGCCTCGGTGACAATGGTACGAATCCGCGCCACGTCCAAGGGCGCTTTGCTGCCATCATTGAGTACCACTGAAATACTCGAGAATTTTTCATCGGTTGGCACCGCAGGTGCTACAGCTCCACGCTCCTGCGCCCGTTGCTCTCGATATAACACATAAGACCGAGCGACTTTGTGTTCTCCAGAGCGCATCAAAGCCAGTTCTACTTGGTCTTGAATTTCTTCAATATGCAGCGTGCCGCCAGAGGGCAGCCGTCGCTTGAAGGTGCTGGTCATTTGCTCAGCAAGACTGGTTACCAGTTCGCGTATCCGTGGAGATGCTGCTGCGGTGCCACCCTCAACGGCTAAAAATGCCTTGGTCATGGCGACTGCTATTTTGTCTTGAGTGTATGGAACGACGGTGCCATTACGTTTGATGATCTTGAGCTGGCCGGGTGCGGTAGCGGTCAGTGACGGCGACAACGGCGGTGTCTCTATTTGTTGATCTTGAGTTGCTGATTGGGGTGCTGAGCCGCTCTGCGTTTCCATTTGCATCGGTATAAATTCTCCCTCTACGGTGCTTACGGTGCTGGACCGTTCACACATTCCCTTACTTTGGTTGTGTACTTTTTAGGTGTTTTGTCTTTTGTTCGTCATTTTTGGACTGAATTTGCTTTCCTGCTTTCTATAGCTGCTGTCTGTCTCTGATAATTCGCCGTCAGTCTTTTTCTGTCGCGTTTGTTCGTTGTTTTTGACCCTAACTTTCGTCTTTTAACGGGTAAAAACTGTGTTGTTAGGGCACTAAGATTGACTCAGATGTGTCGAGTTTTCGATACCGCGTTAGCAACCTTCAATTCTACTTGTGGCGCAGTTAAACGCTGCCGGCCTGACCGCGGCGACAACTAATTTTGACTTAGTCAAAGTTTTAAAACCCTACATGTAGGGTTTTCGCGAGCAGGAGACACAACATAATGGGATATCGTTTTCTTTGCAAGAGAAAGTCTGTGGATAACCTGTTTACAGCTTCGGATAAGTTTGTGAGTAACATATGAGTAAGCAGAAAAAAACCGCAGGGGCCTTTTCGCGCTGTTTTTTTTAACCCTTTCCGGCGAATTAAACTGCTTTAGACCCTTTGCGGACAATCCATTAGCATTACCTGCGCGACACACTGTCGATTGCAGAAGGGGACTTTTTTTTGAATTACATCATGGCTCTTGATCAGGGCACGTCCAGTAGCCGCGCGATAATTTACGATGTAACTGGCCAGATCATTACGATCGCCCAAACGGACATCGAACTTTTTTTGCCGGCCGATGGATGGGTCGAACAAGATCCAGAACAGCTTTGGCACTCTATTCTGACCGTCGGTCGTCAAGCGATTGCTCAGTCCGGTTTGGCGGCTGATGCCATTAAGGCGATAGGCATCACTAACCAGCGCGAGACGACATTACTGTGGGAGCGCGCCAGTGGTAAATGCGTGCATAACGCCTTGGTCTGGCAGGACCGCCGGAGCGCGGCGCGGTGTCAGCTGATGGAGGACGATACGCTCGCGGACGGGCGCAGAGTTGCGCAAGCGATAAGCGACATTACAGGTTTGATCATTGACCCCTATTTTTCGAGCACAAAACTCGCCTGGCTGCTGGACAACGTTGCCGATGCTCGTCGGGCCGCTCAAGACGGTCAACTGTGTTTTGGCACGGTTGACAGTTTCTTGCTGTGGAAACTTAGCAAAGGTCGAACTCATGTAACGGATGCAACCAACGCCAGCAGAACGCAGTTGTTTGATATCAACGAGCAGTCGTGGAGTCAGGAGCTGCTGGACTATTTTGATATCCCGCAGGCGTTGCTCCCTCGAGTCCTGGACAGTGCGGCAGATTTTGCCGTAGCTGACGCGGAGTGGTTTGGTGCGCCGATTCCTATAACGGGCGTTGCGGGCGACCAGCAGGCTGCGCTGATTGGTCAGGCCTGCTTTACTCCAGGGATGTCAAAGAGTACCTATGGCACAGGCTGTTTTGCGATGACCAACACGGGTAGCGAGCGGTCTCACTCGCAACAGCGTTTGCTCACTACCGTTGCATATCGAATTTCGGGGCAGACCTGCTACGCCCTCGAGGGCAGTATTTTTGTTGCGGGTCAAGCCGTTAAATGGCTGCGCGACCAGCTCAACTTAATTGATGATGTAAGCGAAACACAAAGCGCCTTTGAGCGTTGTCAGGGCGACAGTCAGGGCGTATTTGTAGTACCAGCCTTCACTGGGTTAGGTGCGCCCTATTGGCAACCCGATGCTCGCGGATTGATTACTGGCTTGACGTTAGACAGCAGTCGCGATCACGTTATCACGGCCACCCTGCAAAGCGTGGCGCTGCAAACGACTGAATTAATGCGCGCTATGGCCAATGACGGCGCGGCAGTGAAAACCCTAAGAATAGATGGCGGCATGGTGGTTAACGACGCTTTGTGCCAATTCTTAGCTGATATTTTGGACATCGAGGTCCAACGACCTAAGGATGTCGAAACCACCGCCAAAGGCGCGGCGTTATTGGCGGCCCTGGGTTGTGGTGAACTGACGGACCTGCAAGATGCGGCCAGCATTTGGCATCTTGATCAAACCTTCACTGCGCGAATGCCAGCGGCGCGTAGGCAACAACTGCTCGAGGGCTACGCGCAAGCTGTGGCGCAAGTGCTGGCGGGCTAGCCTGCTGTTGCGCTAGAACGGTTGTTGCCGAGCAGCAGAAACTCGACCAAGGCTTTTTGGCTGTGCAGGCGATTACCGGCTTCCTGCCAAACCACAGATCGCGGATCGTCGAGTAGAGTGGCGCTGACCTCTTCGCCGCGGTGGGCGGGCAGACAGTGCATAAACAGAACGTCGGGCTTGGCTTGGTCCAACAGCTGTTCATTAACTTGGTAGGGTTCAAAGGTGCTGCGCCGTTTGCTCTCTTGCCCCTCGTGACCCATCGATGACCAAACGTCGGTAACGACGAGGTCAGCTTCAGCCACGGCCTCGCGTGCTGTCGCCACTCTTTGCGCATTGTGGCCGTTAGCGAGAATGTCGGTGTTAGGCTGATGGGCGTCTGGGCACGCAATACGCAGCTCAAAGTCCCACTGTGTGGACGCGTTAATGTAGGAGTGGCACATGTTGTAGCCGTCGCCAAGAAAGGCGACGGTTTTGCCTTTTATTGGGCCGCGCAATTCTTCGAACGTTTGCACATCGGCAAGCAGCTGACAGGGATGCAGTAGAGAACTCATGGCGTTGATGACGGGAATGCTGGCGTGGTCGGCGAGCCGTTGCATATCATCCTGCTCGAGTGTCCGTATCATCACGATGTCGACCATTTCCGACAGTACGCGAGCCAGATCTTCTATAGGCTCGCCGCGGCCCATTTGGCTGTCTTTGCTGCTTAAGAACACGGCGTGTGCCCCCATTTGAGCCAGGCCCGCCTCAAACGCTAGCCGCGTACGGGTGCTGTTTAGCTGCATGATGACGGCAGCGGTGCGTCCAATCAGCGGTTGATACACCTCGCCGCGCTCATGCATCTTGCGATATGCCTTGGCACGCTCAAGCAGGTCGTGGAGCTCTGCTTGGGTAAAATCCAATAAAGATAAAAAATCCCGCTTTGACATAGTCACAGGCCCTCGAGTGTGGAAATGGGAAGCTAGCGGTTGAGCAGTTGGGTGAGCTTACTCACCAGTTCGTCGGCTTCTTGATTGCTCAAGTTCAGGGGTGGCAGCAAGCGTACGATATTGCCCTGAGTGACGTTGATCAGCAGGCCCTGATGCAACGCGTCGGCCACTAGATTCGGCGCGTCGTTATAGAGTTCCACAGCAATCATCATGCCCATACCGCGCACCTCTTTCACGGCGTTATTGCCCGCTAGCGCGGTTCGCAAAGTCTCGACGATACGTCGGCCTTGGGTCTCCGCATGCGCGCAAATTCCATCCTCCTCGATGACGTCCAAAACCGCGTGAGCGGCTGCGCAGGCCAACGGGTTGCCACCAAAAGTAGAACCATGATTGCCCGGCACAAACAGCTCGGCCGCTTCGCCGCGCGCGAGGCAGACGCCAATGGGAACACCATTGCCCAAGCCTTTCGCTGTCGTCACCACGTCAGGTAGGCAGTCGCTGTGTTGATACGCGAAGTATCTGCCGGTTCTAGCGTTGCCGGTTTGGACTTCGTCCAACATCAGCAGCCACTGATGCCGATCGCAAATTTCGCGTAGAGCGGTCAGATAGGAACTGTCGGGAATGTGTATGCCGCCCTCGCCTAAAATGGGCTCCACCAGCATCGCAACCACCCCCGGATTATTGTCAGCGATGGCTTGGATCGCATCGATGTCGTTAAACGGCGCGCGAACGAAGCCCCCGAGTAATGGTTCGAAGCCGGCCTGCACTTTACGACTACCGGATGCCGTTAGTGTAGCCATAGTGCGCCCGTGAAAGCTGCCATCTACCACGACCACAGAGGGAGTATGGTTACCAGCACGATTTCCCTTCAATCGCGCCAATTTAATGGCCGCTTCATTGGCCTCGGCGCCCGAGTTGCAGAAGAACGCGTTGTCCATGCCCGACAGAGTGCAGAGTCGTTCGGCCAATCGGGTTTGGTGCGGAATGTCGTAGAGATTGGAGGTGTGCAGTAAGGTCTGGCCTTGGTCGCTGAGCGCGCGCGCGACTTTGGGGTGTGCATGGCCAAGGCCGCACACAGCTATGCCGGTCAATGCGTCTAAGTATTGATTGCCTTCATCATCTTGCAGATAAGCGCCGCTGCCTTTTACGAAGGAAACAGGAAGACGCCCATAGGTGTTCATTACGTTACTCATGGCCATATACAAGAAGTGCGATTTACGCGGGTATTAAAACGACAACAGGCCGCTTACGCCGCCTGTCCAGAGTCAGAACACTACTAAAGCAATTGTTAATCTTCAAGTCAGGTTAAGCGGCGCCTAACCCTGTAAGGCATGACCTAAACGCTCGAGACCTTGATCGAGCATCATTTCAGGGCAAGCGAAATTAAAACGTATGTAGTCCGGGTGACCGAACTGCGCTCCGTCGGAAATGCCCAAACCGTGGGATTCGAAATGTGCTTGGACGTCGTTTAAACCTAGATCAGCAATATTGATCCAGGCGAGATATGTGGCCTCGACCGTTGTCATGCGTGAGCCTACCAGTGCTTCTAATTTCGCGGCGTTAGACCGTAGCTGTCGCAATAAGCCTTGGAGCCAGTTGCTTTTGTCGTTAAACGCGGCCTCGGAGGCGACGAAATTTAGCGGACCGATACCTGACACTAAGCCCGCTTCTTGAGCCTGAAACTGCTCGCGTAGGTTGGCGTCTGGTATCACAGCCGCTGCGCAGCCCAGACCCGGGATGTTGTAGGTTTTGGTGGCAGCGAACAGACTTATTGTGCGGTTGGCAATGTCGGGCTGCCATTGAGCAATGGGCAGATGTTCGGACTCCTTGGCTAAAATGATGTTGCAGTGGATCTCATCGCTGACCAAGATGAGGTCGTTGCGATCTATAAAGTCGGCGAGTGCTGCGAGTTCAGTATGAGTATAAGCCCGTCCGGTGGGGTTCTGCGGGTTAGCGATCATGACCATCTTG
>MDTA01151667.1_pt1 | contig 10886 bp, 11 predicted proteins | sample 811151 | NCBI WGS metagenome assembly MDTA01 (sample SAMN05326648, study PRJNA326480) | marine metagenome | isolation source: seawater | place: Indian Ocean: South | collected 2010 | reverse complement strand
TGAGGGGTACCAGTAAAAACCAAATCTCCTTGTAATAAAGGAATTTCTTCTGACAGCTCACTAATTAATTCCAAAGGAGACATAATCATATCAGAACAATATCCAAGCTGTTTCAACTGATCATTTAAAGCTAATCTAATCTCAAAATCTGAAAAATTTACTCCTTCTACTATGGGAACTATCTCTGAAATTGGTGCACTATTTATAAAACACTTACCACTAAACCATGGTTTACCATTTTGTTTTGCATCTCCTTGAAGATCTCTTCTAGTTAAGTCAACTCCAATCGCAAAACCAAAAATTGACAAATCCCTACCAATAGCTAGAACAAGTTCAACCTCATACTGAAGATCTTTAGTTTTTTTAGGATATTTAACATCACCAGTTGTTATGGCCCAATTTGGTTTTGTGAAAATGAATGGAAGTTTATTTTCATCTGCTCCCATCTCCTTCGCATGAGCTACATAGTTCCTACCAACACAATAAATTTGATTTACTGGAAAATATTCATCTGAGGATTTTATGGGTACCAAAACCTGATTTGGTTTTTCAAAAGGATATTTGTTCATACGGTAAATAAAATAAATCGCATTATTTCATCGTAGTCTTTTGTTTTAAATTGAACAGTTTTTGAATCGATAAGTTTCGCACCATTATATTGAGATGCCCTAAAAGCAATCTGTTGTCTAACAAAACGTATTCGTAAATCAAATGATTTAGGATGCTTCCAAATACAAGGATTCAAATCACCCATTAATGCTTTAGTAACTTTTTCTTTGATTACTTTTCTAGATTTCTCTGGATGAATACTAATTGTAGAATCCCCAACACCTACCATAGTAGCATGCGTGGTGGTGTTTACATTCACGCCTTTAACTTCTTCACAAAGTCCAGCATCTCCAGAAACAAAAACCAAAGGCACACCGAATTTTCCAGCTATATTACCGTGCAAAAAAAACTCAGATGTGGGTTGACCATTAATTTGGATTGAATCAATCTTTGATGATGATATAGTATGCGCAAGTGGATTGCCTCCCTGCCCTGCCATCGAATGATAGCCTATCATAAGTAATGCATCAAAACTATCATCTAAGTCTTGAACCATTAAATAGGGGTGTCCACTCCATCCACGAATTAATTTAACATTAGAAGGTAAATTTTCGGCTAATATATTGCGGCCAGAATAATGTGCATCCTTAACCCAAATCTCTTTTGCACCAGCACTATTTGCACCCTCACAGGCAGCAAATACTTCAAGAGTCATTCGATTTTGAAATTGAGCGTAAGATGCTGTTTTATTGTGATCAACTTCATCCCAATGAGTAACTCCGGTAACTCCTTCCATATCCGCACTAATATAAATTTTCATTGATTGTTTAAAATACTCATCCCAAAGTAAAACATTTAATAACTTCAAAAAAGAAAATTAAATTTTTCAATATATTTGTAAATGGTTCGATTTCATATAAATAATATCTAATGAGCAAAGCTCAATATTATTATTGATGCTTAACATATTCGCAACCGATTAAAAAATAAATGCTCCTAGGAGTTAACCTTTTTTAAAAACATGTCAGAATGTTATGTTTTCATAAGATATTCAGAAACACTTAATGCAGTTTTTGCTCCATCACCCATTGAGGTAATAATTTGTTTATATGGAATCGTCGTAACATCACCACAAGCATAAATTCCTTTTTCTGATGTCTCGCCAAGATTATTTACCACTATTTCTCCATAGCTAGTAAGATTAACAATGCCTTTAAGAAACTGACTATTCGGTACTAACCCTATTTGTACAAATACACCCTGAAGATAAATTACTTTTTTTAAGTTTAATTCTTTATCAACGTATTCCATACCGCTCACCTTCCCCGCATCCGATAGAATCTTCTTTATTTCAACATTTGTCAATATTTCAATATTTTCTTTTTCTAGTGCTTTATCTATCAAAATTTTGTCGGCTTTTAAATCTGGCATGAACTCTAAAACCGTTACATTATTAACTATTCCCGAAAGATCAAGCGCAGCCTCAATCCCTGAATTGCCACCACCAACAACAGCTACATCTTTTCCTTTGAAAAAAGGACCATCACAATGTGGACAATACGCTACACCATTCCCAAGGTTCTCTTTTTCACCAGGAACACCTAACTCTCTCCAGTTTGCACCAGTTGCAATAATTATTGTTTTTGTATTTATAATTTCTCCAGATGATAGCATTACTGATTTATTTGCGCCTATTTCAATATTTTCAACTCGCAAATGCTCTTTGATAGTCACATCATGCTCTTTAAGATGAGAATGCATATTCCCCGTCAATTTTTCCCCAGTAGTCTCAATAACTGAAATTAAATTTTCAATTCCTAGAGTCTCTTTTACTTGGCCTCCAATATTTTCTGAAACAAGAGTGACCTTTAAACCTTTTCTCGCAGTATATATCGCTGAACTGATTCCTGCAGGTCCACCGCCGATAATCACTGTATCCTGCAAAGGTAAATGAATTTTTTCTTCACTACTAATCTTAGAGTTTTTTTCTTTTAGTTTGTTAAGTATTTTAGAGATGTTTGTCCTTCCAGAAGATAAAAATTCTCCATTTAAAAAGATTGTTGGAACTCCCTGAACACCTCTTTCTTCTACTTTATCGGGGAACAAACCACCATCTATCATTTCACAGCTAATATTATCGTTTATTATCGCAAATTTATTTAAAGACTGAACAACATCAGGGCAAATATGACAATCAAGACTAATAAATATTTCAAAATTTAATTTTTCATTAATATCAGCAATCATAGATCTGATACCAGAATCAAGTTTCAAATCAGATCCACCTAATTGCAATATAGAAAGAATAAATGAATTAAACTCGTGACCACCAGGTATTCCAGAAAAACAGATTCCCGAATCAATATTGTTTTTCTCAAGAAAAAAAGTTATGGGGCTTTTTAGTTTCTGACCCATGTCTTGTTCTTTAAACCTTAGTTTCTCTGAGGTATTGCATACATCATTCAAAAAAGATACTAAATCATTACGTTTTTGATGTTCACCAGTTTGGAGGACGATGGTAATTTCGTCCTCCAAATTTTCCATGTAACCACTTAAAGACTTTCTTATTTGATTTGTAAGTCTCATAAAAAGAAAAAGTAGTTATTATATTTTTCCTGAAAGATCAAGTGACGGTGTTAATGTATCTTCGCCTTCTTGCCATTTTGCAGGACAGACCTCATCTGGGTTATTGTGAACATATTGAGCAGCCTTTACCTTTCTAAGAAGATCTTGCGCATCTCTTCCAATACCTTCAGCAGTAATCTCATATGCTTGGATAACGCCATTTGGATCTACAATAAATGTACCACGATCAGCTCGACCCTCACCTTTTCTTAAAACTTTAAATTGCTTGGATAATTTAAATTGATCATCACTAAGCATTGTGTACTGAACCTTGGATACAACATCTGAAGACTCATGCCATGCCTTGTGTGTCCAATGTGTATCAGTTGAAACTGCATAGATATCAACACCAAGTTTTTGAAATTCATCATAGTGATTAGCTAGATCTCCTAATTCCGTAGGACATACAAAAGTGAAATCAGCTGGATAGAAAAAAAATACTGACCATTTACCTGATAAATCACTGCTTGATACTGTAACAAAATCATCTTCCCCAGGTTTAAAAGCGTTCAATTCAAAAGATTTCATCTTTTTATCTACTAATGCCATTTACTACTCCTTTTATTTTTATTTGTTATGTTTACTGCATTTTCCAATGAGAGTAATTTCCACATCGGATACCTCAAAATCATAATTAGCCTTTCCATCTTTAATTAGATTATTTTTATTTAAATGCGCATCAATCATTTCACCACAAATTTGACATTTTAAATGATTATGCGGTTTTGTATTCCAGTCGTATCTTGCCAACGAACCATCATAGACAATTCTTATAATCCCATTTTTTTCTAACTGTTTTAAATTTCTATAAACTGTTCCTAAACTAATATTTGGAAGGATAGTCTTTGCCTTTGTATATACCCAGTCTGCTGTCGGATGTGAATTCGTAGAAAATATAATTTCCTTTATAATCTGTCTTTGTTGGCTAAAACGCATAAAAAAATTTAAATAGTAATAATTATTAGTACTAAATGAAAATACTAAGATATATATAATTATTACTAGTTAACTTTAACAGATAAAATCAACTAAAATGCGAAGGAACTAATAAATGTTAAATGTAAATGATACTGCACCTGATTTCACTTTGAAAAATACAGATAAAGAAGATGTATCTTTATCTAATTACAATGACAAAATAGTTGTAATGGCATTCTACCCTGGTGCTTTCACTGGTGTTTGTGATACAGAAATGTGTACTCTTCAAGATAACCTAAATACCTTTAATGAACTTGATGCTGTAGTTTTAGGAATAAGTGTTGATTCACCATGGGCGAATGGAGCATTTTCAAACAAATATAATCTAGAATTTAATCTTTTATCTGATCTTGATAGAAAGGTTACCAAAGATTATGATGTTGTTTTTGAAGGATTAGGTGGGATAGAAGGTTACACATGTGCAAATAGAGCAGTGTACATAGTAAAAAATGGTATAATTAAATATAACTGGGAAGCAAAACCAAATCCAGGTGTCGAGCCAGATTACAATGAAATAAAATCGACACTAAAGAGCCTTTAAATTAAATTAAAGAAAAACCCCTCAATGAGGGGTTTTTCTTTATCTTATAAATCATCTTTTAATATACCACGCCCTACTACACCAATGACAACCAATAATCCTCCTATAATTGCGTTCATACTAATTTTTTCATCTAGAAAAACAAATGCGAGTAATGGGTTTGATATTGGCTCTATCACTGGATAGATGATTGCATCAAGGGCGGATACATGTTTAATAGCAATACTGTAAAATACATAAGCTATGCCAAGTTGAAAAAAACCTAAAATACTAATGTAGATCCAAGAATTAAACGTGTGTGTTAAGTTCCAGTAAAATGGTGTACATAGGAAAAAAGTTAATAGGTTACCAAGCAAAACAGAATCAACTGGGTTACCATTTTTCTGTTTGCGCATAAATAGAGTTAGCCCTGCAAATCCAATTCCTGAAAATAATGCAAATATATTTCCCCATAATTCATTGAAACTAAGTTCATCGATGAAAAAACAAGCCAGTCCAATAAGGATAATAATAATTGCCATCCAATCAATTTTTCTCGCATGCTCGCCTAAAAAAGACATACCAAATAAAGCCACATAAACTGGGGCAGCATATTGTATCAATATTACATTTCCTGCAGATGTTAATTTATTACCAATTACAAAAGATATTACCATCAAAGCATAACATAACGCTCCTAACCAAACATATTTGTTAAAATGAAACCTTTTAGGTTTACTATAAGCAATAATTACAATTGATGATAAACCACTCCGTATTCCTGCAATTGCCAATGCCGACCAAGGAATCAATTTGATCATAAATCCGCCTATACTCCATATGATTCCAGTAAGAATTAAAAGGGCAATGGCTCTTGTTCTTTTCAAATTAAATCTCTAAGAAATGGTTTTGAAAGGACGCCAATTAATGCCAGAATTGTGACGCTGATGATTATGGCAGTTGCAGAGGAACTTGTATACCCAACCAGTGTCATCCCCAACGCGGTCCCAGCAGCAGGAGGATGCTCCAAATCTAAAGTGACCATAATTAAAATCGTGAGTCCTACGGATGCAGAGAACCACAATGCTTTGAAAAAAATAATATCCATAAATGGGAATACAGCAAAACAAACACCAACAAAAAACCCAACGAAATGACCACCTATTATTCTTTTCGGTTCAGCAGAAATATTATTTGGCATTGTAAATACAATGAAGGAGGTTGCACCGATACTAGCAATCACTACCGGATTATCTGACAATAAAATAGTAATAAAGAAAACTGTTATTGCTGCATAACAACTCTGCTTTACATAATCTTTCCAGTGTGATGTGAATTTGGAATCTACTTTCATTATATTTCAGCCTAGAATCCAAAAATTAACGGTAAATACACAAAAAATTTTCTAATTAACAAATGAAATTTTTCAACTTAGGATCTGTATTTATTTTTTCTTTCCCATACTTTCTTCAAATAATTTCGTGTTTCATCATACTCAAGATCATTTATGAGAGTATTATACAATTCTGATCCTGAAGACATTCGATTTACCTTACTAATTGCAGGTCTTAATTTTGTATCATTCGTTAATGCTTTTGATACATTCCCTGCTCCTGTATTATAAGCGGCAACAGTACACATATATGCCATTTCTTGATTCCTTACACCTTTAAAATACTGGTGAAGAATTTTCCCAAGGTACGCACATCCTAATTCAATATTATTATTAGGTTTATAAAGATAGTTCTTATCAAGAAATTTATCTTTGCCATATACATATTGATATGCATCTCGTCCTCCAGATGAAGGTACTAACTGCATTAGTCCATACGCAGGGATATGAGAGGTTGCCTTTGGATTGAATGCGGATTCGGTTTCAGCTATCGCCATTGCAATTGATGGGTCGATGTTAAAACGTTTGGATTGTTTTAAAATCTCTTTACCATATTTATTTGACCTTACCTTCTTGTGGTCTAAACGAAGAGGTACTTTTAAAGAAACAGATGTACGATTTTTACCATCCTTTCCAACATAGGTTTTAACATCCTTATCGGATTTAATAACTTTCTCTGCTGCAAAACCTTTTGAATTAACACCGTCCTTAACCGGCTTACCATTTTTATCAAAAAATTGATCTTCCAAAAGCGAGTTACCCGATTCATCTTTTTCAGAAAGTAGATCTACGAGCTTTAAAAAAAGTTTGTTCTGCGCAACCTTTTGGAGAACAGGGTCTTTATTTGAAAGCCCAAATTGTTTATCTATATGGTCTGCTGTCTGTGGACTCATTGGAAAAAAGAATGACTTGAGGATAAATAAATAACCCTTAAAAGGAGAATGACCATTGGATACAAAACGGTCTAACTCAGAATCTTTGTAATTTAATGACTCATCATCAAGCTCATCATTATTTATGATTACCTCTATAACAACTTCACCATGATCATAATCAATAGCTCCTCGAGATTGAAGATCCTTATCATAAGAAACATACATTTTTGATGTTGATCCCTTGAATTCTTGCCATTGTAGCTCTATATCTTTCTTGAATTTTTTAAAAGCCGCTTCTTCCTTCGCCTTATAATCTGCATACTCTTCATCAAGTGATTTTTTATATTCATCAAAATCTTTTTGCTGTGAGCGCATAAAATCTTCGAATGACTGCTGCCCTAAGGCTACGGCTGCTAGCAAAAAGAAAATCACTAATGATCTATATGAGTACATAGTTTAAATTAATTTCCCATAAAGCAAATTTTATCCAATATTCTATTAGTAATTTTAAAATCCTTTGATTGTGCCTGATTTTTTATATAGTTGCCATACTATGTGCCATCCCAAAATGACCATCACCATAGGAACCAACCAAGAAAATTCAGCTGGTAATCCCAAAGCAGTAGGTACTGTTACATGATGCTGATTATGCATTGTCCATATCAAGGGAACAGACATATATGTGTTATGTTTTGATCTTAATCCAGCTAAAGCAAGGAGCTCAGCATCGGGAGCTTCCCCATTTTTTATTGAAGTAATGATTTTTTGTTGCGCGGGCCATATTCTGAACCAAACATTAAACGCCATATTTGTACCAAAAAGTGCGCCAAGGTGCATATTAAAAGCTCTATAACTAAATCCAGCCCACTCTTTCATCACTATTATAACTATTGTCAATAAAACAAAACTTACAATAGTTGCTAACCTTACGTTTGATGCAATGGGAGATTTGTATAGAGCGTCATATGCGAAAACACCTAAAAACGTAATGCCAACCATTGAAAAAAATTCAATACCATATCCACTAGATTCTGGGTCATCGAATGTAAGACCTCCATGATAATAGACGACTAAGAGAAGTATTACCCCTGTTGCCCATGTCCAAGCAGCACCCCATCTGAACCAATAAAGAGTGCGAGGCATCAATTCTGGAACAACTTTTTTCTTAGTGTCGCCATCCATTGTTGGTGCAAATGCAGTATTTATAAAATTAAAGAAATATAAAAGGCCAATCCACATAACCCCTGCTACAACATGTAGCCATTTAAAAATCGGATGAATTAATTCCATGATTATTTTTAGTTCCTCTTTATTTATTGTTTTAATTTAAAAAAGTTTTTTCATTTAGAAAAAAGTCTATCCCTCTCTTAGTTTATAGGCACTATGTACTCTGTCAATAGCCACCATAAATGACGCAATTCTCATTGGTACACTCCGTTCTTTCTTAATTGCGTAGACCTCATCAAATGCATTTACCATCTTTTTTTCAAGTTTGGAGTTTACCTCATCCTCAGTCCATTTGAACTGTTGAAGATTTTGAACCCACTCAAAATAAGATACGGTTACACCACCTGCATTTGTTAAGATGTCAGGTATGATGGCGATTTTCTTATCCCAAAGCTTTGTAGCAGCCTCACCAGTAACTGGACCATTAGCCGCTTCTACAATAACTTTGCAATTTAAAGAATCTACATTAGATGTATTTATTGCACTTCCAAGTGCAGCAGGAATAAGAAAATCACATTCTAATGAAAGTAATTCTTCATTTGTTATCTTTTTCCCCTGCTCAAAACCATCGATTGTTCTATGCTCATAATTATAATCAAAAAGTGAAGGGATATCTAATCCATCAACATCAAATAGACCTCCAGTAACATCGCTAACTGCAATTATCTTGCAACCATACTCATGAAGAAATTTTGCTGCATATGAACCTACATTGCCAAAACCTTGAATAACCACTTTACAATTTTTTAAATTTATTCCCCACTTTTCAGATGTTTCACGTGTGATGACAGCAGTACCCCTTCCGGTAGCTGCCTCACGTCCTTCTGAACCTCCTAGCTCTAACGGCTTTCCAGTAACAATTCCAGGAGAATATCCATGAATCTGGCTATACTCATCCATAAACCAACTCATTACTTGTGCATTTGTATTTACATCAGGAGCTGGGATATCAACATTTACACCTATTACTGGATCTATTGCTCGAAAAAATCTTCTAGACATTCTTTCTAATTCCGTTTTGGTATAATTATTTGGATTGACTCCAATACCGCCTTTCCCACCACCATAAGGGATGTCTAGTAATGATGTTTTCCAAGTCATTAAGGTGGCAAGTGACCTTACTTCATCAATATCTACATGTTGATGGTATCTAATCCCTCCTTTAAATGGACCTCTTGTATTATTATGTTGCACCCTGAATCCTATCACACTTTCTAATTCACCATTATCTTTTCTAAATGGAACTTCAACCGTCAATTCACGGTCAGGGATTTCAAGTGCTTTGGCAATATTTGGTTTTAAACCTAAGTTTTTTACAGCAGCATCATACGCTGATGAAGTTGGATCTGTGCTTGATGACATAATTACTCCGTTTAATATAAAAAGTTATGACTCCAGAATCTAATTATCATTTAATTAACAAAAAACCTAACATTTAGCATTCGAATCATTCCATTTAGAGAGTTTTTTTATTGAGATTATTTTACTATTATTACAGGACAATCGGAGGCTTTAATTACATTGAGTGGTTTGCTTCCCATAAAAAATTTTGTGAGAGGCGATTGCGTGGAGGCCCCCATTATAATTATATGATTAGAACCAGCAGTTTTTACAATAGTGTCAACTGGGTTACCTTTTTTAAAGTGAACAATGTAATCTATACCGCTTCTTCTCAACATTTTCTGTGATTTTTCTGATGCTCTCTTGCATCCTTCTCCAAAATGATTATCCTTGCTTACTGTTATCAAATCAACATTAATATCAAATGCCTGTGCAACTCTTACTGCATATTTAACGGCTTTACTAGTTCCAGGAGAATCGTCAACTGCCAATAAAATTTTATATTTTTGGTTTGAATCAAAACTATTTACAATAAAAATTGAACTATCAATGTATTGAACAAGGTCATGAGCCATGTTACGCCTGCCGCTACCACCAATGATTGTAAGATCATAATCATGGACTTGAACCTCATTACGTAACTCTTCAATAATATCACCATTTCTCAAAATTAGATTTAGATTACTAATTGTTGAACCTTTCAATAAAATTTCAGCTCTTCCAGTACCACTGTCAATCAAAGAATGCTTTGGGAAACCTTCACCAATATGTTTTGTATTAATAAAATTATTTTTTTCTAGGTATTTGTATGCCCATTCAAGGACATCTACACCTGGCCTATCCATATCCCATGTTTCCATTAGCTCATTTGCTAAATTTATATCCTTGATACTGAACTCATTTATTTTTTGCCCTACGTCAACGATAGTTGTTGAAGCATTTAATAAACGTGCAATTTTCATCCCTACATCCAAGGTGGGCGCTGAATATTCTTTACTACTTATTGCAATTAATATTTTCATAATAAGGAAGGCCAATAAATTCTAGAGATAATAAAGAGAAGGATTATTGATAATAAAAACAGCTTCCATCCTGCTTTAAAATAATCACTCGATGAAATTAGCCCGGTGGAATGTATAATCATAATAGTAGGGGATGCTACAACAGTTAAATAAGCAAACGCAGATGAAATAGATGTCATTATTCCCATAACAATTTCATCACCACCCATATCTAATATGATTGGACCAAGTACAGCAACAGTAGCAGCACTACTAAGTAGATTAGTCAGAACACCGGTTACCACAACTGCAACAAACCCACGCACAATAGCCATATCACCGAAAATGATTTCAAGAAAATTTAAAATGTGTTCTGC